>Ga0172373_10004790_pt1 | contig 18857 bp, 26 predicted proteins | sample Lak10m_2_FD_114546 | JGI IMG/M metagenome (GOLD analysis project Ga0172373, IMG submission 114546) | Freshwater microbial communities from Kabuno Bay, South-Kivu, Congo - kab_092012_10m | ecosystem: Environmental > Aquatic > Freshwater > Lake | place: Democratic Republic of the Congo...
GAACGAAACCATATTGCACATAGGGATGGACTTCAACTTGGATCCCCTCTGTGCTGTGGTCAGCTACATCAAAGACGGCATAGTGCATTTCTTTGATGAGATACAGATATGGAGCGCCAACACAGACGAGATGTGCGAAGAGATACATCGCAGATACCCCAACAAGAAGATATTCGTCTATCCAGACCCAGCCTGCCGCCAACGCAGGACGTCAGCTGGAGGCAAGACAGACCTCAGCATACTGCAAAATGCTGGGTTCATCTGCAAGGTCAACAACCACCATATGCCAGTGAGAGACAGGATCAACAGCGCCAATGCCAAGCTGTGTTCAGCGTCAGGAATCAGGGGTGTTGTTATTCATCCTAAGTGTAAAAATCTGTTAAATAGTCTAGCGAAACACAGCTACAAGGAAGGCACATCATTGCCAGATAAAACAGAAGGTTTTGACCATATGACAGACGCTTTTTCTTATCTAATCAGTTTCTTATATCCCATCAAGAGGCATTACGAAACACAGGAGCCACAGAGATTCACACATCACACAGGAGCGGTCCAATGGTAACAACACCCATGACCAGCCAAGACCCAAGGTTCCTGGAAGCCAATGGTGGAGACATAGGGATACCCGTCCATCCAGAATATAGGAATCATATCAATCGTTGGATCTTCTTGATCAGGAGTTATCTTGGTGGTGCGTATTTTAGAATGGGGCGATATCTCACCAGATACGTTCTTGAGTCAGACAAGGAATACATCAGCAGGGTCCTGCAGACTCCCTATGACAATCACGTGAAGAGCATTTGTCATATCTACAATTCATTCCTATACAGAACAGCACCTGATAGAGAATTTGGAAATTTAGAAGGCACTCCAGAGCTTGAGGCATTCCTAAAAGATGCTGATTTTGAAGGCAGGAGTTGGGATTCATTCATGAGAGATGTAAATCTTATGAGCACTATCTACGGACATTGTTGCGTCGTTGTGGATCGTCCCGCCATCACGGTGGGCACGAGAGCGGAAGAATTAGACCAGGGCATACGTCCCTTCGTGAGCTTGTTCACACCAGAAAATATCTTGGATTGGGAATTCACAAGGATGCCAGGTGGCAAGTATGAATTGACGTTCCTGAAATTGTTGGAAGAACAATCAGTGAGCTATGGCCAGCCCAGCAAATTTTTCATAAGGACCTACACCAAAGACACAATCACATTACATCAGTACAGGGCATTGGAGAAAGAAAAATTAGAATTGTTAGAAGAGATGCCCAATCCAATTGGCATAGTGCCTGCCACTTTCATCTATGCACAAAGATCACCCCTACGTGGAATTGGCGTCAGCGATATTCAAGATGTGGCTGATTTCTGCTTGACCATAGGAAACAGCCTTAGTGAGATTGAGCAGTTGATAAGATTATCCAACCATCCCACATTAGCCAAAACTTCAGAAACGGATGCCCAGGCGGGAGCAGGTGCGATCATCACCATGCCCAATGAATTGGATCCAGGATTGAAGCCTTATCTATTACAACCGTCAGGACAGAGCTTGGAGTCCATATTGTCCACAATTGAAAACAACGTCAGGGCCATTGACAGGATGAGCCACATGGGAGCCATAAGGGCCATTGAGACGAGACAGATGAGTGGTGTGGCCATGATGAGCGAATTCCTAACTTTAGACGCCAAGCTGTCAGAAAAGGCCAAGAACTTGGAACTGGGAGAAGAGACCATATTTAGATTGTTCAGCAAATGGCAGGGAGAAGCATGGACTGGAGAGATCAAATATCCAATGGCTTTCCACATCAGAGACAAAAACTTAGACATAGATATATTGAAGAAAGCGGCAGAGACCAATCCAGCGGATCCCAGGGTCAGGGCCGCCATAGACGCCAAGATATTGGACCTATTGGAAGTTGATCCACAAGAAACACAATCTCAGAATCAACAGGCAGAGATACAGGAACAACTGATGACTGGTGACAGCAATGAAGAGATAATAGCGGACAATCCAGGCACCACGGTCACGGACATTGAGGCGGCAGCGGCGGCGGCGGCACGCGACAACTGATGCAACCACGACTGGTGCACAAGCACCTGCTCATACGAGCCTTGGTAGATGAGGCACCCAACAAAGATTTTGACCTAGACTCAGCACTGCAAGATTTGATCTCAAGGATAGACATGAAGATCATGGCAGGTCCTTTCACCGCCTACTGCGCCAATGAAGGCAACGTGGGTTGGTCAGGCACCTGCATCATAGAGACATCGCACATAGCCATACACTGCTGGAACGAGCCCAAGCCAAATGTGATACAACTGGATGTGTATTCCTGCAAGGAGTTTGAAATTGAAGATGTGACCAATTGGTTGGATGAATACTTTGGCGTGCTGATGGTGGATCACAAATTTTTGGACAGAGAGAATGGATTTGAATATATAATATAAATCCATTATGGGAATCAATAGATTATACAGGCAACCAGCAGACAGCGCCAAGCATCAGCAGTTCAAATTGTTATGTTTGGAATACTTTACCAACCATGAAAAACTTCTAGCCAAGCCCAGCAGGCGACACGCGGAGCGAGCGAGGAAGGCCCTGATCAGGATCAGGAAAGTGGCCTATGAGAGAGGCATAGAATTGTTGGAATTGTATGCTCCATCTAGGAATATTGGCAGGGAACCCATAACCATACCACAGAAACAGAATCAACCAAGAAAGAAAAAACCCAATGTACCTTAATGCCAACATACCATTGATAGAATGCTACGTGAGGGGCAACTATCTCAGGGATCAGAGAGATTCACACGACAAGTATTTTTGGTGTGTGGTGTTTGGTGTGTGTTCTGTGCCCAAGCAGGCACCCTTGTTCCACTTCCATATGGAGGACGGTGGCATATGGTGGAGGGCACCCATATCAGCATTCTGCCAGGAAGAAGGTGTGAAGGAACAACCCCTGCACGATCTCGTGCTGTGGGACTCATTCTCCTACAACATAGCAGTCACAACATTCCATCAACTGGCAGATGCCAAGATGCGATTCACCACCAGAGACAAAACACAATTTGAAGGCAGATATCTATTCACGCTGGATTGGACGGAGGGTGACTTCAATGAATTGAATTATGGCTATGCTGGCAAGCCAGATCAACACAAGTGCGGACACGTCCTGGCACTGGACAATGGCAACTTTGCCATCCAGCCCAATAATCGCTGCCGCGTGTTTGATAGCAATATGGGTGTGGATCTCAATCAACCGCCCCTGATCAACAGATTGGTCAACACGCACACTTGGTCAGTGGAGGACCAACCACGCTGGACCACGGACGAGAAGGAAGTGGGCCAATACGACTACGATTACAGGGACACAGAAAAAAGTAAATAAGTTATGGTAAAAAAAATCTATCAAAGTAGCAAGGGCGGACTAAATCAGCGAGGCAGGAATTATTTCAATAGGACCACGGGATCAAATCTCAAGGCTCCTTTGAGACGAGGCACTTCACCACGCAGGGTCAGTTTCGCTGCCAGATTTGGCGGCATGAGTGGTGGCATGGGCACCAGATCAAATCCCACGAGATTGGCTTTGGCGTTGCGTAGGTGGGGGTTCAGTAGCAAGGCAGAGGCCAGGGCATTCGCACGCAGGCACAGAAACAAATGAAACAATTTGAACGCAATCTCCTTAAAAGAATAGACAGTCTCACCAAACGATCCATCCAGTTGCAGAAGCAATTATTAAAGAGCAAGAAGCGAAGGCTCTGCATTGAGAACATCATGCTGTGGGTCAAACTGATAACGGTGGTTGGCTCCCTATTACTGGTGCTGTGGAGCATCAGCACAAGTTTCTTTAACATCCGTTGATTTCATATAAATAATCGCATACGAGGGTATATCCTGCCCTTGCTAATAACAAAAGGAGAATACGATGGTAGAACCATTGACAGCCACTAAGGAAACTGCTACTGAGGCGGTGACGGAAGGCTCAAAAAATGCCAATCAGGAAGTTGAATCAAAAGTCTACACTCAAGCAGAATTGGATGCTATCGCGGCTGAAGTAAGGCGCAAGACAGAGACCAAGGTTGCTAAAAAATATGAGAACGTGGATGTTGAGAAATACCGTGCCTTGGTGCAAAAAGAGGAAGAACTTAAATTGCAACAGGCCAAAGAGAAAGGTGAGTTTGAAAAGATCCTAAAGGAACAGTCTGAAAAGGCCAACCAAAGGATCACACAGCTGGCGTCAGAGCTACAGGCGATCAAGGTAGATGGAGCGTTGTTGAACCTCGCATCAACCAAGAAGGCCATAAATCCACAACAGGTCACGAGGCTTGTGAGGGATCAGGTAAGAATGACGGACGCAGGTGAAGTTGAAGTGGTGGATCCCAAGACAGGTCAGCCACGATACACAGACTCTGGAGACCCTATGACCATTGATGCTTTGGTTTCAGAATTCCTGAAGACCAATCCGCACTTCGTCACAGCAGGTCCAGCTGGTGCAGGAACAAAATCCAACACCAACCCTGAAGGTATCCCTCAAGTTGATATCAATAATTTGGACATGAGAAATCCAGAGCATAGGAAGATTTATGCCCAATACCGCAAGGCTAAAGGTATAAGTTATTAATCAACTTAACTAAAGGAGCCCATTAAAATGGCTTTGACAACTAACAATTCGTTGCAACACCTAATATCGCCAATCGTACTAGAGGCGTTGTTTGTTGCATCAGAACGATCAATAATGAGAGGACTTGTAAGAAATTACACAGTGCCTTTAAACAACGGGAAGGTATATCAAATACCTAAGTACCCAACTGCTTCAGCGGTAAGCATCGCAGAAGCAACTGACCTAGCAGGTTCAGCAGGTGATATCACCATCAGCACTACAGTGAGCAACATTGAATTGTCTGAAATTGGTATCATGACTGTTTTAACTGACATGGCCAGAAACACATCAGAATCAAACGTGATCGCTGATCTAGGAAAACTTTTTGGTGAAGCAATCGCCAGAAAGATTGACCAAGACTTGATCGCTTTGTTCTCTGGTTTTTCCACCAGCATAAACACCAATGGACCAGCGGCTACTGAATTAGAAGTCGCTCATTTGTTCAAGGCAATGGCCACATTAAAAAATGCGGCGGTGCCAGGACCATACTATGGTGTGTTTTCACCAAAAGCAATCTACAATCTAAAAGCTAACTTGACGAACACATTTGCCAATCCAAATGCGGGTGTTCTACAGAACCAAGCGATGCTTGAAGGTTACGTGGGCAGGATCGCAGGTATTGACATATTTGAAACTTCAAATGTGGGACAATCATCTGCGGAATCAGCAGGATTAGCTATCAACGGCGTTTTCTCAAGAGACGCACTAGGTATCGCTATGATGCAAGATCTTAAGATCGCTACACAACGACAAGAATCTAAACGTGCAGATGACGTTGTGGCCACCGCAGTCTACGGTGTTGCAGAACTGCATGACACTTACGGTGTTAAAATATTTGCTGACAACTCTCTATAATCTATAGAGTTCAAAGCATAAGAAAAAGGCGGGTAGAAATATCCGCCTTTTTTTGTGGCTGTTAAATAAGTTATGATCATAGTTTGGTTCAATGGTCCCAGCAGGCAAAAACTCATAGACAAGTTTCCCATACAACCCACAGAGATAGGTTGCAACTTCATCAGGCAGGATCGTGCGGTCCAGCACGTGTGCGTGTTTGACAGGTCACTGTGGCCCAAGATCACACATCAACAGGGAGTGCGATATTATACTCACATAGCTTGGGCGAAATCACCATGGGACTCAGCACAGCACGGCTACGCACATCCTCTCAACAGCGGCACACTGGCAGTGGTGGTGGCACGCAGGCTCAGTGCAGAACCAATCTACATCATTGGATGCGATTGGGGATTGAACAAAGAAAGTGTGTATGATTATCAAAAAACATCGCAGACCAAATATGGCAATCTATGCAAAAAAGTTCTCAACGTCATACACAAGGAAGTCAAGATAACAGTGGTTCACGATCTCAAACCAGATGTGGACCAACCCATCATTTCAACAGATCATTTCCTTGATCTTATTCTAAATAAATAAACAGTCAGGCAGTACCTGACATAACCGTACGAGAAGGACTTGTAATGGCTACATTTGCCGCAGATAGCGATCTGTTAGAATATGAACCTGACATTGCCAGTTATGGCATCCAGCAGTTCACAGAGCTACACGAAAAAACCTACGATGATATAATCCGCCTATTGAGAATAGAATGGTGGCCCAGGGCTGACTACGGTCGTTATGACCTTTCAGTGGTTACGGGGAGGCCCAACATGAACGAGGACCTGGTGTTGAAATCACAATTTGTCAGGGCCGCTTGTTATCACGTGTTGGCATACTATATCTACCCACGCTTATCAACTTTTGATCCGCAGGGGGACGTGTTCAGAGAAAAGATGGCCTATTACAAGGAAAAATTCAGAGATGAGTTTGACCTTTGTTTGCGAGAAGGTGTCAAGTATGACTTTGACAGCTCAGGCACCATCACAGATTCTGAAGATGATCCCGTGCATTTCAATAGGTTGGTGAGATAATGTCAGCAAGAGAAAATATTGCAAAGAACATAGAGAAGCAACTACAGACGATGACCAACCCACAGCCTGGTCTTGTGTCAAGGAAGTATTTTGATTTCACCAAGATAGCGATAACGCAGTTTCCAGCCATATTGGTCACAACCAACAATGAGACCAGAGAAGACATAGGAATGGATCTCCGCAGGGCCAATCTCGTGGTCACACTGAGATGTTTCGTCCGCGGCAACGAGTTGGACACCTTGAAAAATGAAATTATTGAGGGTGTGGAAGAACAACTTGAAACACAGCGGGGCAGAGACATAGATCTCAGCGCCAACAACATACACAACGTCACTACCAGGATATCTGCCATAGAGGTCATTGAGCGGGAGATACCTTTGGCTGAAGTGGTGATAACGGTGAACGTGCTCTACACCTACAAAAAAGGAGTGGTATAATGAATTCAGATGTGGCGACACGTCAGGATCGTGATGGGATCAAATCACGAATGACACCAGCTAACAGGGTGGCCAAGATATATCGCAAATATAAATTGGTTGCTGAGGCGCAGGTGATCAAAAACAACGCTGACCAAGATCCAGGTCGCACAACAACAGGAGTATAAGATGGCAGTAAATACAGCCGTATATACAGGTGAAAATGGTGTTATAAAGTTTGACGTTGCAGGCACACCCACAAACGTGGCCTCAGTGAGAAGCTTTACCATTGACCAAGAAACATCTACAGTGGAAACCACAACCATGGCGGCCACAGGTGGTGCAAGATCATTCCTACCTACATTGAAAGCTTTCTCAGGAACAGCTGACGTGTATTTCAGAGATGATGATGACGCCCAGAGTGCCCTTTTTGCAGGCATTGGTGCTGATCCAGCAACATTGGAAGTTTTTCCAAGTGGAGCATCAACAGGTATCAAATTAACTGGAGAAATAATCGTGACAGGTTTTTCTATTACCAGCAATTTTGATGGCATTGTAGAGGCAAGTATCACTTTCCAAGGTACAGGACCTTTGGTTAGAACGGTGGCTTAATTGGAAATATTGTGATAACAATTACAATAGAGAACACGAAACAAGCGACGGCTGGTCTTTCAAAGGAATTAGATCAGATAGTCCGCTCAGTGTCCTTGCAGATCTTTAATCAGATTAAGGATCTCACGCCAGTGGCCAAAGTCAATGGCGGTCGTGCTAAACGTGGTTGGAAGGTCAGTGGCTCAGACAAGAGCTACAGGATTTCCAACAAGGTGCCTTACATAGGACGTTTAGATGAAGGATACAGCAAACAAGCCCCTGATGGCATGACACGACCCGCCATAAGGGAGGTCTTACAAAGACAGAGGAGAACAAGAAGATGACAGAAGTAAGAAAACAGTCGCCAGTTGAAAAGATTGCCGCTCATTACAAGAGTGCAATCTCTGGCGACATGAAAATGTACCACGTCAAGGATTGGAATCTGGATATCTATTACAGAACCACATACCCATTCAAGGACGAGGCCAGGATACTGGAATTACAGACCGCAGGCAAGACCGTTGAGGCTCTCGTTGAGAGTCTGATAGTCAAGGCCAGAGACAAAGAGGGCAAGCGATTGTTCACGGACGCTGACAAGTTCAGCCTGATGCACGAAGCTGATCCAGCTGTGTTGATCAAGGCCTGTGCGGCCATCAATACTGGGGCGACCAGTGTGACATTGGACGAAGCAGAAAAAAAGTAGCGTCCAGCGTAGAGCTCAAGTTCCTGATGTACGTGGCCATCAAGCTCCACAAGAGCTTGGAGGAAGTTTTAAATTTGACCATGTTGGAGTTGGATCTCTGGGCTGGTTATTTTAAGATTGAGGAAACAAACAAGAACCGCGAAATGAGGAGACAACGTGGCGCAAAATATAGACGTTAATGTTAATGTAAAATTAACTAACGAGCAGAGGATCGCACAGCTGGAGAAGGAGCTAGACAGGCTCCAGAAGACTGGCAGCAAGGGCATCATCAGTTTCAATCAACTGGCCAGTGCGTTGTCTGCCGTGGTCTCTGTGAAGATCATCAGCGACATAGCACAGACCAATCTGCAGTTCCAGCAATTGGCACAGAAGATCAACATCGCCGCGGGCAGTGCGGAGGCGGGCGCCAAGGCATTGGGACAGATCAGATCATTCGCCAAGGACAGCGGACTCACCGTGGGAGAACTGGGTGACACTTTCATAAAATTGAAGTCAGCGGGCATAGAGCCCAGCACTGAGATCTTGGAGCTGTTCAACAAGGCCGCGGAAGCCAGCACAGACAAGACAGGCACCTTACAATCCATAACCACACTATTCAGCAAGGCCGCACGAGGGGCTGGCATAGACATGAAGTCACTGAACCAACTGGCCCTGGATGGTATTCCCGTATTTGAAATATTGCAGAACAAGTTGGGAATGAACGCCCAGCAATTGGAAGAATTCACCAAGGATGGACAGAACACCTTGCCAGTGTTGCGAGCACTGAGAGAAGGCATACAAGAATTGAATGTCACACCCATAGTCAATGACCTAGAAAAATCATTTAAAAATTTCAAACAGACCACCCAAGAGGCATCACTGGCCATAGGAGAGGCTGGATTGAATGCGGCCATAGTCAATCTATTGGACACCATATCAAGATTGATCACTGAGAACGAAGATTTGATCAGATCCATAGGCAGTGCATTGGGTACGGCCATCAACCTTGCCACTGGGGCCTTGGAGTTGTTCATAGACAACATAGAACTTTTTATATCTCTGGGAGCGGCCATAATATTCTATCAGGCTGCCACGGCCATCAGCGCCATGAGGGTAGGATTGATCGCCGCCACCGCGGCACAAGTGGCCTTCAACGCGGCTGCAAGGGCTAACCCTTACATCATTGCTGGTTCAGCCCTATTGGCATTGGCATCATATTTTGGACTGACCGCTACCAAAGCAGAAGAGGCAACAAAAGCTACAGAACAATTAACTGATCAATTCAAGGGCACCAGCCTTGAGGTAAAAGCATATGGTGGCATGTTTGAAGAGAACGCCCACAAACTGGGATTGTTCACAAAGGCACAGAGAGAGGCTGGCACTTCAATCGCAGATTTTGAAGCCAAGCAAAAAGCCATAGATCAAGCGGCCGCCGTGCAAAAAGCACAAAAATTGAGGGAGGCCAACAAGTCCTATCTTGAAGGCCTGATCAGGGACAGCATGGATGCCAATGACAGGATATTCTATGAACAACAACAGCACATTGACAAGCTGAAGATGTTGCTGGAACAGAAAGCCATAACAGAAGAAGAACATGCCAAGTATATTGAAGCTGTCTATCGTGAATCCAACAAGAGACTGATTGAGGAAGAATATAAAAAGAACAAGGAGCTGGAAGATCTCAGGAACAGGAGCATGGAGGCATTCAAGCAGGGCAAGTATGACGAAGTGAACTTCTCCATACTGACGGAACAACAGAAGCAAGAGGCCGTGATATCCACTGCCAAGAATGCTTTGAGCTTGATCGCCACACAGAATGAAAAAGCATTTAGGATCATGCAGGCGGCGTCAATCGCTGAGGCCATAATCAACACCTACACTGGAGCCACCAAGGCCCTGGCGCAGGGTGGTATATTTGGTCCCATATTGGCAGGTGTGATCATAGCACAGGGTCTGGCACAGGTGGCCACCATCAGGGCACAGAAATTCCCAGGCAGGGAGAAGGGTGGTACGGTCGTAGCGGGCAAACCTTACATGGTTGGAGAAGCGGGGCCAGAGTTGTTCCAACCAGGACAGACTGGCAGGATCGTGCCCAATGAACAACTGCCAAGCACCAACGGTGACATCGTCAACATCAACTTCAACGTCAGCACGGTGGATGCCAAGGGCTTTGATGAGTTATTGTCCAGCAGGCGAGAGCTGATCGTAAATACCATAAATGAAGCCATGAGAGAGCGTGGCAAGAGAGGATTAACAGCATAATGTCAGGTACATTTCCATCAACAGATTTTCAGGCCCTGGACTTCCGTAGCAACGTCACGGTGAGGACCACCGTTACCATTAGCAACAAGATGCAGAGGGCCAAGGTGGGCGGACAGTTCTGGAGTTTCAAACTGCAATCAAGGCCCATGACCAGGGAGGAGTTCATGCCCATCTATTCATTCCTGGTGCAACAGCATGGACAGTTTGAAAATTTTCAAATTGAATTGCCAGGCAACATCAGCTCAACCAGGGGCACCACCACACAGACTTTTACAGTGAGCAAGGACGCGGCGGCGGGAGCCACCAGGGTCAGTTGCAACGGCGGCAGCACTGGCACGCTGAAGAAAGGTGATATAATCAAATTCACAAACCACGACAAGATCTACATGCTGACAGAGGATGTAAATTCTGATGCCAGCAGTGAGGATTTCCTGTACATATTTCCAGCATTGACCACTGCCATCACACAGGCCAGTGCAACCACAGTGCAATACAACAACGTGAAGATTACTGTGATGCAGGTCAACGATGTCAATCAATATCAAACAGGCACGGATAACAAATTCAAATACGAGTTGGAAGTACAGGAGGTGCTGTAATGACCAGGGGGTTGGGTAACACACTGGTTACCGCACTGCAACAGAAGCAGATACACACCGCTGAACTGATTGAGATAGGTATCCTTAACAACTCTACCAAGGGGTACACCCTGTACAAATTTACCAACGCCCCAATCAACATTGACTACGTTACAGACTTCAATCAAAGGTACGTAGTAAATACTGAATTTAACATTCCTCTCATTGGCAGTGCAGGATTTGATACATTTGTTGCGGTCAGCACATTCTTGGCCTACAGCACGGTTGAAGAGACCAGCGACCTACGCAGGGCCAGCATCAACGTTGAGCTCAGCGCCATAGATACCACCACATTAACACAATTCATTAATTTTGGATATCTCAACAGCCCTGTGAGGATTTTCAGGGTGGTGTTTGATTCTGGAGCATTGACTTTTGACAACAACCACGTGTTTGAGATCTATTCAGGCAGGATATCTGGATTTTCAGTGGAGGAAGATGAAACCACTTCAAGATTGGTATTTGAAGTGGCCAGTGTGTTCGCTGATTTTGAAAAAACTTTCACTCCTAGGACCAACACTGATTTTTTACAGAAGTTTTTTGATACTAGAGATCTTGGATTTGATTACAGCGACAAGATAGAAAAGGACATCAAATGGGGACGATAGCATTGACCCACAGGAAATTGGAACCAAAGGATGTGATACAATTCCTTGACATCAGCAAGAGAGCCCTGCACGAGCGGGGCATGATCAGCACCAATTTTGATGAGAGCCAACACAATCTACACGTGAAGAACGTGCTGAGCACACCATTTCACAATCACGGATTTGGATTGTTCAATGGCGATGAATTAGTGGGTTTTGTATTTGGCGAAGTGAATTTTGAACTATGGATGAATGATCATCAATTTGTGATTGAGATCATACACGTGAAACCAGATCACAGGACATTTGACCATTATGTTAGATTGGTCAATGCCGTGGAAGATTTTTGCATAGAAAACAACATCACACACGTCAGCACAGTGGGCCATAGTTTTTTGATGGACACTGACAACCAATGCTTGGCCGCACTAAACTATCTCAGATACAGGCCTGGACAAACCATCTTTGATAAGGAACTATAATGGGCATATTCAAAAAAATTAAACGAGCCATAACAGGCGCAATTAAGAGCATCGTCAATGTGGTGATGAAAGTGGTCAGCTTGGTCAGCATGCCATTTGGAAAACCATTTGGTGGACTGGATGGGCAGGCGCAGTCAGAAAGTTTTATCAATGAAGTCAAGGTCAACAAGGAAAGCGGCGTTGCCAACGTGCCCATTGTGTATGGCAGGAGGAGGATAGGTGGCACGAGAGTGTACGTGGGTGTGCAGTCAGGCAACAGTAATTTTTTAACTACCATAACCACTTTGACATATGGAGCAGGATATCCAGGGGTAAATGGATTTTACAAAATTTACATTGATGAAAAAGAAGTTCCATTAAGACATTACAGTGGACCATTGCAACCAGGCTACGTGACTGGCAGCTTTAGAAACAATCCTGGTGCCGCTAGTCAAGGTGGAAACTTCCCCCAAACACCTTTTACGATGATTCCTTCATCTGGTCCGTATCAAAATAGGGTAGAGATACAATTGGCATTAAATTCATACAGTGATGCGAGCTTAAGAAATTTTGAATTAATTCCACCATTGACTTCGCGGCATCACGCTGTTGGTTTCAGTCATCTAATCTGTAGGTTCCAATGGTTGCCAATCACTAACCAGGCTGAAGCTGAAGCCAATCCCTATGGACGAGGTATTCCGCAGGTGGAGATTGAAGTGCAGGGCAGGCCCATAATAGATCTTTTGGGATACACGCTGAACGAAATGATTGCGTTCGCTGGGGGCCCTGGTATACTCCGCGACAGGGGGTGGGGCGTTACCAACCAAGACAACCCTGTAAATGTTTTATATGATTACATGAGGCAAGGAAATAGTTTTAATCCCTTAATTGCTCAAACAGACATTGACGCTGAAAGTTGGTACAAGGCCGCTTACCAATGTAGCCAGGTGGTGAATGGCCGCAAGGCCTTCACTTTCAACGGAGTCATAGACACAGGCAAGAGTCACATGGACAACATAAAAATTATATTGGAACATTTTCGCGGATTGCTCACTTACAGGAATGGCAAATATTTTCTCAAAATTGAAAACGCGGGCGATGACGACGACATAACCAACATACCCGCAGACATGGCCCCCTATTCTGTTATGACCTTGGATCAGGACGTGTTGATTGGTGGATTAAAGATACAGGGAGACACTGTTGAGAGCAAGTTCAATGAGGTCAGGGTCACCTTTGTAGATCCCTCTGCCAATTTTAATGCCACAGATGTTTATTATCCTACAGGTTTTGTAGCAAGTTATCGTACAGAAGACCAACAAAAAAGATTAGAAAAAAAAGTATCATTAGAAGCATGCACCAACAGAGACGAGGCCTATCATTATGGCCAGGTGGCACTGCTGAGAAGCAGGAACCAGATGTCCATTGAGGCCAAGTGCACCATGGCGGCGGCCAATCTCGCGGTGGGCGACATCGTGCGTGTGAACAATCCTGCCGTGGCCATTGACAAATTCTGCAGGGTCTATGGTGTGAAACTTACACCTGAGGCCACTGTTGAATTGACCTTGATTGAGCATTACGCAGAGGCCTACACTTTTGATCAGGTGGCCAGCGAGCCAGACAGGCCTGCTTTTGTGTCCATTGATCCCTTCACCATCCAACCACCAACCAATGCACAGATCAGTTTCTTGCAGAATCCAGTCACGTTTGATGGCAAGCAGGGATTCAGGGACATCACCATATCCTGGACCAAGAGCACCAGCACCAGCGCCGCACTGTATAGGGTTTTCAGGAGATATGGTGGTGACAATCAATTATTGACCACTACCAGCAACAACGTGTTCGTACACCAGAGGCAACCCATTGGTGGGGGTGGGGGATACGCATACAATTACATGATTGATGCGGTCAACGCCGCACACACCGTCAAGAGCGCGGGCGTGTTTGTGAGCCAAGTGATCACAACAGAATATCAACCCAGCTCTGGGGCCAGCAGTGTGATCAACACTGGAGGCACGGTGCAGTCAGTGGGGCCATCACAATTTGGAGCATAAAATATGAGCGGAACAGGATTTTACGACAGGAACAACGAGATCTACATGCCCCTGGATGGCGTGACCTGGGGCACCCTGGCAGATTCACCCTATACCAAGACCACCTGGGCCAGCTGGACCACGTGGTACAACGATCTCACCGCGGGCACCAGCACCGTGGCGTTCACGGGAGCGATCATTGACCTTGGCACCAGCAAAAAGGTCAGCCCAGAGATAACTTTGGACACCAAGAAGGACACAGGGGCAGACGCAACTTTCGTCACAGACTCGTATCCAGAGATCACATTTGAGGCCAGCGACAACGCCAACATGAGCTCCGCCACCACGCAGGTGATCACCAGGGCCAGCCCTGAGTACACCATTGGCGTGGCCAAGAGGTATCACAGGATCACCGTCAAGGTGGAGGGTGGCAGCAACGCCAGCCCGCAGGGCATCAAGGGCTACACCGTCACCCTTAACGACGCAGGTGGCAGCACCGCTGAGTATGTGAGCAAGAACGGTGGATTGCCCGCCACCGCCATGGACATCCACGGAAATATGATAAGGACCACCTAACCAACATTAAATAACAGGAGAAACACTATGACTTGGCCCACAGACGACGGATTGGTAGTAACCACAAATTTGGACTCAGCCGCGGATTCACCAGCGGCCGCCCGTGCTGACCTCAAGACGGCCTTGGACGAGCTGAAGAACGTGATCAACGGCAGGAACGAGGCCTCAGGAGTTGCGGGCTTGGATGCCAGTAGCAAGATCGCAGCGAGCCAGTTGCCCAACACACTGATCAGCACCGCGGGAGAGCTGTCACTGGCCCCCAACAACGGCGTGGTGGCGATCACCAATTACCTGGCCCTGTCGCCAGTGACCACATCAGCGGCCTACGAATTTGGATCCCTGGAGGAGGGCATGATCGCCATGCTCAGCGACGGCGACAGCACCATGGCCAAGCCCGCCTACTACGCGGGTGGAGTGTGGCGCTACTTTGACACCAATGGCGAGGTGCCCAATGCCTGATGGTGCCTGAAAAATTCTATCAGCTGGTGAGGCCGCTGGGCGAGTTCCGTTGCAACAGGGACCTCCGCAGGTTCAACCACAGGGCCAAGCGCCATCCCAACTGGAACGCGAATCAATACCTCAGCCATTTTGGCTTCTGCAAGAATGGGGTGTTCCATCACTGCGACTTCGTGCTGGCCACCAAGCCCATTGGCCAAGTGATCTATTACTACAAGATGGACCAGCTCAATGGCATCGCGATCAGGCGCAGGGGTGGCAAGCCCATGAACCTCAGTGGCAGGGGACGACCCCCAGTGCGACACATCAGCAAGAAGAGATAGGGGCGGCAGTGTGAGATGTGCTGACGCACATCTACTCAATCACTTCGTGATTTCGTGTTTGCTCCGCTTGGGTTTGCTTTATGTAGATTGGATTACTCAGAGTCCACCGTTTGCGAGATGGACTCTGACGCTTTATGTGAGTTGTCTCACCCGTCATCCTGAAACAGGACCAATGACAGCGGGATCATACCAACCCTGTGTGTTTCGCTTTCTTTATCCCAAGCAGTGTGGACCTGGGTAGCCGTCATTACGGTCAATGGTGCCTTGGTGTGAGCATCAGCAAGTCTCAATCGTGTGTGGTTTTATCCACCCAGAACAGCAGTATCATATCTGGCCTGCCAACCTTTGGTGCTGAATGTTTGCCTAAATTTTTGCCTAATCACAAATATATATGACTCAACCCAAAAAGAGCAACCTTTTTTGGGCCTGTGCTAAATATCTGTGTCCGTAAGATATGCCATATCCATATTTTACAACGGACCAGTGGGCTGATGTGTTAGACACGTTCTCTTGCAAGTGATTGTGCCTTTATAAAGTCACACCAGCCCACCCAAAAACACGTCACCAATTTTGACATCAGCATAAATATTGATAGGTGGCTCACTCCTTTTTGCCATGTAGAGTGATCACTCAGGCACACACACTTCCAATCAACGTATGCCATACTTGAATCCTGTGTGTGTGCCGCTTAAAAAATATGGGCAAGATATTTCGTCTAGACAGCTACAGGAAAGAACAGAAGCACCGCCAGGAGCGTTGGAACAGGGCCTCCATACAGTCAGGTTATGTGTTCAGCGAAAAGGCAGTGGAGATCATCTTGGATGAACTGCAGATGCGTCCCACCACGGACGCGGCCGCGGTCTGGTATGGCCTGGTGAGGGCAGGTCTGGATCACTTGAGGAAACACGGATGGACAGAACAAGACATAGGGCGCCTGATCAGGGACAGCCAAAAAAAGTAACCAGCTACAACTGGGACTACATCATAGAAAAGAGACAGCAGGAATTCTACCGCGAGCAACGCTCAAAAACCTTACCAAAAAAACCATAGACCTTGTGATGTTTTTTGTCATATAATAAATACAAGATGACACAAAACAAGAAAAAGGGCGGACCAGCCAAAGGCACGCCATCCCCGCTGAAGGGAATGCCATCACCACTCAAGGGCAGGAGGTATCCACATCTTTGGAGATCAGGCAGCGATCCCAATCATCACAAGTTGTGGAGGAGATTCCTGTTGGCGCGGAATCAAGCCAAGCATTGGCATCAGGAATGGTCAGTGAGCTGGACCAAGTACAGGGACACCATGTTGCCCCACGTGGATAACATGGGCAGGAAACTGCACAACTACAACTTGGTCAGGATAGACAGGGCACAAGGTTGGCACGAGAGCAACGTGATGGCGGCACAGAGGCACACCGTGGTCAATGGCCAGAAGTTGGGCAAGAGGACATACCTGCCACCGCAGGAACTGAGGCGCAGGCGTGAAAACATGGAACGATACAAACAACAAGGATACAAAGGAAAGAGATGGACGAGATATGACACAGAAGTATGAAGACAGCATAAAGTCAGCGGTGTTCGTTTACGAGCGGCTGGCAGAGCACGAGAGGCAACACGGACAACCAGTGAAGAACGACGCTGAGATGTGGAAGGAAGTGGATTTCAATTCCGCTGACGCAGAGCTGGCGGGGCATTTCATAGAGAACATGCGGAGCCTGGCCAAGTTCAACAATCACTGGGATTCAGAGATCGCTGAATGGTGCGATGAAGTAATGAAGAGGGAACCAGTGCATCTGAGGCAGCGAGGCGACAAATGGACCACCAACAACAACAACATAATGATCTGGCGCCTGATGATGCTGTTCAGAGAAGTGGTGCGACAGGAGCTGGACATGATGGAACTGAACACATTCAGCGAACATTTTGAAATAGCTCACTGAGATGCGATTGCACATACTGGGCGTGCCACACACGGTCACCAACACGGATTATCTTACCTGTGCCTTCACGCAGAAGGTGTTGAAGTTTGGGGCAATGATGACGCCCAGGGGCCACGAGGTCATACACTATGGCCACGAGGACAGCAATTTGACCTGCACAGAACACGTGTCAGTGATAGGCAATGACGATTTGCGGAAAGCATACGGCAGTTATGATTGGCGCAGAGAATTCTACAAATATGATACCAACGATTCAGCCTACAAGACCTTCTATTGGCGTGCCATACGGGAGATTGCGAAGCGAAAGCAACCAGGTGATTTTTTATTGCCATTCTGGGGTTCAGGTGTCAAACCCATCTGTGACGCACACGCTGACATGATCGTGGTGGAGCCAGGCATAGGCTATGCGGGTGGTCATTTCGCCCGCTGGAAAATATTTGAGAGTTATGCGGTGTTGCACGCCTACATGGGACTGCAAGCCGTGGCCAGAAGCAATCCTGACTGGTATGCCACCGTGATACCCAATTACTTTGATGCCAAGGACTTCACCTATACGGATAAGAAACAAGACTATTTCCTGTTCATGGGCAGAGTGTATGAGGGCAAGGGAGTGGACATCGCCATAGAAGTCACACAGGAGATTGGAGCGCCATTGATCATAGCAGGCCAATCGCCAGATACAAGAACATTCCCCAAACACGTGCGGTTCGTGGGATCAGCCAACAAGGAACAACGCAGAACTTTAATGGCCAACGCACGAGCGGCCTTCTGTCCATCGCTGTATCTGGAACCCTTCGCTGGTGTGTCAATAGAGATGTTATTGTCAGGCACGCCCATCATAACCACTGACTGGGGCAGTTTCGCGGAGAACAACATCAACGGAGTCACTGGATACAGATGCAGGACCTATAGGCAATTTGTGGATGCCGCAAAAAATATACAAAAGATACGACCACAAGACTGCCGCAGTTTTGCGGAGCAATTCCTGTTGGAGAACATAGCACCTCGCTATGAACAATATTTTGAAAGTGTCCAAGCAGTATATCACGGCAAAGGTTGGTATGCCTGACACCTGCCCCCGTTGCTCACTGCGTAACACCACACTACAATGGTTTGAAGCCAAGAATCAGTGGGTGTGTTTGCCCTGTGCTGTAAATAGGATACAGGAACACGGGAGAATAGAATCGCAATGGCAGACAAAGCATACAGAATCATACAGGGTGACTCAGCCCAAGAACTGAAACACATCGCAGACAACACGATAGATGCCGTTGTGACGGATCCGCCCTATGGCATAGAGTTCCTGGGCAAGGA
>Ga0172373_10004791_pt1 | contig 18857 bp, 13 predicted proteins | sample Lak10m_2_FD_114546 | JGI IMG/M metagenome (GOLD analysis project Ga0172373, IMG submission 114546) | Freshwater microbial communities from Kabuno Bay, South-Kivu, Congo - kab_092012_10m | ecosystem: Environmental > Aquatic > Freshwater > Lake | place: Democratic Republic of the Congo...
ATCCAGCCAATGGATTTGAAGCCATTACACCAGCTGCAACCGCTTTCTCACATTCAGCCTTCAATTCTTCAACCGAACCAATGCATTTACGCTCAGCCTTATCTTCTGTTGACCAGATCGGCAATGGAATTCCCCAGAAACGTGAACGTGACAGGTTCCAGTCCTGAAGGTTTTCCAACCAGTTGCCGAAACGGCCCGTTCCTGTGCTTTCCGGTTTCCAGTTGATGGTCTTGTTAAGTGCAATCAAACGGTCTTTCGCTTCAGTTGTGCGCACAAACCACGAATCCAGCGGATAGTACAGCACGGGTTTGTCCGTTCGCCAGCAATGTGGGTAGCTGTGGACGTATTTCTCCACACGGAAAGCCTTGTTCTCCTCCTTCAGTTTGATGGCAATACGCTCATCAACCGATAGGTAATTGTCTCTTCCCTGCTTCTTGGTTTCCGCCACAATCTCCTCATCCGTGTAATACTCGGCCTTCACGTATTCGCCAGCAAAATCCGTCACTTCTGGACGGAAACGTCCTTGCAGATCCACCAGTGGAACCATGTTTCCTTGACCGTCATCCACCAGCATGGCACCAACACCCGCAGCTTTCGCTACGCGGGCATCATCCGAACCAAACGTTGGCGCTATATGCACAATCCCAGTACCATCTTCAGTCGAAACGAAATCTCCTGCAATCACGCGGAATCCTTCACCGTCAGGCTGGGCATAAGGCAGCAACTGCTCGTATACTGTTCCAACCAATTCAGAACCTTTGAACTCAGCAACAACCTGATATGGAATCTTCTTATCTCCTTCCTGATAATCCTCCAATGCCAACTCGGCATTTTCAGCCTTGAACCACTTTCCGACAAGATCCTTTGCCAACACCACCACAACAGGAGCTGAAGTGTACTGATTGAAGGTCTTCACCGCCACATAGTTGATGTTCTCACCAACGGCCAAAGCTGTGTTCGATGGCAGCGTCCAAGGAGTGGTCGTCCAAGCCAAAATGTAAACCCCTCCCCGACCCTCCCCCGAGGGGAGGGAGTTCACTGCACCTCGCAGCGTCTCCAAAAGTTGCGGACTTCCCCCTCCTTGGGAGGGGGTCAGGGGGAGGTAGAACTGCGCCACCACCGTAGTATCCTTCACATCACGGTAGGTTCCAGGTTGGTTCAACTCGTGCGAACTCAAGCCCGTTCCCGCCTTGGGTGAATATGGCTGAATGGTGTAGCCCTTGTACAGCAATCCCTTGTCGTACAGGTTCTTAAGCAGCCACCAAACGCTCTCAATGTACTTGTTGTCGTAGGTCACATACGGGTCGTCCATATCCACCCAGTACCCGATCTTGCGGGTCAGGTCGTTCCAAACGTCCGTGTATTTCATTACCGCTTTGCGGCACGCCTCGTTGTATTCGGCAATAGTGATGGTCTTGCCGATGTCCTCCTTGGTGATACCCAATTCCTTCTCCACACCCAGCTCAATAGGCAGGCCGTGCGTATCCCAACCTGCTTTTCGCTTCACTTGGTAGCCTTTGAGTGTGCGGTAACGGCAGAAAATATCCTTGATGGTACGCGCCATCACGTGGTGAATGCCCGGCATGCCGTTGGCCGATGGCGGCCCCTCGTAAAACACGAAAGGCTCATTGCCTTCGCGGGTCTCAATACTCTTCCTGAAAATGTCGTTCTGCTCCCAGAACGCAAGCACCTCATCCGCCACTTCGGGCAGGTTCAATTGCTTGTATTCCGCGTACTTCTTGGCCATCGTTTTTTCCAAAAGGAGCGCGAAGATAAGAAGTAGAAAACGGATAGCGAACGCTAAATGGTCGCAATCACTTTAAGTTCAATGGCAATAGGTGTTGGCAAACAAATGATCTCTACCGTGGTGCGGCACGGCAGGTTGTCTTTGAAATACTCGGCATACACACGGTTGTATGTCTTGAAATCGTCCTTCATGTTGGTAAGGAAAACGGTCACGTCCACGATTTTGTCCCAACTGGAGCCCGAATCCTCCAGAATCATCCGCACATTATTGAAAACCGAGTGGCATTGCTTCTCAATGTCGTACGAAACGATGTTGCCGTCATCGTCCAATTCCACGCCTGGAATTTTCTTGGTGCCGCGTTCTCTAGGCCCAACGCCCGAAAGGAAAAGCAGGTTGCCCACTTTTCGAGCATGTGGATAAAGGCCAACAGGTTCGGGGGCACGGCCAGAATCGATCTTAGAAGCGTCCATCTCAGAAGAAGTTTCGTCAAATATAATGATGCGGAATGCCTTCATCCGTCCTTACACGACCAACGCAAGGGGTCGAAAATGATACATTTGCCCTGCTTCATAAGGCAACTTCATGGCTCAACGAACGGGAATACTGGTGATCGGTGCCTCTGGGCAGATCGGAACAGAACTGGTAATGGCACTCCGAACGCGGTTCGGGCATCAAAATGTGGTGGCGTCTGACATCAAAACGGCCGCAGACGAAGTTTTACAGAGTGGTCCGTTTGAGCAATTGGACGTATTGGATAGAGAACGCCTTCTTCAGATCGTGAAGCAATACAACGTTGGACAGGTTTATCTACTTGCTGCGTTGCTGTCGGCCACGGCCGAACAGAAGGTAATGCCCGCGTGGAACCTGAACATGTACGGTCTATTCTACGTGCTTGAGCTCGCCCGCGAAGGCCACGTTGATAAGGTCTATTGGCCAAGTTCCATAGCTGTTTTCGGACCAACCACACCAAAGCTGAATACGCCACAAGCCACCATAATGGAGCCGACTACGGTGTATGGCATCAGCAAATTGGCGGGTGAGCGCTGGTGCGAATACTATTTCAATAGGTACGGAGTTGACGTTCGTAGTTTGCGCTACCCAGGACTTATCGGTTACAAGAGCGACCCGGGCGGTGGCACAACCGATTATGCTGTGGACATTTTTCATAAGGCGGCACATGGTCAACCATACGAATGCTTCCTTTCTGAGAACACGCGCCTGCCCATGATGTACATGCCCGATGCCATCAAAGCAACCATCGGCATCATGGGTGTTGAGGCGGAAAAGGTCAAAATACGGTCCAGCTACAATCTTTCAGGGTTCGATTTCACTCCTGTTGAGTTGGCCTTATCCATTCAAAATCATTTACCCGAGTTCACCGTAAGTTACAAACCCGATTTCCGGCAGGCCATTGCCGATAGTTGGCCGAGTTCTATTGACGATTCTCGCGCCAGAGATGACTGGGGCTGGAAGAACGATTACTCGTTGGAAATGATGACCGCAGACATGCTGCAACATCTGACCGAACAGGTCAATTGAAAAACGTGTAACGGATGTCGAAGTCGAGGTCGAACGTGTCGATGAACATGTCAATGTCCTCCTGAATACCGTCATCGTCCTCCTCAAATTCCCAAATAACCTTTACATCATATCCCTTCGCCTTCACCCTCACAAGGCCCGAAAGCAGTTCGGCCATGGCTTTGGTAGTCGATGAATTATAGTACTCGAGCCGAATGTGTACGGTACGGATTGGCGTATCCGTTTCCTGCAGAGACTTGAACCTAAGAATGATCGGGTCGAAGAAGTCCATTCCCTCCTCAGGGTACGACCGACCCTCCAATTTCAACAGACTTTCCTGTCCGTCTAGCACCACGCTTGGTGTGCGGTCTGTAGCTTCAATGGTCCATCGCTCCATGGTAGGTCAAAAGTAATCATCGCATCTTTACACGATTGACAAACATCTGGAAACAAAATCTGAAAACAACAGTATAAAGCCTTCAAATGTGGCGTTTGGAAATGTTCTGTAAGAGGTCTTTCACTTCGGTTTTGTTCAGCTTGGTGATGTTTGCAACGGCATTCGGACAAGGTTTTGAGATTGAGAAAGGTGACACCATCAATAGGCGTGATGCCAGCAACCAGAAACAAGGCTGGTGGAAAATCTACAACAATGATGGAAAGTTCATGGGCTATGAGACCAACCAGCTGGTGGAGGAAGGCGAATACCTGAACAACAAGAAGACCGGGGTTTGGACCAAATACTACCCCAACGGCAACAAAAAGCATGAATTGACCTTCGCCAACAACGTTGCGAACGGTTACGCCAAGATCTACTACCGGAACGGCCAACTTCAGGAAGAAGGAATCTGGAAAATGAATGTTTGGGCCGGAGACTACAAATACTATTTCGAGAATGGGAATTTGAAATACGAATGGACCTACAACTCATCGGGTAAACGCGAGGGGCAGCAGAAGTATTATCATGAGAATGGAATGCTGATGTACTTGGGCGATTGGAAGGATGGAAAAGAAGCTGGTGAACTCGTTGAGTATTACGAGGATGGAAGCATCCGGGCCAAAAGGTATTTCAATGCCGGAACCATCATTCCAGAAAAGACCGTTGACTTGGTTCAGGGAAAAGCATTTGACGAGAATGTGAAGAAATACAGCGGAAAAGCCGGCCCGAAACAATTGGGACGTGGCGAGATCGTAGACGGATTCAACAAACTCATGAATCCGGATGGAACCGTTTCCAAAGAAGGGACCTTCAAAGACAAAAAGCTTGTTGATGGCAAGGTTTACGTTTACGAGAACGGAAAACTGGTGCGCACGCTCAACTACCAAGGCGGCAAGAAGGTGGGCGAAGAGGCTGTTCGCTGATCCTTAAACCTATCTTTGCGGCTTACCTGTTTGAACCAATGAGCAGTAAGCTACACTTCTACAACACCATTACGCGCTCGAAAGAGCTGTTTGAACCGCTCAGCCCGCCCTTTGTTGGCATGTACGTTTGCGGCCCAACAGTATATGGCGATGCTCATTTGGGCCATGCCCGCTCTGCTATCACATTCGATATTGTTTACCGTTACCTGAAACACCTTGGGTTCAAGGTCAGGTACGTGCGAAACATTACAGATGTCGGTCATTTGGAGAACGATGCCGACCACGGTGAAGACAAGATCGCCAAAAAGGCACGTTTGGAAAGGCTGGAACCCATGGAAGTGGTGCAGTACTACAAGGACCGCTACCACAAGGATATGGATGCGTTGAACAACAACCGCCCTTCCATTGAGCCTCAGGCATCCGGCCATATCATTGAGCAGATAGCGATGACCCAAGAACTGCTCGACAACGGATACGCTTACGTTTCGAACGGGTCGGTGTATTTCGATGTACAGAAGTTCGCGCAGAAGTTCGATTACGGAAAACTGTCTGGCCGCAAGATCGAAGACCTCCAATCGAATACTCGCGACCTCGATGGGCAGGACGAGAAACGCAGTGCGCTAGACTTTGCCCTTTGGAAAAAGGCCTCGCCAGAGCACATCATGCGTTGGCCATCGCCTTGGAGCGATGGTTTTCCCGGATGGCACATCGAATGCTCGGTCATGAGCAGCAAGTATCTGGGCACCACTTTCGACATTCATGGTGGCGGAATGGACCTTCTGTTTCCGCATCACGAATGTGAGATTGCGCAGTCGGTCGGTTCTACGGGTCATGAACCTGTAAAGTATTGGCTTCACAATAACATGATCACGCTCAACGGCCAGAAAATGGCCAAGTCGCTGGGCAACACCATCATGCTGCACGAGTTCTTCTCGGGTGAACACAAGTTGTTGGAGAAGGCCTACGACCCACTCACCATCCGATTCTTCATTCTTCAAGCTCATTACCGTAGCACGCTCGATTTTGGCAACGAGCCTTTGCAAGCGGCCGAAAAGGGTTACGCGAAACTGAAGAATGCGCACGAACTGATCGGCAATCTGAACCTGAATTGGTCCTCAGCCAATACGTCAAACACCGAACGTCTCAACGATTGGGAAACGCGCTTGGCCGATGCCATGAACGATGACCTGAACACCGCGCTGACCATTGCAACACTGTTCGAGTTGGCATCATTTGTCAATGCTTTGAAGAACGGACAGGAAAAAACAATTCCATCCAAGGAAGAGTTCAGCCGTTTCGGTGCTTTGTTCAATGTGTATTTCGATGATGTGCTTGGATTGGGTTCTGAAAGAACGGATTCCCGAAGTGCCGAAGTGCTGGATGACGTTATGCAACTGCTGCTTCGCATACGCAACACGGCCAAGTTGAACAAGGATTACGCAACCTCAGACACCATACGCAACGAGCTGAAATTGATGGGAATAAGCATTATGGACAGTAAAGATGGCAGCGACTGGCAGTTGGAGTCGTAACGGTGCCATTGGCATCATTGTGCCGATGCTCCTTTTCGGGTGTCGCTCAGGGTCATATCAAGGGCCTGAGGTTGAGTTGCGTCCATGCCCTGATTTCAATGCCGATTCCGCATTTTCATACATTGAAACTCAGGTGGATTTCGGCCCGCGAGTGCCCAGCACAGCAGCACACGATACATGCGGTGATTTTCTTGTAGCGAAACTGATTGATTTTGGTGCTTCGGTAACAGAACAGGTCGACACAGTGAACTCTTATCAGGGTCGAAAACTCCCACTGCGCAATATCATCGGGTCGTTCAATCCAACTGCCGAAAAGCGGATATTACTTGCCGCCCATTGGGACACGCGCCCATTTGCCGATCAGGATACGGAACGCAAAGACGAACCGATACTCGGTGCCAATGATGGCGCCAGTGGTGTGGCGGTACTGCTCGAGATGGCGCGGTGTATTCAGCAGCAAAGTCCTTCCGTTGGTGTAGATATTGTGTTTTTTGACCTTGAGGACCAAGGTATTCCAGCCTATGAATCAGCAGTGACTGGCGATGAATATTACTTCTGCTTGGGTTCACGTTACTGGTCGGAACACCTGAATGGTTACTCCGCTTCATTTGGAATACTTCTCGACATGGTAGGTGCCAAAAACGCACGTTTCACGCTGGAAGCAACTTCAATGGAACGAGCCTCAGAACAGATGCGCCATGTTTGGGACATAGGCAATCAGTTGGGTTACGAAGAGCGATTCGTTTACAACCTCACTCCCGGTGTGATCGATGACCACTACTACATCAACCGCAGCACCGAGATTCCAACCCTCAATATCATTCACAACGATAACACTCGTACCTCAACGTTCTGGCCCGCGTGGCATACTCATGCTGATGACGTTTCGCAAATTGACCGCAGCACGTTGAAAGCGGTCGGGCAAACCGTGGTTCAAGTTGTTTACAACCAGCAGTAAGGGAGTTGGAAACACCGTTCTTTTCCATCATCACACCAACATATAACCGAGAACGGTTTCTGGCCTCTTGTATCGAGAGTGTTCAAGCGCAATCATATCGGAATTATGAGCACATCATAATAGATGATGGTTCTGTTGACGGAACGGAACAATTGGTGCAATCTTACCAAAAATCCGACCCAAGCATCGTTTACATAAAACAAGAGAACAAGGGTCGAAGCACTGCGCGCAATGTTGGTATTGCCGCAGCCAAGGGTTCATACGTGTGTTTTTTGGACAGTGATGATGTTTGGCTTGAAGGTCACCTTCAAACGTTACATAAATTCACTTCGAACGCAGTTGAACCAGCGTTTTTTCACACCGGTCTCATCTGGTTTTACGATGATGGTAAGCCCGACCAAAATGTGATCTATCAAGATAGAACGCGTTTCTATTCGAATGTGGAATATGTCATGGCGAATGAATTTGCACCTGACTGCGTGTGTATCACACGCAATACTCTTTCGTCAAACGGATTCAATGCCAACCTTTTCATCAACGAAGACATTGAACTTTGGGCACGGATTGCTGCCAAGTATCCGGTCATTTCGATTCCCGAGTATACGGCAAAACTCAGGGTTCATGCTGGGAACACCGACAAAGCGACCGTTGATAGTATAACTCCACGGAAGCACGCACTTCGAACGATTCTTCAGAACAGTTCCGTGCGGACGAAACTATCAAAACCATTTGTACGCGACCGAAAGCGGGGGCTTGACGAACTTCAGATCCGGCACTACGAATCATCTGGCCAGCGCCTGCCCCTTGCCATCGAATCTTTCAAGTTTATTCTGAAATATCCTGACAACCCACGGAATGCCGCCAAACTCGTGACCATTCTTTACAACCTCCCCGGAGGGCGGGTGTTAAAAAGCGTTATAGCCGCAATGAAGAAAAAGCCTGTTGAGTAATTTAGCGGGCCGCTTGTCAGATAGCCTCGTCATAATACCCACGTACAACGAAAAGGAGAACGTCCAACGGATGATCCGTACCGTAATGGGGTTGTCCAAAGATTTTCATCTGCTGATCATTGATGATGGTTCGCCAGACGGTACCGCCAGACTGGTCAAAGAGTTGATGCCAGAATTCAGCGGCCGATTGTTCATCGAAGAACGGACCGGAAAACTCGGGCTGGGCACCGCGTACATTCATGGATTCAAGTGGGCCTTGAAACGCAACTACCAGTTCATCTTCGAAATGGACTGCGATTTCTCGCACAATCCTGAAGACCTGGTGAAACTGTATGATGCAGCCGTCAGCGAACCGGCCGATCTTGTCATTGGTTCGCGCTATATAAAAGGTGTGAACGTGGTGAATTGGCCAATGGGCCGCGTGCTGATGAGCTATTACGCATCAGCGTACGTGAGATTCATTACTGGAATGACCATAAGGGACACCACTGCCGGATTCAAATGTTACCGCAGAGAGGTGCTTGAAACCATCCCGTTGGATGGCGTGAAATTTTTCGGTTATGCCTTCCAAATTGAAATGAAATTTCTGGCTTGGAAGTATGGATTCAGCATCCTTGAAGTGCCGATCATCTTCACAGACCGCACGGCAGGCGAATCGAAAATGAGCTCAGGAATTTTCAAGGAGGCCATATTCGGTGTATTGCAAATGCGCTGGAAAAGCCTCTTTACCAAATACGATAGGCAATGAACCCAACGATTATCAAAGGCGCAACGGTTGTAAACGAAGGCGTAAGCCGCGTGCAGGACCTGCTTATCGAAAACGGTAGAATTGCGCGTATTGATGGTTCCATTTCAACCAAAGCAGCAGCCACAGAACTGTATGCTGATGGCCTTCTTTTGATTCCCGGAGTGATTGACGATCAAGTGCATTTTCGCGAACCTGGACTCACCAACAAAGCCGACCTCTTCACAGAATCGAGGGCAGCAGTGGCCGGAGGCATCACCACCTACATGGAAATGCCGAACACGGTTCCGAATACCCTGACACAGGAACTGCTACAGCAGAAATACGACCGCGCTGCTCAAGTGTCGTTGGCCAACTACTCGTTCTTCATGGGTGCATCCAACGACAATTTGGATGAGGTATTGAAAACAGATGGCAGGAATGTTTGCGGCATCAAGATCTTCATGGGCTCTTCCACCGGCAATATGTTGGTTGACAACGAATCCACATTGGATGGCATCTTCCGAGAGTGTCCGTTGCTAATTGCCACGCACTGTGAGGACGAGGCAACAGTAAGAACCAACACGGAGCGTTTCCGCCAAATGTATGGCGATGACATTCCGATGTCTGCCCACCCGCTTATCCGTGACGTGGAGGCCTGTTACCTTTCATCATCCAAAGCGGTTGAGCTTGCCAAAAAGCACGGAACCCGCCTTCATATTCTGCACATAAGCACCGAAAAGGAGACACATCTGTTCGATAATTCGTTGCCGTTGGCCAAGAAGCGCATCACAGCGGAGGCTTGCATCCATCACCTTACGTTCAACGATTCGATGTACGAAACAAAGGGTTCGCTTTTGAAGTGGAACCCGGCCGTGAAGACCGAAGCTGACCGCCAAGGCGTTTTCAAAGCGCTGTTGGACGACCGCATCGATATTATTGCTACTGACCACGCGCCCCACACGTGGGAAGAAAAACAGAACCCGTATTTCAAAGCGCCATCGGGCGGACCGCTGGTTCAACATGCATTGCCCGCCATGATGGAGCATGTGAAAAACGGTGCGCTGACCATTGAAAAGATGGTCGAGAAAATGTGCCACGCCCCGGCCATTTGCTTCCAGTTGCAGGAACGCGGTTTTTTGCGCGAGGGCTATTTTGCCGACATGGTGCTCATCAACCCGAATGCAAGTTGGACCGTTGCCAAGGAGAACATCCTTTACAAATGCGGGTGGTCTATTTTTGAGGGAACCACCTTCCGCTCTTCGGTCAAACATGTGTTTGTGAACGGCCATTTGGCCTACTCGAACGGTGTTCTGAACGATTCCACGCTGGGCCAACGTGTGACCTTTGACCGATGAGCCGTTTCGCAATCTATCTGGCCCTTTCTGTCATTCTCCTCTCGTCATGTGAGGAAAAGAAGACAACTCCGCCAAATGTGCTGGGCGAGGATGAAATGGTGAACATCATGATGGACATGCACTTGGTGGAAACGGCTTACAACCTGAAACTCACTGAAAACGATTCGGCCTACCAAAGCCAGTTTGCGGCCATTTTTGTATCGCACAACACCACGAAGGCCGCTTACGACAGCAGCCTGTATTACTACGCCACACAGACCGACCGCATGGACAAGATCTATGATCAGATGCTGGAAAAGCTGTACGAACTGGAAACCGAGGTCAATCCTGGCGAGAAGCACTGATGCCGTGGTCGCGCAGAAAACTGGCACACACCAATTCAATGCTGTCATCGAGTGCTGTGAATTTGAATTCGGGCAACTGATTCAACAACTTCGAATTGTCGTATCGGTTCAGCTGCACGGCATGATGGGCTGTTTCCTTTGTGATGAACGGCTTTTTACCCGTAATGGCACTCATCACCTTCTCCGCTCTCCACGTCATTTCCGTTAAGAAAGGTGTGGCCTCTATTCTTGGTGGACGTTTTCCCATTCGCTCAGCCACCTTTCCGAAAAAGTCTTTGAACAGCACATTTTCGGCCCCTACAATGAACCGCTCGTTCTGCACACCCGAATCCATCAGCAACACCATCGCTTCTGCCACATCCCGAACGTCAACAAAACAATTGCCTCCACGGGTGTAGAACGGAAGCCCTTTCCATGCCCGTTTGAACATGGCCCCGGTGCTTTGGCTCCAATCGCCCGGTCCGATAATGAGTGAAGGGTTCACGATGAAGGCGTTCAACCCTTCTACCGTGGCGCGCCAAACCTCCATCTCCGCCTCATATTTGCTCACGGCATAGGCGGAATTGTACTTGCCGCTCTTCCATTCACAATTTTCATGGATCATTTTTTCCGAGCCATCTCTACCAATGGCTGCAACCGAGCTCACATGGCAAAGCCGAATCTGCGGATCATCTGAACACAGATTGAGCACATTAATGGTTCCATCCACGTTCACTTTGCGCATGTGTTCTTCCTCTTTTGGAATGAACGACACACTTGCTGCACAATGATAAACCTGACTCACGCCCACAAACGCATCCTGCAAGGCCGGCAGATCAAGCACATCGGCTTCGACCCACTCGATGCGGGCCAGAAACGAGGATGGATCGGAATGATAGTATTTGAAAATGTCGGTCACCGCATCGCGTTTCGCTTCCGAGCGATAGAGTGCTCTCACCGCGTTTCCCTTTTCGGTCAGATGCAGCAGCAAATGCGAGCCCAACAGTCCAGTTCCTCCCGTTACTAAGATCATGGGTCAAAAATAGGATGTCGGCCCGAAGAGAGGCTTGACATGCGGCAATCCTATACTGACTTAGGTCGGAATTGTAAGTGAGCCGGAGCATTACCTTCACAGCAGTGCCCATGCCGACCGTGAGCCTGAAATTGCTGATATTTGGTAGAGAATGATGAATGGGAACATGTTTTCATGGTGGGTCGGCCCTTCGACTTCGCTCAGGACAAGCACCCACCGAATAGACCCCGCCAATCGGCCGTAGCCTCTTGACGGGGTCACCCTCACAAACTATTGTGCATGATGCGATGGGCCTATTCCCTCACCGCTTCTCCAGCAGGAACCAGTCCACCCAGGCATCCACCTGATTGACCGAGGTGGGGCGCAGCAGGATGGTCTGCTCGTCATCGAGCAGGAACATGGTGGGCGTGCCGAACACATGATAGTCCTTTGCAGGATAGGACTCCCACTTGCGCAGGTCGCAGTAGCTGAGGAAGGGCAGCCCAGATGTGAACTCTGCGAACGTTTCGGGGTCATCGTCAAGGCTTATGAGCAGCACATCCACGCCTGCTGCTCACCCTGAAGGAGAAAGAGCGCTTCCTGAACGAGGCCGCTGCCAACAATTGCATCCTGTTCTTCGAGCACGATCCCGTGAATGAATGCTTCACCGTGTGAGTCAAGGAATAGGTGTCCGTCATCTGGACACCTTCCGGCTCAGTGAGCGTTAAGAGTAAAGAGAAAACCCCGCCAACCTTGGGAGGTGACGGGGCTGGCTTTTGGGTGGGCCGGAGCCCACCTACTAATGCGAACGAGCGAAAGACGCTCGCTCGGGCGGGGTGCCGAGGGGCATCAACAGAAAAAGGAGGAAGTGTTTTCTCATGCGGTGGCTGAGGTCAGGTGGTAAAGAACGCAATAAAAGACATAAGTGAGACCTTTCGCAAGAAGACATGATATCTCATTGTCGGATGACCCTATGGCGAATATGGTAGTGCACATGGTCGCAGTGAACGGCAGGTTGTCCATTCTTCGGATAAGGGTAATCGTTTTCGTCAACGGACAAGATTCACATGCCCCACAAACTGTTTCTCCTCACCTTCCCATGTCCTCAATGTAATGATGTAGGAATACACACCGAGCTGCGCCTGCATTCCCTTGTAGGTGCCATCCCAGCCCATGTCACCTTCGCCCTCGAATATCTGCTCGCCCCAGCGGTTGAAAACGAGGAGGCGATGGTCGGTGTAACCCTCTCCCAACCCACGGAACAAATCATTGCGACCGTTGCTGTTGGGCGTGAAGGTGTTGGGGATGTAGAACGTGAATGCCGGACTGACCGTCACTTTGCCCATCGCGGTGTCAGTGCAACCATACCCGGTGGTCACAAGCAACGTGATGTGATAGGTACCCGTATCGCGGTAGGTGTATGAGAAATCGGTATCCGAGGCACGCTGTCCGTCACCGAGCTGCCAGTCGTGTGTGGTCACGTTAGCCGATGAAAGATCGGTGAGAGCAACGGTGGGGTTCACCAGATTCACCTTGTCGGGCCTTACGGTGAAGGCCGCCTCGGGCAACGGGAACACCACCACCTGAGAAAAGGCCGTGTCGGGTGAGGAGCAGCCCTGTGCCGAGGTCACATGGAGGCTCACTTGCAGCGTGTCGGGTGTGATGCCGTCCGCCCCGTTATAGGCGAAAGTCCTCACGGGCGACTGTTCTGTGGCTGAAATATCCTCACCCAATGCCCAGTGCCATTGGTTCACAGCGTAGGGAGGTGCAATGGTGCTCGCATCCCAGAACACCACCTCCAGCGGCTCGCAGCCCGCTGCCGGAAGAACGCTGAACGCAGGCTGTGGCAGGGCGAAGACCTCTACCTGTGCTGTGGCCGCATCGCTGCACCCGTTATTGGTCACTGCCGTGAGCGTTACTGTCTGCACACCGTGCGTGCTGTAAACGTGGGAGGCCTCCGGTGATGCGTAAGCAGTTCCGTCACCCATCTCCCAGCTATGCTGCACAATCACATCGCCCCACTGCTGCTGAACCGCTGATGCCTGTGAGAAGAGTACCGTCTCCGTGAGGCAGTGGTCGCCAGAAGTGACGATGACGGCCTCGGGCAGCGGATGCACCATCGCGACAGTGATGAACGTATCGGCCTTGCAGCCCGCCATGTTGGTCACGGTAAGCAGCGCGCCCTGCGGCCCCGGCTGTGCGAAAAGCACCTGCGGGCTCTGTTGGGCGGAGGTCTGCCCGTCACCGAACACCCATCCCCATTGGGTGAGCGGGTAGGCCGCATCGAAGGTCGAAAGGTCGGTGAACTGGACAATTCCCCCCAAGCAAACGCTGTCGGCAGTGAAATCGGCCATGGGCAGCGGATGGATGACCACCGTTGACGCGGAGGAATCTATGCAGCCATTGTTGCTCCACACAGTGAGCGTGATGTCATAAACCCCTGCCGAGGGAAAGGTCTGGGCTGGTGGCTGCTGCTGGTTTGAGGTCGCTCCGTTGCCGAAGGTCCATTGCCATGCTGCCACATTGCCGCTGCTCACTGCACTGGCATCATTGACGGTAAGCGGATCGTCAATGCAGGTGTTCGTGACTGCTATGCCCGCCACTGGCGATGGATGGTTGGTCAGCACGGTGATGAGCAGGCTGTCGCAGCCCTCGGGGGTCACAAGCGTGTCGTTATACGTCCCGGGCACCGACTTCCAATATCCGCCTGTGAACACCGAATCTTCAGGACATATTGTCTCTTGCAGCGTATGCGTGATGATGGGTTCGATAAAGAGTTGGGTGATGATGACGCTGTCGCAGCCCAGCACGGTGGCAAGGGTGTCGTAATACAGGCCTGCCATGTTCTGTGCCGCACCCTGCGCGAAATAGCTCTGGCCAAGGCAAATGGACACAGGAACGGTAACCACGGGCGAGGGGTTGACCGTGAGCACGGTGGTAATGATGCTGTCGCAACCGTTAACGGTCTGGAATGTCTCGGGGTAGCTTCCTGCCAGTGTCACAAGAGTGCCGCTTGGTAAAGTGTGCGTCTCTCCATCGCAGATGACGGCATCCACAACGATATCATATACGGGATACACCACCAAGTCCGTGGTGATAACGCTGTCACAGCCATTCACAGTCTGCACGGTATCTATATAAGTGCCTGCCGTACCTGTGACAACACCGCTCGGCAGCGTGAGCGTTTCCCCCTCGCATATCTCCACAGTAGCTGAGGACTGCTCTGCAGTGAAAAGCTCGATGAGCACAGCTGTGCCCGCATCCTCGCAGCCATAGTTATCCGTGACAGAATAGGCGTAACTCCCTTGGCCGAGGTTGTACACCGAAAGGTCTGATGAGGATATGGGCGCCTCCCACGAGACATTATAGGGAGGCAGTCCACCTGTTACGTTCAGCTCAGCACTGCCATCTGTAGCACCGGGGCAGCCAGGATGCATCACCTGCACTACGACCGTCATGGACGGCAAGGTGATCGATATGGCATCGAGGAAATTGCCTACGGCCGGGTTACCGCCCGCTGCAGACACCGAGTTGAAGCGTAGGCTGTAGTTCACCTGAGGGATGGCGGGGAAGGTGTAGCTGACAGTGTAGTACTGCCAGGCGGTGTTGCCTGTGGAGAAGGTACCAAGGTCTGTGTAAGGCCCACCGGGCGGCCCGATGCTCACATTTAGCACGTCTACGCCCGACCTACCGCGATGAGCAAAGGCTAAATCCACTGTGCTACCCGGAATGGCCACAAAATCCTGAAATATCGTACTCACCATGTTGGCATTCAGCTCAATGAACTGATTGCCCGAATAGGCCGGCACACCATTGAATCCTGAACCCCAGACCTCTATTCTTTGATCACTGGCTGTGGTACTCCAACAGGGTATGGCACTTTGGTTGACTATTGTGAAATTGCCAGGGGCAATCACCTGTGTGTCCTCAAAATCGGTGTTGCAAATGAGGTCGCAGCCGATGTCGGGCGTGCAGTCAATGGCTGTGACGATGGTCGTCACCGTGCTGTCACAGCCCTGAGCGGAGACAAGCACGCTCTGATAGGTGCCTCCTTGGGTCACCACTATGCCATCAGGCAGGGTGTAAGGGTCGCCCTCGCAGATGTTGATAGACTGCTGCGAGGTGGGGGTGGTCAGCACGGTCACCATGACATCGTCCGTTGCCAAGCAGCCATTGGTATCTGTTCCTGTTACGCTGAAAGTAGTGGTATTGCCCGCTGTGAAAGTGGGGGCGGCAGTACTGGCATCGTCCAGCCCTATGGCGGGCGACCACTGGTAGGTCTGCGCGCCTGTGGCACTGAGCTGTAACGTCCCATCCGGACAGACGGAGGCATCGGCCCCCGCGCTAACCAAAGGCAACGGCAGAATGGTGACCACCGTATCCCAAGAGGCAGAACAGCCTGTGGCATCGGTCACGGTGAGGGTGTAGGTGCCGTTGTTGGCGGCCGAGGCGTTGGGAACACTGGCATTCTGCCCCGTGGCCGTATATCCGCCCGGCCCGGCCCACGAGAAAGTGACTGAGGTCGGACTATTCCAAACGGCCGAGAGCGTGATCGTTCCGCTCGGACAGGGTGTATTGAAAGTGAAGGAGGGAGTGTCGATAGGAGACCACGGGGTGGTGCTTTCGTTGAGAGAGAGTCCACCTTGAAACGCACCTGCCTGTCCACTGGTCGCACCATGTGAGTTGCCATGATAATTACTGAACCCTGCCTGTCCTCCTGCCCAACTGATGTTAAACTGTGGGGCAGCCCCATTACTTAACAGCACTCCTCCACCGCCTCCGCCTCCCGGTCCCTCGCTACCGGCAATGCTGCCTCCCGCACCTCCTGAAATCTCAACCTGCACCGCATTCGGGACAGAGTTTGCCAGAACTGCGATAGTTCCGGCCGCACCTCCCCCACCACCTCCGTCACCACTCGAAAAAACAGCATTTACACCATTGGACTTAATGATGCCTCCCCCTGTCAGAGAGTTGGCCCTGAAGACAACAATGCCTCCACCATCTCCCCCGGGAATAAACGCCCCATTGTTCTGATGTCCACCACCACCGCCTCCCCCAAGAAACAAACGCTGCGAACCGTAGGAGGACATGGAAATCCCACCGATACCACCTGTATTTGTGTTGTTGGCACATCCCGGCCACGCATGACCACCATCTCCACCAGCTCCGTATCCACCTCCTCCTGCACCTCCCGCATTGTGTTTGTTGCCTCCGCCTCCACCATTGGCCAGTTTCCCCCTTCCTGCATCGCTTGTCGAGGTATATATCAAAACACCCTCACCCTTGAATCCTCCGAGTCCGTTGTTTGATGGGACGGCAAAATCATAGATGTTGCAACCTCCTCCTCCCAATGAGAAAGCACCATGCCGGAATCCCCGCCCTGACACATCAATATCCCCGTTCAAAGTCACCATGCCACTGGCCTCGAACACCAGCACTCCGCCCACCGTGCCGTCCCAGGGCTGGCAGGTGAGTGTGTCTGTAACGGTCATATCAGTGTACTGCGGAACGGTGATGAGCTGCACCAGTCCACTCACGGTGTAACTGTTCAGCAGCGTGTTGGTGAACTGTATATCGTTGCCATTGACAGCGGCTATCTCCACGAACTCATAGTTGCCCGCATCGCCAAGGTCAGTGATGTTGCCGAAAGCTGCCGTATTGCTCAGGTCGATGGTCGCCCCTTTCATCTGGATGATGAGGGCGCGGTCACCCACTGCGAAAGGCATCGCGTTGCCCACGGTAACCGAGTTATTGCAGGGGTCGAATGCTGTGACGGGGGTGTATTCGTTGATAATGGTCTCCTGTGAAGGGCAACTCGGCACCACGATGGTGGTATCTTGAAATGAACACTGATTCCTGACTCTGATGGTATGGCTTCCCGGGGCCAGACCCGTGAAAGTGTTGCTTGCCAGCCATGTGGTCCCTGCATTGATGGAGTACTCAAAAGGGCCTTCAGCAGGGTCGGGATTCACCGTCACAGAGGTGTTGTTCTGTCCGTTGCACGATGTCCCGGACATGTTGACGCTGAAGATGTCGAAGGCATCCAACAACGGGTCGTCATAGTTGGCAAACAGGTTGTCCACCTCTGTCTGTGAGAGGGCATAGTTGAACAGCATCACGTCATCGATCTTCCCATTGAACGGGTACCAGATGGTGGCCGAACCGAACATCCGACCTATCCAGAAATCGTTCACATTCGCCTGCGAGAAATCTGCCGGGTTGCCCACCACCTCATTCATGAGCACGCCATTGACATAAAGTCGGAGCACGGTGTTGTTGACGGTGGCCACGAAATGGACCCACTCGCAAGGGTCGAAGCAAGGAATTCCCGTTCCTCCGCTGAAGTTAGTGGGCGTGTTACCGGCAGTGTTCTTGTTGTGAAAGCCTATACTCAGCACTCCGTTGGCATCGGTGTTCGATGTGTTCCAGATTCCACGATTGGCCGCATAACCGTCACCGGCCTTGGAACAGATGACGTGATTGCCATTTGCCACATAATTGCCCCAGCCATCCATGCCATCGAACTGGCATTGCTGATACCACAACGATACTGACATCTGACTGGTGAAGGTCAGAGTCGGACTGTTCGGCACCTGTATCCAGTTTTTGTTGTAGAATCCACCGAACTCGAAGGCGCTGTTCGCAGTGCCAAATCGGTCGGAGGTCAACACCGGGTTGTTGCTTTCCCCACCGAGGATGCCGTGGTTGTTGTTGCCGCTGACATCATTGGCGTTGCCATTGAAAGGCAGGTGCATGACGGGTGTCTGCGCCACAGACACCAACGCGCAAAGCGAAAGAACGCCCTGAAGTACACTTCTTTTCATGGGGAAGGCTACCATGTCCTGAAAGACCTTCTCCACCTTCTTTTCCAGCTCCTTGGCCTGAGCGTTCAGGTCATCGGCCTCGGCCACTTTTGGGCCGTTGTCGGTCCAGTTGGCGTCCAACAGGGTTTTGAGGGGGCTTGCGGCCCCATCGTCCTCATGCTTTTTGAGGATCTTCTTGGCCAGTGCCAACAGTTTTTCGGGCGATTTTGAAATGACTATCCGTGCCATGGTTCAGTGGTTTATGGTTAGAGAAAGGATTGAAATGCGTGAGATGTGCTGCGCCTGCGCAGCTTGGCTGCACCCTTGCGATGGGTGGGAAAACAAAAGTTCGGAGCCTCCGAACAGAAGTTTTTTGGTGCCGAATAAAAGTTCGAACCCACCGAACAAAAGTTTTTCGGTTCCGAACAAAAGTTCAGACCCTCTGCACAAAAGTTTTCCGGTGCCGAATAAAAGTTCGAACCCACCGAACAAAAGTTTTACTGATTCCCCCGCAAATTACCAGTAGCATTTTGCAATGGCAAGGGTAAGTCTATCAAAGAGCCTTTCACCGAA
>Ga0172373_10004801_pt1 | contig 18836 bp, 18 predicted proteins | sample Lak10m_2_FD_114546 | JGI IMG/M metagenome (GOLD analysis project Ga0172373, IMG submission 114546) | Freshwater microbial communities from Kabuno Bay, South-Kivu, Congo - kab_092012_10m | ecosystem: Environmental > Aquatic > Freshwater > Lake | place: Democratic Republic of the Congo...
AATTGCTACACCGCCCTAGACTTGGGCGTCGAGGTGCTGCCCGTGCTCAACAAGATGGATTTACCTCAGGCTGATCCCGAGAACGCCAAGCAGGAAATCGAGGACGTGATTGGCATCGATGCCTCGGGTGCGGTGCCTTGCTCCGCCAAGACAGGCATGGGTGTGGAAGATATTCTGGAGATGGTGGTGGCCAAGGTTCCCGAGCCGCGTGGCAACCCTGAGGGGCCCTTGCGCGCCATGATCATCGACAGCTGGTTTGACAGCTATGTAGGTGTGGTCATGCTGGTGCGTGTGGTGGACGGCAAGCTCCAGCGGGGTGACAAGATCAAGCTCATGGCGACCGAGTCGCTCTACAACGCCGAAAAACTTGGCGTGTTCACCCCGCACAACGAATCGCGCGATGCGCTCAAGGCTGGTGAGGTGGGCTACATCATTGCTGGCATCAAGGAACTCAAGGCGGCCAAGGTGGGCGATACCATCACGGCGATCAAGACATCCAGCGGTGCCAACCTCGAGTTCGCGACCGAAGCGTTGCCTGGCTTCAAGGAAGTGCAGCCACAGGTTTTTGCTGGTCTGTACCCATCCGAAGCCAGTGAATACGACCAGCTGCGCGATGCGCTGGAAAAGCTTCAGCTCAACGATGCTGCCCTGCGTTACGAGCCCGAAGTTTCACAGGCGCTGGGCTTTGGCTTTCGCTGCGGCTTCCTGGGACTGCTGCACATGGAAATCGTGCAGGAGCGTCTGGAACGGGAGTTTGATCAGGACCTGATCACCACAGCCCCCAGCGTGGTGTACGAAGTGGTCAAAGGCGATGGCGAAGTCATCCAGGTGGAAAACCCTTCCAAGATGCCCGATGTGGGGCGTATCCAGGAAATCCGGGAACCCATTGTGACGGTGCACCTGTACATGCCGCAAGAATACGTTGGCCCGGTGATGACGCTGGCCAACCAGAAACGCGGCGTGCAGATCAACATGGCCTACCACGGCAAGCAGGTCATGCTGACTTATGAGATGCCACTGGGCGAGATCGTGCTGGACTTCTTTGACAAGCTCAAATCAGTCAGCAGGGGCTACGCTTCCATGGACTATGAGTTCAAGGAGTACCGGGCGTCTGATGTGGTCAAAGTGGACATGCTGCTCAACGGTGAAAAGGTGGACGCGCTGTCCATCATCGTGCACCGCAGCCAGTCGCAATACCGTGGCCGCGCTGTGGCGGCCAAGATGCGCGAGATCATTAGCCGTCAACAATTTGATGTGGCTATTCAGGCGGCTATCGGGGGCAATGTGATTGCCCGCGAAACCATTAAGGCTTTGCGCAAAAACGTGTTGGCCAAGTGTTATGGTGGCGACATCACCCGCAAGCGCAAACTGCTCGAAAAGCAGAAGGCGGGTAAGAAACGCATGAAACAGATTGGTTCGGTCGAGGTGCCGCAAGAGGCATTCCTGGCCATTTTGCAGGTGGAAGATTGATGCCATTGCTCACGGGTTTGATTCTTGGCGCCTTCGTGGCGTATGGTGCGGGCTGGTACCTGGGCATGTTCACGGGCAACTTTGCCTTGCTGATGCTCATGGCGACGGTGGTGTCGGGGGTGTATTGGGTGGCCGAACGCCTGGTGTTTCTGCCTAGGCGCAAGGCGGCAGCAGCGCACCTGCAGACACAGGCGGCTCAACGGCGTGAAGAGCTTTCTCGCATTGGCATTGCGCAAACTGATGTGGATGTCACTGCTGCAAGCGAGAAGCTGATCATGCAACCCTGGTGGCTGGACTGGACTGCGGGTCTGTTCCCGGTCATTGCTGTGGTGTTTATCCTGCGCTCGTTTTTGTTTGAGCCCTTCAAGATTCCCTCGGGCTCCATGATTCCGACCTTGTTGGTGGGTGACCTGATTTTGGTCAACAAGTTCCACTACGGTTTGCGCCTGCCTGTGGCGAACATCAAGATGACGCAGGGCGAGCCTGTGCGCCGTGGCGATGTGATGGTGTTCCGCTATCCCCCCAATCCGAATGTTGACTACATCAAGCGCGTGGTCGGTTTGCCCGGGGATGAAGTAGCGTACCTCAATAAAAAACTGAGCATCAACGGTCAGCCGGTAGCTGTCGCTGACCTGCCAGAGTTTTTTGACGAATCCGTCATGCGCTATTTCAAGCAGGAGCGCGAAAGCCTGAGCGACAAGCCGCACTTGATCATTGAAGACAATGACCGTCCGGCCTTTATTGCCGGTGTGGGCGACTACCCGTTTCGTGACCATTGCCGCTATAGCGTGGAAGGCCTGGTTTGCAAGGTTCCTGAAGGTCACTACTTCATGATGGGTGACAACCGAGACAACTCGCTCGATTCGCGCTACTGGGGTTTTGTGCCTGATGCCAACATTGTGGGCAAAGCCTTCTTTGTCTGGATGAATTTTGGCAACTTCAAACGCATCGGTTCGTTTGACTGATGAGGTCCGCACCATGACCTCGCCTGCAGCTTTTGCCGATTTGCAAATCCGTCTGGGTTACGCTTTCCGTGATGTGAATTTGCTGCAGCGGGCCATGACCCACCGCAGCTTTGGCGCAGACCACAACGAACGGCTCGAATTTCTGGGCGATTCGGTGCTTAACCTGGTGGTGGCCCATTTGCTGTTTGATCGCTTGGCGAATATGCCCGAGGGCGATTTGTCCCGCGTGCGTGCCAATCTGGTCAAACAGGAAACTCTGCATCAGCTGGCGCTGCATCTGGAGCTGCCTGGTCGCATGCGCCTGGGTGAAGGTGAATTGAAGTCGGGCGGTACGCGTCGTGCATCGATCTTGGCTGATGCGCTTGAGGCGCTCATTGGCGCGGTGTATCTGGATGGTGGTTTTGATGCTGCGCAAGCCATGGTGCAGCGCCTGTTTGCCAAGGTCGAGATTCGCCCTGACATGCAAGCGGCCGAGAAAGACCCCAAGACCCAGTTGCAGGAATGGCTGCAAGGTCGCAAACTGCCCTTGCCGCGTTACACCGTCATTGGGACCAGCGGCGCGGCGCATCGACAAACCTTTGAAGTGGCTTGCGAAGTGCCGGACTTGAAGAAACACGAACGCGGTACGGGCGCTTCACGCCGCGCCGCAGAGCAAGCGGCTGCTGCCGCCTTGCTCACCATCCTGACCCAAGCAGACAAAGCATGACTGACCACAACGACACACCCGAGCAAACGCCACAAGAGCGACTGCGCCGCCGATCCATCGACATTCAGGGTGTGACAGTGCAGCCGCGCTCAGCATCGGAGTCCCAGGACTTGCCACCCGTGACCGAAGCCTCGCCTGAGCAGGCAGCAGGGCCGCAGCGTTGCGGTCTTGTGGCCATTGTGGGCAAACCCAACGTCGGCAAGTCCACCTTGCTCAATGCGCTGGTGGGGCAAAAAATCAGCATTACTTCGCGCAAGGCGCAGACCACGCGCCACCGCATCACCGGCATGCGCACCGAGGGCGCGACCCAGTTCGTGTTTGTGGATACCCCGGGTTTTCAGACCCGCCACAGCACGGCGCTGAACAAGTCACTCAACAAAACCGTCATGGGCGCGGTGGGCGATGTGGACCTGGTCTTGTTTGTGGTGGAAGCCGGTCAATTCACGCTGGCCGATGCCAAAGTTTTGTCCTTGCTCAAAGCCAATATTCCTACGCTGCTGGTGGCCAACAAGCTCGATGCGGTCCATCGCCGCGCCGAAATCGCGCCCTGGCTGCGCGACATGCAGGAGCGCCACGCATTTGCAGAATTTGTGCCTATGTCGGCCAAGAACCCCAAGGACATCGAGCGCTTGCTCGGTATTTGCGAAAAGTACCTGCCTGAGCAAGGGTGGTGGTATTCGCCCGACGAGCTGACCGACCGCAGCGAAAAATTCCTGGCCAGCGAAATCGTGCGCGAAAAGCTGTTCCGTTTGACGGGTGATGAGTTGCCTTACACCTCCACCGTGGTGGTTGATAAATTTGAAGAAGAGCCTGGCCGCACTGCCAATCGCATGGTGCGTATTGCCGCGACCATTGTGGTTGAGCGCGATAGCCACAAAGCCATGGTGATTGGTGACAAGGGCGAAAAACTCAAACGCATTGGCATGGAGTCACGCCAGGAGCTGGAAAAGCTGATGGATGCCAAGGTGTTCATCGAGCTGTGGGTCAAGGTGCGTTCGGGCTGGGCGGACGACGAAGCCCGTGTGCGCTCTTTCGGTTACGAGTAAAGCGCTCAGGCCGCACAATAGGCACAAGCCATGGCCACCAAACGCTTCGGGGATGAGCCAGCGTATGTGCTTCACCATTACGACTGGAGCGAAAGCAGCCTGATCCTAGAGATGTTCACCCGCCACGCTGGACGTGTGGCGCTGGTGGCCAAGGGTGTCAAAAAGCCCAGCTCCAGCTTCAGGCCTGTACTCCTGCCCTTGCAGCCTCTTCGGGTCAGTTACGGGGGTGATGCCGACATTCGAACCCTCAAATCGGTGGATTGGGTCGGCGGCCATGTGATGCCCACGGGCGAGGCCTTGCTCTCGGGCTACTACCTCAATGAGCTGTTGATGCGTTTGCTGGCGCGTGACGATCCGCACGAGCGAGTGTTTGATATTTACGCGCCTACGGTGGCTTTGCTGGCTAGTGGGCAAATCAGTCTGCTGCAACCGGCTTTGCGGGCGTTTGAGTTGTTGCTGTTGCGTGAGTTGGGCTTATTGCCTACGTTGGACGCACAAACCTTGAGCTTGCATGCGCTGCTGCCCGAGCAAACCTATGCACTTGTGCCCGAAGTGGGCTTGCGCCGAGCCGCAACAGATGACCGATACCATTTGTCAGGTGCACAGTGGCTTGCTTTGAACGAGGCCATGTCCGCAGGGCAGCCGCTAACGGCCTTATGGACTCTGCCGGAGCTCGCTTCGAGCGCCTTGCGAGTGATACTGCGGCAGTTACTCACTTACCACTGCGGCGTGGGCGCCCTCAAGACCCGTCAAATGATGCTGGATTTGCAAAACCTATGAACAAACATGTTTCAGGCGCAGTGTCGCTGTCCGTCAACGTCAACAAGGTGGCCTTGTTGCGCAACTCGCGCCACCTGGGCATTCCCAGCGTCACGCGTGCAGCGCAGCTGTGCCTGCAGGCAGGCGCGCAGGGCATCACCATTCACCCACGCCCGGACGAACGACACATTCGCGCCTCCGATGTCGACGAACTGGCCGCACTCATGAAGGTCTGGCCCGATCGTGAATTCAATATCGAGGGCAACCCATTTCACAACCTGATGGCGCATGTGCGCGAAGTGCGTCCGCACCAGGTTACGTTTGTGCCCGACAGCGAAGGCCAATTCACCAGTGACCATGGCTGGACCTTTCCGCAGGATGCGCAGCGCCTGAAACCCTTGATTGAAGAATGCAAGGCCTTGGGCGTGCGCGTGAGCCTGTTCATGGACCCGGTGCCCGAGCAAATGGCTGCAGCCCGTGCTGTGGGGGCTGACCGTGTGGAGCTTTACACCGAGCCTTATGCCGCGTCCTGGGGAGCGCCCGACAATGCGGCGCAACTGCAACGCTATGCTGATGCCGCACAAGCCGCGCTGGATGTGGGGCTGGGCCTAAATGCAGGACATGACCTCAATCGTGACAACCTGCCTGCATTCGTGAAAGCTGTGCCAGGTTTGCAGGAGGTCTCCATTGGTCATGCGCTCATGGCCGATGCGCTGGAGCTGGGCTACGCCAGTACGGTACAGGCTTATCTGGACTGTCTGAAAAAATGATTTACGGCATCGGCACCGACATTTGCGACATCCGTCGCATTCGCGCCAGCCTGGAGCGACATGGCGACCGGTTTGCGGCCAAGGTGCTGTCCGAAGCCGAAATGACCACCTGGAAACAGCGCAGCGCACGTTGGCCCGAGCGCGGTGTGCGCTACCTAGCGACACGGTTTTCAGCCAAAGAGGCCTTCAGCAAAGCCATTGGCCTGGGCATGCGCATGCCCATGACCTGGCGTTTGTGCGAAGTGGGCAAGCTGCCTAGCGGACAGCCCGTCATCGTGCTGCATGGCGAGCTGAAAGAATGGTTTGAAGCCAAGGGGCTGAAGGCCCACATCACCGTGACCGACGAGAGCGAATACGCGGCGAGCTTTTGCGTGGTCGAAACCTCTTGAATTGCACTGGTTTGGCCTGATCTGATAGAACAAGACATGACACAACACGCCCCCCTGATTCTGGACATAGCCGCTACCTCGCTCACCAAGGTCGACCGTCGGCGCTTGAAGCACCCGCTGGTGGGGGGCCTGATTTTGTTTGGTCGCAACTGGCAAAGCCGGGTGCAATTGACCGAGCTGTGCGCAGAGGTCAAAAGCATCCGACCCGATGTGTTGATTGCGGTCGACCACGAAGGTGGCCGCGTGCAGCGTTTCCGTACCGATGGTTTTACCCACCTGCCGCCGATGCGTACCTTTGGCGAAATGTGGTTGCAGGACGATAAAGGCATGCCGGGCTCGGGAGCCTTGAAAGCCTGCGAAGCGGCCACTTCGGCAGGCTTTGTGCTGGCCAGCGAGTTGAAAGCCTGCGGTGTGGATTTCAGCTTTACGCCGGTGCTTGACCTCGACCATGGTGAAAGTGGAGTGATTGGTGACCGTGCCTTTGCTCGCGATCCGCGTATGGTGGCTTTGTTGGCGCGCAGCCTTATCCAGGGCCTTTTGCAAGCAGGCATGGCCAATTGCGGTAAACACTTTCCGGGGCATGGTGCTGTCAAGGCCGACTCACACGTGGCCTTGCCAGTGGACAAACGCAGCCTCAAAGGCATTTTGGCGGACGACGCTTTGCCCTACACCTGGCTGGGCAGTGTGCTCACGGCGGTGATGCCCGCGCACGTGATCTACAGCAAAGTCGATGCGCGGCCTGCCGGGTTCTCTTCGCGCTGGATTCAGGACATTCTGCGGGGGCAACTGGGCTTTGACGGCGTGGTGTGTACCGATGACTTGTCTATGGCTGCTGCACGTCAAATGGGCGGGCACGAGCTCAGCTATACCGAAGCGGTGCTTGCGGCCTTGCAAGCCGGGTGTGACCTGGCCCTGTTGTGTAACCGATCGGCGGTCAACGATGGCGCCGAGCTTGACGAAGTGCTCGACGGTTTGGCTGAAGCTTTGCTCAAAGGCCATTGGGTACCCAATGACGTGAGCGAGGTGCGACGTCAGCGTTTGCTGTCAAGGGTGCCGGCGCGATCGTGGGATGCCTTGGTGCGCTCGCGAGACTATATGCAGGCGCTTGACCGCCTGCCCTGAAAAGGAGTGTGCAAATGAACGTCTTACTGCAAGGCCTGGTGCGCCTGTTCATGGCTCTGCTGGGCCTGGCGTTTCTGGCGGGGTTGCTGCTGGCGCTGGGGGTCTATGTGCTCTTTGCCAGCGTGCGTTGGCTGCTGACCGGCCAAAAGCCCCAGGTGGTCATGGTCTGGCAGCAGTTTAGTCAACTGCGTAAAGGTGCACGCTGGGGTGCTGGCGGTACGGACAACCCTTTTGGACAAGCCGCAGACGCACAGAGCGACGATGTCGTTGATGTGGAAGTGCGCGAGGTGCGGGAAGCTCCAGAGAAGCTACCGCACAAGGCAGGGTGACAAGCTGGAGATTGCTTCGATCGCAATGACACACGCGTCATTGCGATCGAAGCGCAGCAATCTGCCAGGTATTAACCCAGCTCGTGCTCGCGGCGCAGGGCAGGGAACAGAATGATGTCGCGGATGCTGGGGCTGTCGGTCAGCAGCATCATCAGGCGGTCGATGCCGATGCCGCAACCCCCTGCGGGCGGCATGCCGTATTCGAGGGCGCGCACGAAGTCGTGGTCAAAGAACATGGCTTCGTCGTCACCACCGTCCTTGGCGGCCACCTGAGCATGGAAGCGGGCGGCCTGGTCTTCGGCGTCGTTCAACTCCGAGAAACCGTTGCCGAATTCACGGCCGGTGATGTAGAGCTCAAAGCGCTCGGTCACCTCGGGACGGCTGTCGTTGGCGCGGGCCAGCGGGCTGATCTCGGTGGGGTGCTCCATGATGAAAGTCGGCTCCCAGAGCTTGTCTTCCACGGTTTCCTCAAAGTACAGCACCTGCAGGCTGGCCAAGGAACGGCTGGACAGTTTGTCCTTCTCTTCTGTCATGCCCAGCTTCTTGAGTGCGCTGATCAGCCAGGCCGCATCGTCCACATGGGCGCCAGCCTCGGTGTGGGCGAAGATAGCTTCGCGAATGGTCATGCGGGCAAACGGCTTTGACAGGTCCACCGCACGACCACCGTAGCTCAGCTGCAAGGTGCCAGCCGCATTCATGGCGGCGTCGCGGATGAGCTGTTCGGTAAAGCCCATCAGGTCCTGGTAGTTCCAGTAGGCCGCGTAGAACTCCATCATGGTGAACTCGGGGTTGTGGCGCACCGAGATGCCTTCGTTGCGGAAGTTGCGGTTGATCTCGAACACGCGCTCAAAGCCGCCCACCAGCAGGCGTTTGAGGTAGAGCTCGGGCGCAATGCGCAGGAACATCTCTTGCTCGAGCGCGTTGTGATGCGTGACGAAGGGGCGTGCATTGGCGCCGCCAGGAATCGGGTGCAGCATGGGCGTTTCGACTTCAAGGAAGCCGTGCTGCACCATGAACTCGCGAATGCCGCTGACGGCACGCGAGCGGGCTGTGAAGCGCTTGCGTGCGGCTTCGTCGGTCATCAGATCGACATAACGCTGGCGGTATTTAACTTCCTGGTCGTGGATGCCGTGGAACTTGTCAGGCATCGGGCGCAGGCTTTTGGTCAGCAGGCGGATGCTGCTGGCGTGGATCGACAGCTCGCCGGTGCGCGTCTTGAACAGATGGCCTTCAACGGACATGATGTCACCCAGATCCCAGTGCTTGAAGCCGTTGTAAACCTCTTCGCCAACATCGTCTTTGGTGATGTAGGCCTGGATGCGACCTGTGGCGTCTTGCAGCGTGGCAAAGCTGGCCTTGCCCATCACGCGCTTGAGCATCATGCGGCCAGCAACCTTCACCTGGACCTTGGTGACGCCTTCGCCGTTGAGGGCTTCGGGCTCGGCACCGCCGTGGGCATCGTGCAGCTGCTGCGCGTGATGCTCGGGCTTGAAGTCGTTGGGAAAGGCCACGCCTTTGCCCTCAGCCTGGGCCTGGCGCAGGGCTTTGAGTTTTTCGCGGCGCTCGGCAATCAGCTGGTTTTCGTCTTGCTGGGGCGCGGCTGGGACGTTGGTCGTGTCGGACATGGTGTGAAAAAGTCTGCAATGGGCCCGCGTCAGGTTTGGCCGCGGGCATGGCCAAAACCCCCTATTTTACCGGCCGGGCTCGGTATCATCGGGGTCTGACTGGAAAAGGATCACCATGTTTTACAACCTGATCGCCATGCTGTTGGACATTGTTGCAAGTCTGGTGGCGGGCGCCTGCCTGCTGCGCCTGCTGATGCAGTGGCAAAGGGTGTCTTTTCGCCAGCCGATTGGGCAGTTTGTCTGCGCTGTGACCGATTGGCTGGTGCTGCCCTTGCGACGCCACATTCCGGCCTGGGGTAAGCTGGATACGGCCAGCGTAGCAGGGGCCTGGTTGGTCAAGGTTGTGCAATATGGCCTACTGTGGGCTTTTTCGGGTGCTCAGGGTGAGTTGGCCTTGCTGCCTTTGGTCAGTGTGGTGGGCTTGGTGCAGTTGGTGGTGTCGGCCCTGAGCGCACTGGTGTTTTTGTTTGTGCTGATGTCCTGGTTGCAGCCGGGTTCTACGGCCTACCATTTGCTGAACCTTTTGACACAGCCTTTTCTTGACTTGCTGCGCAAACGAATGCCACGCCTGGGGGGCGTGGACATTTCGGCTTGGGTATTTCTGATTTTGATGCAGGTCCTGGGCGTGGTCCTCGCAGGTCTGCAAACCAGCTGGATGCGCTGATCAGCTGACGGCGTCCGCACTCTGGCGCTGGAGCATGGCCAGCGTGCTGGCGATCGTCTTGCGCAACTCGCGGCGGTCGCAGATGAAATCCACAGCGCCTTTTTCCTGCAGGAACTCGGCACGCTGGAAGCCTTGTGGCAGCTTGACGCGCACGGTGGTCTCGATCACGCGCGGACCGGCAAAGCCGATCAGGGCTTTGGGCTCGGCAATCACCACATCGCCCACAAAGGCAAAGCCAGCAGACACACCGCCCATGGTCGGGTCGGTCAGCACGCTGATGTAGGGCAGGCCCTTCTTGGCCAGTCTGGTCAGGGCCGCATTGGTTTTGGCCATTTGCATAAGCGACAGCAAGCCTTCCTGCATGCGCGCGCCGCCGGTGGCGGTGAAGCACACAAAAGGCACTTTTTGTTCAATGGCTGTTTCCACGCCGCGCACAAAGCGCTCGCCCACTACCGAGCCCATGGAGCCGCCCATGAAGTCGAACTCAAAGCAGGCCGCGACCAGCTCGATGCTGTGCACCGCGCCGCCCATCACCACCAGCGCATCGGTTTCACCGGTGTTGTCCATGGCTTCTTTCAGGCGCTCGGGGTACTTGCGGCTGTCCTTGAACTTGAGGGCGTCCACTGGCACCACTTCTTGGCCGATCTCGTAACGGCCTTCGCCGTCCAGAAAGGCATTGAGGCGCGCACGTGCACCCATGCGGTGATGGTGGCCACAGCTGGGACAAACATTGACGTTTTCTTCCAGATCGTTCTTGTAGAGCACCGTCTCGCAGCTCGGGCACTTGATCCAAAGGCCCTCTGGCACCGAGCGGCGATCTGCCGGGTCAGTGTGGGCGATCTTTGGGGGCAACAGTTTTTCAAGCCAACTCATGGGGTGTTTCTCCTTGGGCAGGGATTATCGCCGCTCAGGCGTCCAAGGCCTGGCGGATGCCAGACAGGAAGCCGGTCGCGACTGCGTTGACCTGGTCGGCGCTTTCGTTTTCGATCAGCTGGATCAGGCGAGAGCCGATCACCACCGCGTCCGCCACGCGGCTGATGGATTTGGCCGTGGCGGCGTCGCGGATGCCAAAACCCACGCCCACCGGCACGCTCACGTGCTGGCGGATGCGGGGCAGCATGGCTTCCACAGCGTCGATGTCCAGCGCGCCAGACCCTGTTACGCCCTTGAGGGAGACGTAATAAACATAGCCGCTGGCCACTTGCGCGACCTGTTGCATGCGCTCATCAGTGGAGGTGGGAGCCAGCAAAAAGATCAGGTCCATACTGTGGGCGCGCAGCTTGGCAGCAAATTCCACACATTCTTCGGGCGGGTAGTCCACCACCAGCACGCCGTCCACGCCGGCGTTTGACGCGTCGCGGATGAAGCTGTCCGCTCCGTGTTTCTGGTCGTAGCGCTCGATCGGATTGGCGTAACCCATCAGCACCACAGGGGTACTGCTGTTGGCCTGGCGGAACTCGCGCACCATGGCCAGTACCTGCTTGAGGCCAATGCCGTAAGCCAGGGCGCGGTCGCCGGCCTTCTGGATCACCGGGCCGTCGGCCGACGGGTCGGAAAACGGAACGCCCAGTTCGATGATATCGGCCCCGGCAGCCGCCATGGCATGCATCAGCGAAGGGGTGCTATCGGCAAACGGAAAGCCTGCGGTTACAAAAGGAATCAGTGCCTTGCGGCCTTGTGCCTTGAGCTGGGAGAGGGTGGTGTCAATGCGGCTCATGTTCACCCTTCACTTCACGAAATTCACGGCTTGCTCGCCGCCCTTGACCGACTGGCCACGGCAGCTGGGGCGGCAATAAAAGTCGGCCTGGCTCAGGTCGGCCACGGTGCCGATGTCCTTGTCGCCCCGGCCCGACAGGTTGACCAGGATCGACTGGTCAGGGCGCATGGTTTTGGCGAGCTTCATGGCGTATGCCACGGCATGGCTCGATTCGAGGGCGGGGATGATGCCCTCGGTGCGGCACAGGTAGTGGAAGGCTTCGAGCGCTTCCTTGTCGGTGATGCCCACGTACTCGGCGCGGCCGATGTCCTTGAGGAATGCGTGTTCGGGGCCGACACCGGGGTAGTCGAGCCCGGCGCTGACGCTGTGGGTTTCGGTGATCTGGCCGTTGTCGTCCTGCAGCACATAGGTACGGTTCCCGTGCAGCACGCCGGGGCTGCCGCATTGCAGCGAGCACGAGTGCTTGCCCGAGTCCATGCCTTCACCGGCAGCTTCGACGCCGATCAGGCGGGTGTTTTCGTGCGGGATGTAGGGGTAAAAGATGCCCATGGCGTTGCTGCCGCCGCCCACGCAGGCGACCACGGCGTCGGGTTGTTCTTCAGCCATCTTCAGCGACTTGAACATCTCGGGCATTTGCGTGAGGCATTCCTCGCCGATCACGCTCTGGAAGTCGCGCACCATCATGGGGTAGGGGTGAGGCCCCGCCACGGTGCCGATGATGTAGAAGGTGTTGTCCACATTCGCCACCCAGTCGCGCATGGCTTCATTCAAGGCGTCCTTGAGCGTCTTGCTGCCCGACTCCACGGGCACCACGGTCGCGCCCAGCAGCTTCATGCGGTAGACGTTGGGGCTTTGGCGCTTGACGTCTTCGCTACCCATGTAGACCACGCACTCCAGCCCGTAGCGGGCGCAGATGGTGGCGGTCGCCACGCCGTGCTGGCCTGCGCCGGTCTCGGCGATCACGCGGGGCTTGCCCATGCGTTTGGCCAGGAGGGCCTGGCCGATGGTGTTGTTGATCTTGTGCGCGCCAGTGTGGTTGAGGTCTTCGCGCTTGAGGAAGATTTGCGCACCGCCCATTTCGCGGCTCATGCGGGCCGCGTGGTAGATGGGCGAGGGGCGGCCCACAAAGTGCGCCAGCTCGGACTTGAATTCGGCGATGAATTCGGGGTCATGCTGGTACTTGGCGTAGGCCTCACGCAGTTCGTTGATGGCGTGCGTCAGCGTCTCGGACACAAAGCTGCCGCCGTAAATGCCAAAGTGGCCCTTGGCGTTGGGCTGGTGGTAGTCGTACATAAAACCTGAGGGGAAAAGGGTTCAGGAGAGCATGTTGTCAGCGGCGCGAACCGCAGCGACAAACTGCTGGATCTTGGCGGCATCTTTCAGGCCTTTGCCTGCTTCGATGCCCGAGCTCACGTCAACGGCCAAAGACCGCGCACGCGAGCGCAGCAGGCGAATGCCATCGGCCACGTTTGCAGGTGTGAGTCCACCAGACAAAACGAGGTGAGCGTTGACGTTTGGTGGCAGCAGTGACCAATTGAAGCTCTGGCCCGAGCCTCCGTAGCCGTCGACCAGGGTGTCGAGCAGCAGGGCTTGGGCGTGTGGGTTGTCCTGGGCGAATTTTACCAAGTCGAAGCTGGAGGCGGGATTTTGAGGAATCCGGGCCACCCGCAAAAACGGCCGCTGGCAGCGCTGGGCCACCTCGGCGCAAAATTCAGCGTGTTCGTCGCCATGAAACTGCAGCGTGGCACCGGGCACCTGCGAGCTGGCAGCAACTACTTCGTCGCTGCTGGCATTCACAAACAGCAACACCGGTGTGACAAAGGCGGGCAGCCGCGCTGCCAGTTGGCCAGCACGCTCAGCACTCACATAGCGCGGGCTTTTGTCGTACAGCACAAAGCCCACAGCATCGGCGCCAGCGTGTACGGCAGCGTCCACATCGGCTTCGCGAGTGAAGCCGCACATCTTGATGCGGGTACGGGTCTGAGCAGTCATGGCAGCCATTGAAAAGCAGGAGTGTCTGTGGGCAGCCCCCATTCTGGCGCATAGACGGGGCCTGCGAAATACAGACCATCTGGCGAGAATGTGGGCGCCGCTGCATCGCGGTTGCGCGCCGCCAGGACCTCGGCCATCCAGCTTGCGGGGTGAAGCCCCTGGCCAATGTTGACTAGGCAACCCATTATGTTGCGGATCATGTGGTGCAAAAAGGCGCTGCCCTCGAAGTCGAAGCGCCAATAAGGTCCTCGGCGCGAAATGTCGATGCGGTATAGCGTCTTGACCGGCGACAGCGCCTGGCAGCCACTGGCCCTGAACGAGCTGAAATCGTGCTCGCCCAGCAAATATTGGCTGGCACATTGCATGGCCGCCATGTCAAGTGCTCGAAACACCCATCCCACCTTGCCGTTTTCCAGGCTGGGGCGAACAGGCGATTCGAGCAGGATGTAGGTGTAGCGCCGAGCCACCGCGCTGGCGCGCGCATGGAAGGTGTCGGGGACAGGTTGCGCCCATTGCACCGCGATGTCGGGGGGCAGGAAACGGTTGGTGCCGCGCACCCACGAAAACGGCTCACGGTCTATGTCGGTGTCCAGGTGGACGACCTGCATCAAGCCATGCACACCCGTGTCCGTGCGGCCCGCGCAAAGTGTATGGATGGGCGTAGTGGCAAACTCCTGCAGCGCGGCTTCGAGCTTGTCCTGAATGGTCTGGCCATTGGGCTGGCTTTGCCAGCCCAGGTAGCCATGACCGTTGTAGCTGATGCCGAGGGCCAGTCTCACTGCAGGGCGTTGAGCAGCTGCAGCGCCTGGGTTTGGACGCTGGCGTTGTTGGATTTAATGGCCGACAGCAACAGCGCACGGGCCAGATCTTTTTCACCCTGTTGTAGAAGTTGCTGAGCCAGTTGCAGCTTGTTGGCGCTGGTGTCGTTGGGAGCCGTCGGCATAGGTGCCGCAGGCACCTCCGCCGGGGCGGGCGATGTTGACATCACCATGGGGGCCACCGAGGCGGGCACAGGTGCATTGGGGGGGCTGTTGAGGTCCAGGTTCAGCCCGAACAGACCTGCAGGCATGCTGGTCGGCGCGCTGGGCTCCATACTCGGTGCGGTATTAGCTGTGGCTGGAATATAGTCATAAGACGGGGAGTAAGCCATGGCACCTGCATTGCCACGCTTGTAGCTGCGACGCACCCACCATGCCAAAGCGAACATGGTCGCCAGCAGCGCTGCAGCCCAGCCCATGGTGCGGGGGTCATTTTTGAGCAGCTCGAGCACATTGCTGGAGCTCTTGGCATCGGGGACGGCTTCAGTGGGCTTGGCTTCAGGTTGGGGCAGGTTGACGCCAACGCCTGGGCCTGCTTCCTTGTTCTTGGCCAAATCTTGTAACTCGGCCATATTTTTTTGCAAGGTGTCGAGCTCTTTTTGCTTGTCTTGGCCTTCTTGTTCTTTGGCAATTTTCACTTCCTGCCCATCGCTCACCGTGGCCTGACTCAAGGTCAGTCGGTCTGGCTTGCCTTCTGCTTCCTTGACGCTGGCTTCCGGCGCGGTCAGGCGACCGCTCATCTCGTTGGTGGAGGTCTGGTCCACTTGCACGGGTGAGCGCGCCAAGCGCTGCGTGTAGGCGACGAAGTCACGCGTTTGTGCAAGCACGATCTGGCGCGCTTCCTGGCTAGAGACGGTCTGGGCATCATTGGCTGAAGGCATACGCAGCCGCGTACCGGCACGCACCAGGTTCACATTGCCTTCGATGAACGCTTCGGGGTTGGCTTTGGCCATGGCTACCAGCATCTGGTCCAGGGAGACGCTCTCAGGCAAATTGCGCACCGCAATTTCAGAGGCGGTGTCGCCCGTGTTGACCTCTATCGGACCCTCAGGCCGTGAGCTGGCGCTGCGGGCTTGTGCAGCGGAAGCGGACACGGCTGACGCAGGCGAAGTTGCTAGTGCAGCTGGTGTCGAGGCTGCTGCAGGCGCATCAAATTTGTAGACGGCAACGCCTTTGCTGTTGAGCGCGGGCGCAGGCATTTTGTCAGTAGTCTGGGCTGGCTGCACCAGCGTAGCCGCCGTGACAAGATGGGGCGTGGGAGTCGAGATGTTGCTGGACACCGGCAATTGCACAGCCGCGACCGACTCATTTGCTCGTTGCCGATGCGCTGTCATGCTGTTGAGCAGTAAAGCGTAATTGCGCTTGAGCTTGCCGCCGTTGTTCCATTGGGCCTGAAGAATCAGATCCAAAAAAGTGTCTTTGACGGGCTGACGACCCTGTACCACAAGGAAGGGCAACCCTTCGCGCGATTGCAGTGAGACAGTGGTACCTTGGAGGGCCGGGTTGAATTCCATGCCCGACTGGCTGAACAGCGAGGCGGGTGCCACCTGCGCTTGGAGTCCGGACAGCTCTGCCGCGGTGGCATCCACCACCGCAACCTCGGCATGCAACGGGTCGCCCAGACCGGACAACACTTGAAGACGACCCAGATTCAGGGCGTGGGCAGGCAAACTCCAGGCCGCAAGCACAAGCACAGCACTGGTACTCAGTGCCCAAGTGGTGCGGTTGTTCGAGTTTTCCTTGGCCATGTGCTTACTTCCCTGAATCTTGTTTTGTCGTCTCTGGCCCGAGGAGCGCTTATGCGTCCAGCAAGATGCGCAGCATGCGGCGCAGCGGTTCTGCCGCGCCCCACAGCAGCTGATCGCCAATAGTAAACGCTCCGACGTACTCCGGGCCCATGGCCAGTTTACGGATGCGGCCGACTGGAATGGTCATCGTGCCGGTCACGGCCACAGGCGTCAAGTCCTGCAGTGTGGCTTCGCGGGTGTTAGGCACCACTTTGACCCACTCGTTATCGGCGGCGATCATGGCTTCGATGTCGGCCACGGGCACGTCTTTTTTCAGCTTGAAGGTCAGAGCCTGGCTGTGGCAACGCATGGCGCCCACGCGCACGCAGAAACCGTCCACCGGGATGGCTGCAGAGCCAAAGCCTTCGCCCAGACCCAAAATCTTGTTGGTCTCGGCCATGCCTTTCCACTCTTCCTTGGATTGGCCGTTGCCCAGGTCCTTGTCGATCCAGGGGATCAGAGAACCACCCAGGGGTACGCCAAAGTTGGCGGTCTCGGCGCCAGTCAGGGCGCGCTGTTTAGCGATCACTTTGCGGTCGATTTCCAGAATCGCGCTCTTGGGGTCGTCCAGCAGGGCTTTGACCTCGGCGTTGAGCGTGCCGTATTGGGTCAGCAATTCGCGCATGTGTTGTGCGCCGCCGCCAGAAGCGGCTTGGTAGGTTTGGGTGCTCATCCATTCGACGAGACCTGCCTTGTAAAGAGCGCCCACGCCCATCAGCATGCACGAGACGGTGCAGTTGCCGCCGACCCAGTTGTTGCCGCCCTTGGTCAGGGCATTCTTGATCACGGGCATGTTGACCGGATCGAGCACGATCACGGCGTTGCCTTCCATGCGAAGAGTGGATGCGGCGTCAATCCAGTGGCCGTTCCAGCCAGCAGCGCGCAGTTTGGGGAAAACTTCACTGGTGTAGTCACCGCCTTGGGCGGTGATGATGATCTCGCATCGCTTGAGGGCTTCGATGTTGTGCGCATCTTGCAGCACGGTCTCGTTCTTGGCCATGGCGGGTGCTTTGCCGCCAGCGTTAGAGGTGGAGAAAAAGACCGGCTCAATCAGTTCGAAATCTTTCTCGGCAACCATGCGGTCCATCAGAACCGAGCCGACCATGCCGCGCCACCCGACCAAACCTACCAACTTGCTCATTTCAATGCCCTTTCAAAGTTTTAAACAGTGCCACGCCTGACTGTCTTGCCCGGCTCGTCTGGCCGGGTTGGGCGCACGACAAGCCAGAGCCGTTCAGCCCTTAATGGTCGTGGTTTTGGTGGAGATTGCGCACACGCCGGCAGCCACCTGGGTGGTGGCTGCAAGGTTCAGCGTGAACAAGCGTGCGGCAAACATGGTTGATGATTGTAAAGGAAAGGCTTTTGCCGCCCTTACAGCGCTTTGACCACGGCGTCGCCCATTTGCTGAGTGCCGACCTTGGTGGTGCCTTCGCTGTAGATGTCGGGCGTGCGCAGGCCTTGGGCGAGCACCTTTTTCACGGCGGTTTCGATCCGGTCTGCCGCCTCGGCCTGGTTCAGACTGAAGCGCAGCATCATGGCGGTGCTCAGGATGGTCGCCAGCGGGTTGGCGATGCCTTTACCCGCGATGTCGGGGGCGCTGCCGTGGCTGGGCTCGTATAGGCCCTGGTTTTGGGTATTCAGGCTGGCCGAGGGCAGCATGCCGATCGAGCCGGTCAGCATGGAGGCTTCGTCGGACAGGATGTCGCCGAACATGTTGCCCGTGACCACCACGTCAAAGGCCTTGGGGGCTTTGACCAGCTGCATCGCGGCGTTGTCCACGTACATGTGCTGCAGCTCCACGTCGGGGTATTGCGCGTGCACTTCGGTGACCACGTCCTTCCAGAACTGGAAGGTTTCGAGGACGTTGGCCTTGTCAACACTGGTGACTTTTTTGTTGCGCTTGCGGGCAGCTTGGAAGGCCACGTGCGCAATGCGCTCGATCTCGGGCTTGGAATAGCGCATGGTGTCAAACGCTTCTTCGGCACCAGGGAAGTGGCCATCGGTGGCCACGCGACGCCCGCGCGGTTGACCAAAGTAAATGTCACCCGTGAGCTCGCGGATGATCAGGATGTCCAGACCCGCGATCAGCTCGGGCTTCAGACTGGACGCGCCCACCAGCTGCTCGTAGCAAATGGCTGGGCGGAAGTTGGCGAACAGGCCCATGTGCTTGCGCAGACCCAAAATAGCCTGCTCGGGGCGCAGGGGGCGGTCGAGCTTGTCGTATTTCCAGTCGCCCACGGCACCGAACAGCACCGCGTCAGCGTCCATGGCCAGTTTGAGGGTGGCTTCGGGTAGGGGGTGGCCGTGCGCATCAAAGGCGGCGCCACCGACCAGAGCGGACTCCATCTCGAACTTGAGGTCGAGGACTTTGAGGACCTTTACGGCTTCGGCGACGATTTCGGTGCCGATGCCGTCACCGGGGAGGACTGCAATTTTCATGGTGTGTAGCGAGCGGGGCCCGCAGAAAAAAGTAAATAGCTGGGGGGTATTTTAGGGCCCCGTTTATTCCAGGTGGCGGGTGCCTCCGTTTGAAAATGCGTTTTCACAGCGGCCATTTATATGGCGGATTCAAGTACGAACTGCAACACGGTTTAACGAGGCGTGAAACACCTCGTAGGGCGTCTTGAATCCCAGCCGCTTTCTGGGCCGGTGATTCAATCTGTTTTCGATCATAGTC
>Ga0172373_10004802_pt1 | contig 18834 bp, 15 predicted proteins | sample Lak10m_2_FD_114546 | JGI IMG/M metagenome (GOLD analysis project Ga0172373, IMG submission 114546) | Freshwater microbial communities from Kabuno Bay, South-Kivu, Congo - kab_092012_10m | ecosystem: Environmental > Aquatic > Freshwater > Lake | place: Democratic Republic of the Congo...
GATGACGGCTCAATGGCTGCTTACGGTTCCCTGCGATTGCCCGTTTTTTCCTGAAGATTTAGCCCAAAGCATGTTAGCTACTGCGAAGGAAGATTCGGAGCTGGTTCTTGCACGTAGTGCTGAAGCTGAACAGCCGGTATTTTTACTGATGCGCCCTGCTCTGCTTGCTTCACTTGAACACTTTTTAAAGCTTGGTCTTCGCAAAATTGATCAATGGTATCAATCACTTAATTATGTTTCTTGCGAATTCGACGAGCCTTTGGCTTTCCGTAACATCAATACGCCCGAGGACTTAATCGAGGCAGCATGCATTCTCGGTTCACCCCATCTTGACATCGAGGGCTTAGCGAAAGACATTCAGACGCTCGAGTCTGTCCAGTTTAAGGGGCCAAGCGCCGATCTGAGCCAAGCGCCGGAATCAATTCCTATGATTCCCATTGAAGCGCTACGTAAGGTTTTACTCGATCGACTGCGTCCTCTAGAGCGGTCTCAGTGGCTTTCCCTTGCCGATTTGAATGGGCAAGTGCTAACGCAAAGCCTGATATCGCCCTACAACGTACCATCGCATCAAAATAGTGCAATGGATGGTTTTGCCATAAGATTCATGGATTTAGGGTCTGATGTTGAGTTGCAATTACCTGTAGGCGAGCGGATTTTGGCCGGTCACCCAAACCCCAAACCGCCACCAGCCCACCCACATGCGCTAAGGGTCATGACTGGGGCGGTACTTCCCGAGGGTTTCGATGTCGTGGTGCCGCAAGAGCTTTGCAAGCTGCGAGGAGACCGCGTTGTGATTCCCGCTGGGCAACAACGCGGACAGCATGTGCGTTTGGCTGGTGAGGACATTGCTTTGGGCGACCGGGTGATCGAGTTGGGAACACGGCTTTCGGCTATTCACATGGGGCTCATGGCATCGCTTGGCATCGCACAAGCCCGAGTGCGTGGTCCATTGCGGGTTGCGATTTTGTCAACCGGCGATGAAGTGCTTGATCCGATGGCTACCCAGGTGCGAACACAAGGCCGACTCTTTGACAGCAACCGTTTCATGTTGAAGGCGTTCTTGGCTAAATGGCCTTCTATCGCCATCCACGATGCAGGGATTATTCCCGACGACCCAAATCGACTTGAGCAGACGCTGCGCGAACTTAGCCACTCTCAAGACATGATTATCTCCTCGGGTGGCGTTTCGGTCGGTGAAGCTGACTTCACTCGCAGTCTTATGGCGAGATTAGGACAAGTTCATTTTTGCACCGTCGCTATGCGTCCAGGCAGGCCACTGGCCTTGGGTCGAATCGGCAAGGCGCTCTACTTTGGATTACCGGGTAATCCGGTTGCGGTGGCCATGACATTTTGGTACTTCGTTGTGCCGGCGATAGACCGCTTATTGGGCTTGCCGACGCATTCCTGGCCACTCCGACAAGCGGTAGCAGCGCAAGCCATTCGAAAAAAGCCTGGCCGCACCGAATTCCAGCGCGCCAGGCTCGATACGGATCAGAGCGGAGTGCCCAAGCTAAGCGTAAGCCCTAATCAGGGCTCAGGCGTATTGAGTTCGCTAACGAAGTATCCGGTCATTGCCGTGCTTGAACACGACCGTGGTCACATTAAAGCCGGCGAAAGTCTCTTTTACGTTTGTATCGACGATTTGCTTTGAAACGCCATCGTCCAACTTAGCGCTTTGTAGACATCGTTCCCTTCAAACTCGCGTAATACGCGGCGAGGTTTTCCATGTCTGCTTTACTAAGCGCAGTCGCTTGCGATCCCATAATCGCATTTTTTCTTGCACCGCTTTTGTATTCACTAAGCGCCAACAAGAGATAGTCAGCGTGTTGGCCGGCAAGCTTCGGATAGCTGGGATCAATGGTACTGATGCCATCTTTCCCGTGGCAAGCCGCGCAGGCCGCTTCAGCTTTAGCTTTTCCTGCTGCAATATCCTTTGCCTGGGCCGAAAACGCCGTACCGGCTATTGCGGCAAGGGCAAGAAAGCGGATAGATTTTTTAACAATCATGATTGATTTCACGAGAATACTCCCCGATTAACTGGCGGCTACGATTAACGGCTTGCGTAGTAGGCTGCAAGGTCAGCGATGTCAGCGTCGCTGAGACTACCCGCGACTCCCCTCATGGTTGGGTGAGGACGATCGCCCTTGCGATAAGCCGTCAGCGCTGCTTCGATGTACTTCGCATTTTGGCCTGCAATCATAGGAACGTTATAAACGCGAGGAAAAGAGGCTTTGTAGCCCGGAATCCCGTGGCAGCCGATGCATTGACTGCGTTTGTCTGCCCCTGCTTTGGCGTCACCTCCAGCGGCTTGCTGAGCCTGGACCTGAGCACCATAAGAAAGGGCAATCATGAAAGCGGCAGCGTAGCCAGCAATCGACCTAGGAAGGATTGAAGCGCCGAGGCTCAAGGTGCTTTTCCTTACAGCAAGATGGCCGACAGAGTGCTTATTTGTCATGCGAATTCCCCCGATTATCGTTATCGACGTCCAAAAATCCCACCCATCGGTGGCTACATCACGCTTTTCATACCGCTTCATTGTTCCCGGACACTTCTCTATCTCGTTCCAGGAATCCCTATGATGGCGCGCGACATGGACCGGGCGGATTCTAACTGACATTGCGTAAATGCGTCCAACACTAGAACTTCGCTTTTGCTCGCCTATACTCCGCAAGGTCTATATGTGGAGCAAAAAACATGCGTTTTGAGGGTACTTCGTCTTATATTGCAACCGATGATCTGAAGCTGGCCGTAAACGCGGCCATGCGATTGCAGCGGCCGCTTCTCATTAAAGGCGAGCCGGGTACGGGCAAGACCATGCTGGCCGAAGAAGTAGCATCTGGTTTAGGCATGCCTTTGTTGCAATGGCATATTAAATCCACAACGAAAGCCCAACAAGGGCTTTACGAATACGATGCCGTCTCACGCCTGCGTGACTCACAGCTTGGCGACGAGAAAGTCAAAGATATCCACAACTACATTGTTCAAGGTGTCTTGTGGCAGTCGTTTATCGCAGATCAACCGGTCGTGCTATTAATCGACGAGATTGATAAAGCGGATATTGAATTTCCCAACGACTTACTTCGCGAGATAGATCGCATGGAGTTTTTCGTTTACGAAACCAGGCAAACCATCAAGGCGCGCCATCGCCCGGTCGTTATCATCACCTCGAATAACGAAAAAGAGCTCCCCGACGCATTTTTGCGCCGGTGTTTTTTCCATTACATCAAGTTTCCTGATCGAGACACGATGCAGCGCATCGTCGATGTGCATTTTCCCGACATCAAGAAGGACTTAGTCCAGGTAGCGATGGAGTCGTTCTTCCAGATCCGCGAACTACCAGGCCTCAAAAAGAAGCCATCGACCTCTGAGTTGCTCGACTGGCTGAAGCTGCTGATGGCCGAGGACATTCCCGTGGAAGCCTTGCAAAGCAAGGATAACAAGGCTGTTATTCCACCCTTGCACGGCGCCTTGCTTAAAAACGAACAAGACGTTCACTTGTTTGAGCGTTTAATGTTCATGGCTCGCCACAATCGCTAGGCGTTTATGGCTTTTCGAAAGATATTAGGGGGCGTTGCATGCTGATTCCATTTTTTCAACACCTTCGGGCTGCAAAACTTCCTGTATCGATCAAAGAATTTTTAACCTTGCTCGAAGCACTCAAGGCCGAAGTGATCGAGCCATCGCTCGACAATTTCTATTTTTTGGCCCGTGCAAGCCTGGTCAAGGATGAGCGTCTTTTCGATAAATTCGATAACGCCTTCGGGGCCTATTTTCATGGGATCCAAACGCTGCCTGCTATCGAAGTGGACCTGCCACTCGAATGGTTAAAGCGGCAATTTCAGCGCGAATTTACCGCCGAAGAAAAGGCTGCCATCGAGGCTATGGGAGGCATCGATAAGCTTCTTGAGCGTTTAAAACAACTGCTCGATGAGCAAAAGGATAGGCATCAGGGTGGCAATAAGTGGATCGGTACAAACGGTACATCACCTTTTGGTAATGGTGGGTTTAACCCTGAAGGCATTCGAATCGGAGGGCCGTCTGCCGGAAACCGGACAGCGGTCAAAGTCTGGGAACAACGCATGTACCGGGATTACGACGATCAGGTTGAACTCGGCACGCGCAATATCAAAATAGCGCTCAGACGCCTAAGAAAGTTTGCCCGCGAAGGTGCCGAGGAAGAGCTTGATCTTGACGATACCATCGCTTCAACAGCCAGAAATGCCGGCTATCTCGATATCAAAATGGTGCCCGAGCGTCACAACACCATCAAAGTCTTAATGCTGCTTGATGTGGGTGGGACCATGGATGACCACATCAAACAGACCGAAGAGTTATTTTCCGCTGCACGTTCTGAATTCAAGAATCTAGAGTTCTATTATTTCCATAATTGTGTTTACGACTTTGTTTGGAAAAATAACCGACGTCGCCACAGCGAGCGATTAATGACATGGGATCTGATTCGCAAATTTAATCCCGATTGGCGTCTGATTTTCGTCGGTGATGCAACCATGAGTCCTTATGAGATTCTTCAGCCAGGTGGTTCGGTTGAATATAACAATGACGAACCGGGTGCTGTCTGGTTACAGCGTTTGGCAGAACGATTCCCAAAGTTCACCTGGCTCAACCCAGAGCCCGAAGGCGTCTGGGAGTATAGGCAGTCTATTTCTGTTATTCGGCAGATATTGTCTCAGCGCATGTACCCTGTAACGATGTCGGGCCTTGAACGTGCCATGCGTGAGTTATCAAAATGATTCAAAAGCTATCAACCTGATGCGTAAGTGATCCAATTGAACAGCTCAAGCCCCAAGAAGTCTGCATCGCTTAACCATCAGGCGGTCGCTGACCCACCCCGTCCTGCTGCTAGCGTCATTTTGTTGCGCGACAAGCCGGGCGGCATCGAAGCTTTTTTGCTTGAGCGCCCGCAGGCTGCTTCGGTCATGGCCGGCGTTTGGGTCTTTCCTGGCGGTAAAGTCGATCGAGAAGATCACGAGGCAGGACAAGGCGAAAATGAAGCTCAGACCATAAAACGGGCCGAGCGTTTGCATGCTCGACTCGCGCACGAGTCAGTTGATCCTCCGCAAGCGGCTGCCTTTATGCGTGCGGCGCTGCGCGAAACCGAAGAAGAGTGCGCTGTGCGTGTCTCTATTGATGCAATTGAGGGGTGGTCGCGGTGGATCACCCCAAGAGTGCCTTCGATGAGCACGAAGCGCTTTGATACTTTTTTCTTTCTCGCGGCCCTTCCCGATGGTGAAGAAGCTCGGCACGATGGTGAAGAATCGGTTCAGGGACTATGGGCTAGTCCGATTCAAGCTTTGGATCGCTATTGGAAGCGAGAAATCATGCTTGCCCCACCACAAATCATGACGTTGATTGAACTCTCCCGGTTTTCTCGAGTCGACCATGCGCTCAAGCATGCTGGTGCTCGCTTGCTACCGCATATTCAACCCGAACCCCTTGAGGCAGCCGACGGTGGCAGGATCGTGGCCTACCCAGGCGATGAGGCGCATCCCATTGCGCAAGCACTGATCGCAGGTCCGTCGCGTCTTGTGTGGCGGGATGGACGTTTTGAGCCGCCTGGCGGTCGGTTTGAAGACTTTTTTACAGGTTTAGGTTTTGCCTAAATGGTTTTCGCTGAGCACTGGGGCGACATCACACCCGGGGCCGATGAAGGTACTCAGCAATCGGTTTGATCCAACGAGCTGTGGGAAGCTTTAGCGCAGTCTTAAGTAAGCCTGCCCGCCGCCGTAGATAGCGTTCGCAATCGGCCTTTTGCTCGCTTGTAGGCCAGTGCATCGTTGGGCCTTTGCTTGCGATCACAACAACATTACCGGCCTCACCTGGGTTTAGAACGAGGGGTTCAGTGCCGAATGCTTTGCTTATTGCACGATAGTTGGGTTTCCAACTTGCGTGGCTGCCAAAGAGATTGAGCACCATAAGGCCAGGTGCGGCTAGCGATCGATAGCAGTTTTGGTAGAACTTTGCGCCATCGCAGGCAGGACCTCTCGCATCTGCATCGTAGAGATCAGCGAGGATGACAGGCCAGTACGAGTCTTTGGCGCTCGCCATAAAGCGGTTGGCATCATCGTGAATAATCGAAAGCGATGCATCAGATTTTGTGCCAAACATAATAGCGTTTGCCAAAATCACTTCTTGATGCAACTCGACAACCGTCTGCTTGGTATCTGGCAGATGGTGCAACAAAAATCTAGCACAAGAACCAGCGCCCAAGCCGAGTTGAAGCAAGCGTTTCGGCGCTGCAAGAAGCATGAGCCAAGCCATCATGTCTTGGGTGTAGTCGAGTACTAAGCGATGCGGGTACTTGATCCTCATCGCTCCCTGAATCCAGGGTGTTCCAAAATGCAAATAGCGAACACCCTCGGATTCGGAAAAAGTCAAGGCTTGTGGCTTAAGACCTTCTTTTCGCGTTCTCAACGCATTGACATCGCAATGAGCAAATCATTGACACGCCTCACAAAGGAACCTGGGTCGCTTAGCTGCCCGCCTTCTGCAATGAGCGCTTGCTCGTAGAGCAACAAGCTCCAGTCTTTGATTGCGCCTTGTTCAGATTGCAATCGCTTCACAAGGATATGATCTGGATTAATTTCTAGAATAGGTTTGCGATCCGGTGCCTTTTGGCCCGCCTGCTTGAGCAAGCGTTCTAAATGACCGCTGATATCGCCTTCTTCTGAGACCAAACATGATGGCGATTCGGTAAGCCGCTGCGTGATTCTTACTTCCTTAACCCGATCCTCAAGCGATTCCTTGATTGAATCGAGCAAGGGCTTCATCGCCTTTGCGCTTTCCTCTACCTTCTTCTTTTCTTCCTCGTCTTCAAGCGCGCTTAGATCGAGGCCACCTTTGGCAACTGATAGCAGCTTCTTGCCCTCAAACTCCTGAAAGTAGCTCAACATCCACTCGTCGACCCGGTCGGTGAGCAGTAGCACTTCAATATCTTTTTTCCTAAAGACCTCAAGGTGAGGACTATGACGCGCGGCCTCAAGCGTATCGGCGGTGGCGTAGTAAATAGCCTCTTGCTTGGGCTTCATCCTGCTCACATAGTCGGCAAGTGCCACGGTTTGAGCCTTATCGGCCTCCACACCAACGACCGACTGGGTCGATGCAAAACGGAGCAACTTGGCAAGACGGTCGCGATGGCCCGCTTCTTCGCTCATACCTTCTTTTAAGACCTGTCCGAATGCCTGCCAGAAGCTTGCATAGTCCTCGGGACGGTTTTCCGCAAGATCTTCAAGCAAGGATAGTGTGCGCCTTGCGTTGGCCTCGCGGATCGTCTTGACATCACGGCTCTCTTGAAGAATTTCTCTGGATACATTCAGCGGCAAATCCGAGGAGTCGATGACACCGCGCATAAATCGCAACCAGATTGGCAGGAGTTGCTCTGCGTCTTCCATGATAAAGACGCGTTTGATATAAAGCTTTAAGCCATGTCGCTGCTGACGATCCCAGAGATCAAAGGGGGCTCGTGATGGTATGTAGAGCAGTTGCGTGAATTCGCTACGTCCTTCAATCCGGTTGTGGGTCCATGCCAGAGGGTCGGTGAAATCATGCGCGATGTGTTTATAAAAAGATTTATATTGATCCTCTGTAATCTCTGACTTATTTCGAGTCCAGAGTGCGCTGGCTTGGTTTATCGTTTCAAGCTCGTCCTTTTGGACCATTTTCCCGGCGTCCTTGTCCCATTCTTCCTTACTCATGCGAATGGGCAACTGAACATGATCTGAATACTTGCGAACCAGTTCGCGCAATTTCCAGCCAGAAAGTAGATCGCTGTAGGACTCGCCTTCAGCATCGCTTGGATCGGCGCGTAACTTCAAGATCACATCCGTGCCGCGGGCCTCTCGTGTGATTTGCTCAACCTCAAACTCACCCTCGCCGCTCGAACGCCAGCGAACCGCTTGATCCGGTGCTAGATCGGCACGCCGACTCTCAACGGTAACTTGCTCGGCAACAATAAAGGCAGAGTAAAAACCAACGCCAAATTGTCCGATCAGCTGAGCGTCTTTACTTTGATCACCACTTAACTGGCTTGCAAACTCGCGTGTGCCTGATTTAGCGATCGTTCCAAGATGTGAGACCGCGTCCTCGAGGCTAAGGCCAATGCCGTTATCGCTGATTGTTAAGGTTCGGGCATCCGTATCGTGACGAATTGAAATACCAAGTTCATCAGCACCGATGAGCTCAGGTTTACTGACCGATTGAAAGCGTAGTTTGTCGCAGGCATCAGATGCATTTGAGATCAGCTCGCGGAGGAAAATCTCTCGATTCGAGTAGAGCGAGTGAATCATCAGCTTCAAAAGCTGCTTAACCTCTGCCTGAAAGCCATGAGTTTGAGCCTGGCTCGATGCCTCGGTCGCGGTGCTCGTCATAAAGTATTACCTCAAAAATTGTTTAGGTGATTGCAGCATCGTGAAATTTCAAGTGCGTTGGTTCCTTGCAATCGACCGTTCATCAAGCGATTAGTAAGCAAGATCGGCAAAGTGCAGCGCAACCTCATCAGCGGTAACCTCGCTAAATCGCCTACGACGCCAGCTTGGCTTTTTGTCCTTGTCGATCAAGAGCGCACGGACGCCTTCGGGGAAATCATGACCACGCAAAAAGCGACGCGCCAGAACCAAGTCAAGGCCAAGGACCTCATCGAGCGAGCGATGAAAGCAATCGTGAAGATAGCGATGACTGATAAGGGCCGCAGTTGGTGAACCACGCTCGAGACTTTTTGCAGGCGCATCAAACCAGGGGTCATCTTGAGCTGCGCGCTGCAACTGCTCAAGCATGCTTGCAGGCGTTGGCTGGCTGCCAATCCAGCGCAGTGCCTTGGCATAGTGACTCAGCATGCTCGAAGCCATTGCATCATCAAGCGACGCATCGTGCTGGAGTATCCATGTGGTGACCAGTTGGTGATTCATCTGCCAGTCTTGCGTGAATTCAAGCTGAGTTAAATGATCAATCGTTGAATCCCATTTTGCCTTCGGAACGAAGGCGTCAAATAAGCCTGCATAGATTGCATCGGACTCGTTGATGATGAGCCCTGTGAGCGCCATGATCATGCCAACACCAGGGGGCAGTCGATTCAAAAAGAATCCGCCACCTACATCAGGAAATAGACCGATATGAATTTCGGGCATGGCAACTTTAGATGACTCGGCGATGATCCGATGCGAAGCGCCAGCGCTCAGGCCCATGCCGCCGCCCATATTGACCCCGTGCGAGAACACAATAAAAGGCTTTCCAAAGCGATGGATCATACGATCCAGGATGTATTCTTCTTCAAAAAATGCATCGCCGTAGGCATATCGCTCATCGCCACCATCACGCACCTGACGTATAACCTCGGCCACATCACCGCCTGCGCTAAAACCCTTCTCGCCTTCTGCCTGGAGAATGACAGCAGCAATCGACGTATCGGATCGCCATCGGCGAAGTTGATGGCTAAGCAGTCGAACCATCTCAAGATTAATACCGTTTAATTGTTTGGGGCGATTGAGCCTTGCGCGCCCAATCCGCATGGCTTTGCTTCCGATCGTGTCGAACAACACCGATGCTGTATCCATTGATTTATTTTCCTTAGTGAGTTCGTGGCTTTATGGTTATCTTTTGGCCAGGGACAAAGAGGCGAAAACGTTCGAGTGCAATCGACTCGTGCTTCATGGCTGCAATCAAGTCCTTGATCGGGTCTTCGTAGGCCTCATCAGTGAGCTGAAATGTTCCCCAATGAATGCCCAAAGAGAGCGGTTGTCCCAAAGCTTGATGCATGCGAACCGCCTCATGGGGATTGATGTGTTGATTGGCCATAAACCAACGAGGTTCGTAAGCACCTACGGGAATCGCTGCAAGATCAAAGGGTGCAAAGCGCCTGGCAATGGCGTGGACATCATCAGACCAACCGGTATCGCCTGCGAAGTAAAAGCGAAAACTAGGATGTTCAAGCACCCAACCACCCCAGAGTGTCTTGTTTCGATCAAATAGGCCGCGACCACTCCAGTGGTGTGCTGGCACAAAATGAAACTGCAAGGACCCCTGCTTGCTTTGTTGCCACCAATCAAGTCCGAGAACGCGATCAAAGCCCTCTTCTCTTAACCAGCGATCGACCCCGAGTGGAACAAGCATAAGCGGCGGCCCACCCTCTTGCTTGGCGATTTGCCGCAAGCTTGGTAAATCAAGATGATCGTAATGATTATGAGAAATCAAGATGTAATCGATTCGCCCAAGATCGGCAATCGGCACAGGGGCCGGATGCAGGCGCTTGGGGCCGATCCAGCTAAATGGGGATGCCCGCTCAGAAAAATGAGGGTCGGTGAGAATTCGTACATCACCAATTTTTAGGGCAATCGTCGCGTGACCTAACCATTGGACTTCGTGGCCTTTGTCGGACGATGCTTGCGCACCACGTGCGCCTGAGGTTGAAGTGTCCGCATGACCCTGATCGGTCTTCCAGTCCTTGGGCATTTGCTCCCAAGCGGCCTTGATGCGCTCAGGGGCGACCAGTGCCTGTAAATCAAGGTCTTTTCTCGACCACCACCATCGGAACAATTCACTCAGTGGCTTGTTGACCCGACTGCCATCGCTATTGCTATAGCCATCGTCTCGGTGATGGCTTGGCGCTTGACCGGATTCAACCGCAGACTTTGCTTCACAAGCGACTAAGGATGCGCAAAGTAAAAAAATGGCAATGCGCTTGATGAAAAAAGGCATGACTTGAGTGGCGTTGATGACAAAGAGCGGCGATCATACGGGCTTCTTTCCATCCATCGCAATTTGGGGACACTTTCCATGAATCAACTTGATCTACAAGAGCGCTTTATTGCCGTGACAGGCGGGGCATCAGGCATCGGTGAAGCGATCGTAAATAGGCTGATCGATTCAGGTGCAAAGGCCATTATCTGGGACGCCAATCAGGACCTAGTCGACCGCGTGCTCAAGCTTAATGATCCCAAGCGTTATGCAATCAGGATGGATGTCACCGATCAACATTCGGTGTTTGCGGCCATGCAAAAGAGCCTGGCCTGGATTGCTGAGCGATCAGGCGGCCAGGACGCAGGGCTCGACGGCATGATTTGCAGTGCCGGGATTACGGGGCCAAATCATACCGTCATCGATTATCGCTATGAAGATTGGAAACAAGTTTTTGATGTGAACTTGCACGGCGTCTTTCTTTGCAATCAGGCCGCGGCTGAACACATGAAAGCTCGCTCAAAGGGAAGAATCGTCAATATCGCCTCGATCGCAGGCAAAGAGGGCAATCCAAACGCCTCGGCGTACAGTGCAAGCAAAGCTGCTGTGATCGGTTTAACCAAGTCCTTGGGTAAGGAACTTGCGAGCTCTGGAGTCACCGTAAATTGCGTCACACCTGCTGCTGTCAAGACACCAATGTTTGCGCAGATGAGCGAGACCCATATTCAGTTCATGTTGTCTAAGATTCCTATGAATCGCTTTGGTTTGGTTGAGGAGATCGCATCAATGGTGTGTTGGTTGTGTACCGATGATGCATCGTTTTCAACGGCCGCTGTCTTCGATTTATCAGGTGGCCGTGCTACTTATTGAACCAATTGATGCGCCTTTGATCCGAGGCTCGAGTAATTTCCCCTTTCGGCCTCGGGTCGCGTCATAGGCGCCCAACTCCCGAGCACTAAATTCTCTACTAATTGCTTTTGCACCACGAGCGGTACCCTGAATCAAAACCGAACTTGGCGTGTGCACAGCTACAGCAACGAGAGGATCTTTGGCATCGCAATCCATAAGACTCACGCCTCTGCCACCTTGCTTGAGCTGGCGAAGTTCCTCTAAAGGAAAGCTCAGGGCTCTTCCTTGTTCTGAAAGACAGAGCAATTTTTGTTGAGTGAGCTTGGCATCGACCACAGGTCTGATGAGCGCGTCATTAGGATCGAGCTGCACAAATTGCTTGCCTGCTCGCTGTCGGGTCGTTAAGTCTGCGGCAAGACATTGAAAACCTTGGCCAAAACGCGTAGCGAAGACTACCCGGTCACTTGCATGAGCCGCAAACAAGTAGGCCACCCTGCTGCCAGCTTCTAATTCAATAAGCGTTGTGATCGGTGAGCCATCGCCCCGGGCTGAGGGTAATTGGCTGACGCCAAGCGTATAGCTTCGACCCGTAGTGCTGATGACAAAAAGTTGATCGGTAGTCATGACTGGGTAGAGCGCATCTAAGCTGTCACCCGATTTAAATGAGAACTGTGATGCCTCGTGCCCGTGACCTTGGCGCACGCGTACCCAACCCTTCTCAGAAACGATAACGGTTACCGGTTCGTCAGTGATGCGTATGTCGATACTTGCTTTATCGCTGGCCTCAAGAAGCGTTCGTCGCGGGTCGCCATACTGTCGGGCATCAGCCTCAATTTCTTTAACCACTTGCTTGCGTAGGTGCTGCTCATCGTTGATGAGGGTTTCAAGCTGTTTGGACTCTTCACGAAGTGACTTAAGCTCTTGCTCAATACGGATGGCTTCAAGCCTTGCCAACTGTCGAAGCCTGATCTCCAAAATATCCTCAGCTTGTCGATCGCTGAGACGAAAGGCTTCAATAAGCGCTGCTTTGGGCTCGTCTGACTCTCGGATGATGCGAATCACTTCGTCGATGTTAAGCAGAACAAGCTGGCGACCCTCAAGTACATGAATGCGATCAAGCACTTTGTCGAGGCGATGCGCACTACGGCGTCGAACCGTATCAAGCCGATAAGTACACCATTCGCTCAAACACTCAAGTAATGACTTCTGAACCGGTCGGCCGTCTAGCCCAACCATCACCATATTGAGACTTAAGTTTGTCTCTAGGGAGGTATTGACGAGCAGCAAACTCACGAGCTCTTTAAGTTCAACACGCGAGCTTCTGGGTTCGATCACAAGGCGTACCGGAGCGTCTTTGCCCGATTCATCGCGAACCGCGTCGAGTACAGCAAGCATGGCTTGCTTGAGTTGCAGCTGCTCGTTGGACACCGACTTCTTACCGAGTCGGGGCCTCGGATTGGTGATCTCTTCGATTTGTTCTAGAACTTGCTGAGTGGACACGCCATGGGGCAACTCGTTGACCACGAGTTGCCATTGTCCGCGTGCAAGCTCTTCAATCTCGTAGCGCGCACGCATGCGTAGACTGCCTCGCCCGCTCCGATAAGCCTCAACGATGTCAGCTTTCGACGAGATAATCTGCGCTCCACCCGGCAAGTCTGGGCCTGGCAGCACGGCGAGCAAATCTTCAATGGTGCTTTTCGGCTTACGAATCAGCAAAGCAGCGGCCGCTGCTACTTCTTTGAGATTGTGTGATGGTATTTCTGTTGCCATCCCCACGGCAATGCCCGATGCACCGTTAAGTAGCACCATGGGCAATCGAGCCGGAAGCATGGCGGGCTCGCGTGTTGAACCGTCATAGTTATCAATGAAGTCGACCGTACCCATGTCGACTTCGTCAAGCAAGAGCTTCGCGTAATGCGTAAGGCGTGCCTCGGTGTAGCGCATGGCTGCTGCGCCATCGCCGTCGCGAGAGCCGAAATTTCCTTGGCCATCAATCAATGGATACCGCAGGCTAAAGGATTGGGCCATGCGAACCAGTGCGTCGTAGGCAGCGCTATCGCCATGAGGATGATAGCGTCCGAGCACTTCACCCACCACCCGCGCTGATTTGACAGGCTTAGCGTCAGCACTTAATCCAAGCTGATTCATCGCAAAGAGAATGCGGCGTTGGACGGGCTTCTGACCATCTGAGCCCTGGGGAAGCGCCCGACCCTTTACGACTGAGATCGCATAGTCAAGATAGGCACGTTCAGCAAACTCGGCAATCCGTACACGATCGTCGTTTGAGCTGTCATCTGCGATTTGTTCTGAAAACAGGTCCTGACTCATCTCAAATATCTACCTCAACTTCATGGCCGCGCCGCTCGAGCCATTGGCGGCGCGCCGCCGACTCACCCTTACCCATCAGTAAGTGAAAACATTGTCTGACCGGATCATCCCCCGCTTCACCGAGCACCACCGGTGAGAGCCGCCGCGTATCTGGGTTGAGTGTGGTCTCCCAAAGCTGCTCGGCGTTCATCTCGCCCAAGCCCTTAAACCTTGAAATCGACCATGCGCTTTCTTTGACCCCTTCTTTGCGCAATTTATCCTCCAGGCTTCGCAATTCGGCCTCATCAAGGCAGTAACGTTTGCGTGCCTGCCGTTTGCCTGAGGCAGAAACATCAACCCGATAAAGCGGCGGTCTAGCGATATAAATATGGCCTCGCTGGATTAACTGAGGAAAATGTTTATAAAAAAGTGTGAGTAGTAGCACTTGAATGTGGGAACCATCGACATCAGCATCGGCTAAAATACATATCTTTCCATAACGTAGACCGTTCCAGTCGAGAGAATCATTAAGTCCATGGGGATCTATGCCCACTGCTACCGCCACGTCATGCACTTCCTGATTTGCAAACAATCGATCCTTGTCGGTCTCCCAAGTGTTTAAGACTTTGCCGCGAAGCGGCAAGATAGCCTGAAAGGACTTATCTCTACCCATTTTCGCCGAACCACCAGCAGAATCTCCTTCGACTAAAAACAGTTCCGTGCGTGCCAGATCATTGGACTCGCAATCGGTAAGCTTACCGGGCAAGACAGCAATACCAGAGGTCTTTTTCTTCTCAACCTTTTGCAGTGCACGCTGTCGCACCTGCGCCTGACGTATAACCATTTCGGCTAGACGCTTTCCCCATTCAACGTGCTCGTTGAGCCAGAGATCCATCGCAGGCTTAACGAGCGACGATGCAAGCCTTAATGCATCACGAGAATTAAGTCGCTCTTTGACTTGTCCTTGAAACTGAGGGTCAAGCACCTTTGCCGATAGGACGAAACTTACCCTCGAGAACACATCTTCAGGCAATAAACGCAGTCCTTTGGGCAAGAGAGCGTGAAGCTCCACGAAGGTCTTAACAGCTTGGAACATGCCTTCCCTGAGTCCTGCTTCATGAGTGCCACCTGCCGTGGTTGGAATGAGATTGACATAGGACTCGCGAACGCACGCACCTTCTTCGGTGAAGCCAATCACCCAATGAATACCCTCACCTTCAGCAAAACTTTCATGTCCGGCTTCGATCCACTGCTCTCCCTCATAAGGCGGGAAAAGCCAAGATTGACCGTCGGTTTGCTGAATTGCCTCTTCAAGGTAGGACTTCAGCCCCTCACTATACTGCCACTGTTGAGTCTTATTGCTTTTTTCATCGTGAAGGCTGACTTTGACGCCCGGTAGTAGAACTGCCTTAGAACGTAATAATTGTAGTAATTCTTGTTGTGGTAGTTGCAGACTGTCAAAGTACTTTGCTTCTGGCCAAACGCGCACTCGAGTCCCCTTCTTTTGTTTGGGAACTTGAGCAATCTCTTTGAGCGCTTCTTGCACCTCGCCTTGGGCGAAAACCATGCGATGCTCCGCACCGTCTCGCCAGACCTGGACTTCAAGCCGTTTTGACAAGGCGTTTGTGACGGATACCCCGACGCCATGTAAGCCGCCTGAAAAGCTGTAGGCGCCACCCGCCTGCTTGTCGAACTTGCCGCCTGCATGGAGCCTCGTGAACACGATCTCGACGGTTGGCACCCCTTCCTCAGGATGAATGCCGACGGGGATACCGCGCCCATTATCTTGAACTGAGACCGATCCGTCTTGATGTAGTGTGAGATCTATACTGTTACAAAATCCAGCTAATGCCTCATCGGCCGCGTTATCGATTACCTCCTGGATGATATGCAGCGGATGATCGGTACGCGTGTACATACCGGGTCGCTGTCGAACGGGTTCAAGTCCTCGCAATACACGTATCGATGATTCGCCATATTCTTTGGAACGCGTTGCCATACTATAGTTACTCGGATTCAAATTCGGAGAAGATTTTTGTTGACCTATGATCGGCGATCTAAAGCGACCCGCAGTTTGACCTTTGTGCCCTACCACCTAAATGACATTGTAATGATTAAGCGAAATTCGGCGTTGACCTTGTGGCACTTTTTGCTGGCAATGCTGACTGTGACGATCCTGGGAACGATGGCTCCGCCAACGCAAGCTTCTGAAAATTTTTTTCAGCCCAAGTTTTCAAACTGTAGATCGCATTTTGCAGGTGGAGAGCCGCCGCGCATGGATCTTTCGAAGCTGCCTGGGCGTCTGCGTGAGCTATGTTTTGAAGCCTTTGCCATTTTGCATGCTGGTCAGAGCAAAACACCGGTTTGGGTTGCCCAACGCATCGATCCAGAAGATCTTGCAAGAGCTATTAAGATCCAGCGCTCAGGGCGCTTTTATCCCGAAGCTCGCCTACCTTCTGCAGACCGCGCAAAACTCGAGGACTACCAAGGATCAGGATGGGATCGTGGTCATATGGCGCCTGCAGGCGATATGCCAAGCGAAGCGGCCATGGCACAAAGTTTTTCGCTTGCAAACATGGTGCCTCAAGCCCCAGAGTTAAATCGCGGTGTCTGGGCCGACTATGAAAAGGCAACGAGACGATATGTGCGGCGTGTTGGTCACGCGGTTTATGTCATCACAGGCCCTGTTTATCACCATGCACAAGAGCAATGGAACGCTAAGGCTGAGGCCAGCAAACCAAACCCCCGACCAAGAAGTATTGGTCAATCGGCAGTCTGGGTGCCTGATGCGGTCTTTAAACTCGTCTATGACCCCATCGAGCAACGTGCCTGGGCGTACTGGGCAGAAAATCGTAACGATACAAAAGCTGCAGAACCCATAAGTTTGGGTTCGTTGCGGCAACGATTGAATCACCAATGGCTGCCGCAGGTATCCAACGAGGAGCTACTCAATTCCATAGACGTCGGTGCAGATGACCTCTCACGCCGCTTCAAGAACTAAGCCAGCATGTTCGCGAAGCGGGTGAAATTGAATCTTCGGCCAGCGCTCTTGCAAAAACTGTAAGTCGTAGCGCGTGGTCATCAGATAGGTATAGGTGTCGGCAGCATCAAGGGCTACGCGCGTGGTGTTGGCATTCACAAATCGTTGAAGCTCGATTTCGTCCTCACAGGTTACCCATCGGGCACCCGTGTAATTCGAGCCTCCTAAGCGTACAGCAACGCCGTACTCGCTTTGCAGACGGTGTGCAGCCACCTCAAATTGAAGTTGACCAACTGCGCCAAGCAGCATCAATTGCCCGGCCAATGGTCGGAATACCTGAATAGCGCCCTCCTCCCCGAGTTCTTTAAGTCCCTTTTGTAATTGCTTGCTGCGCATCGGGTCAGCGATCTCGACCGTTCTAAACATTTCAGGCGCAAAAAATGGCAGGCCTGTGTACTGCAAGGATTCGCCTTCTGAAACCGTGTCACCAAGTTGCAAGCCACCGTGGGTAATGATGCCGATAATGTCGCCGGCGTAGGCCTGCTCAACCAGGTCGCGTCTTTGCGACAAAAAGGTTACAACGCCCGTTGGTCGAAGGTCCTTGGCCGTGCGGCGAACGCGAAGCTTCATACCTCGCTCGAAAACTCCGGAGCAAACACGTAAAAATGCAATTCTGTCTCGATGCGCAGGATCCATATTCGCCTGGATTTTGAAGACGACGCCCGAAAATCGCGACTCTTCAGGACTCACTTGGCGCGAAACTGCCTTGCGGGCCGAAGGGATGGGAGCCAGGTCGACTAAGGCATCGAGTACTTCTTGAACGCCAAAGTTATTGATTGCAGAACCAAAGAAAACAGGGGTCTGTTTGGATTGAATAAAGAGCTCTTTTGAAAATGGCTCCGCAGCGGTTTGAACGAGCTCCATCTCGGACTCGGCTTGCTCAAACTCGGCCCCAAAACGCTCCCGAAGTAAGGACATATTGTCGATCAAGTCGTCATCCTCGCGGCGACGATCTTGGCCAGGCTGAAACACCCGCATACGTTGCGCACGCAAATCAAAGATGCCACCAAAGCGTTTACCCTGCCCCACCGGCCAGGTCAGCGGCGCACAGGGCATGCCTAGCACCTCTTCGATCTCGTCGAGCAATTGCAAGGCGTCTCGCCCCTCGCGGTCCATCTTATTGATGAAGGTCATAATTGGCGTGCCACGGGACCGGCAGACCTCGATCAGTCGTAGGGTTTGCGTTTCGACGCCGTTGGCTGCATCAATCACCATAAGTGCTGAGTCGACTGCGGTCAGTACCCGATAAGTATCCTCCGAGAAATCCTGGTGCCCTGGTGTGTCGAGCAGATTGATCACACAGTCTCGGTACTCCATTTGCATCACGGAGCTGGCCACTGAGATGCCGCGCTGCTTCTCGATCTCCATCCAATCGGAGGTGGCATGTCGGGTCGCTTTTCTGGCTTTCACCGAGCCGGCAATTTGAATGGCACCTGCAAACAGCAAGAGTTTTTCTGTCAGCGTGGTCTTTCCCGCATCAGGGTGCGAGATGATCGCAAAGGTCCGGCGGCGGGCAACTTCATGGGCTATCGTCACGGTCGTAAATCTCACAAATGCTAAACTACGCGATTAGACCATGTGGAGAGGTGGCAGAGTGGTCGAATGCGCCGGACTCGAAATCCGGTATACGGTTATACCGTATCGAGGGTTCGAATCCCTCCCTCTCCGCCAAGTACCCTTTATTCACGGGGCTTTCAAGCGGTTTTCCGTTTAGACATACCATAAAACATACCTAACGGAATGGCGGTTGAATCGTTGGCGTGGGAGGCCCCGTCGTTCAATTGTTCCGGGAGTTGTAGGAATTCAGTTAAGGCCTTTTGACCAGTCAGGTTTGCAAGCCTGTTTCGTGCGGTCTCTGGTAACCCCCACCCCTTTCCCACAATCCCAGCCACCGGCGCCCCCCCCTCCCCCCCCCCCCCCCCGCTGCCCTCCCACCCCCTCCCCCACCCCCC
>Ga0172373_10004805_pt1 | contig 18831 bp, 20 predicted proteins | sample Lak10m_2_FD_114546 | JGI IMG/M metagenome (GOLD analysis project Ga0172373, IMG submission 114546) | Freshwater microbial communities from Kabuno Bay, South-Kivu, Congo - kab_092012_10m | ecosystem: Environmental > Aquatic > Freshwater > Lake | place: Democratic Republic of the Congo...
CCGACGGCCAGCGCCCCGTGCGACTGGACCTTCAGCTCGAGGAAGAACAGCAGGACGGAGAGGAGGATCAGCATGAAGCCGGCGTAGCTCGCCGAGAGGGTCTGCAGGGCGTAGAAGCCGAGCAGGAGCGAGATCCCCCCGACAACTCCGGGGAACACCGCCCCCGGGGAGGCGAGCTCGAAGTAGATCCCGTAGACGCCGATCATCATCAGTATGTAGGCGATGTTCGGGTCGGCCAGGGCGGACAGCACGCGGTGGCGAAGACCCATCGGCACGCGTGTGACCGGCGCGCCTTTCGTTTTCAGCGTCACCGCGACGTCGCCCTTCCGGATCTCCCTCCCGTCGATCAGTGCGAGCAGGTCGGTAAGGGACGCGGCGACCAGGTCGACGACCTTTCCGTCGAAGGCGTCTTTTTCCGACAGGGCGGCGCTATGTCGCACCGCGTTCTCCGCCCATTCGACGTTTCGGCCGCGGCCGGCTGCCAGGGAGCGCGCGTACGCCGCGGCGTCGTTCTCCACCTTCCGCGACATCGTGTTGTCCATCGCCCCTCCGCCCATGTTCACCGGGTGGGCCGCGCCGATGTTGGTACCCGGGGCCATGGCCGCCACGTCCGCCGCCAGCGTGATCAGCACCCCCGCGGACGCCGCCCGCGCCCCCTGCGGGGAGACGTACACCGCGACGGGAACGCGGCACTTGAGGATCGCCTGAACCATCTGCCGCATCGCCGAATCGAGCCCTCCCGGCGTGTCCAGCTCGACCACGATGAGCGCCGCGTCCTCCTCGACCGCCCGCTCGATGACCGCGTCGAGGTAGTCCGCGGTGACGGGGCCGATCGGGGCGGCGATGGTGGCCACGATCACCCCCTTCCCCGCCGGCGCGGCGGAAAGGGCGATCCCGGGAACCAGCAGGAGAAGCGCGATCGCGGCGAACAGGGACCGTCGGGCGGAAAGTGTCATGGCGATCGCTTCCTGTAGACGGCAAATTTCAGGTAGTCGGTCTCGGGAACGGACAGGAGCGCCGGGTGATCGGGCGGCTGCCCCCCCCACGCGATCCTCTCGAGGTCGGCGCCGGAATCGGCCGCCGCGTCCCTGAGGGCGCCCACCCACTGGCCCGCATCGATCAATTGCGTGCACGACGAGGTGGCCAGAATGCCCCCGGTAGAAAGGACCGATAGCCCCATCCGGTTGATGTCACGGTAGCCGCGCATCGCCCCCTCCCTCCCCTCGCGGGACTTGGCGAACGACGGCGGGTCGAGGATCACCATGTCGAACCTCCGCCCGACGTCCCTCAAGTTCCTCAGCGCCTGGAAGAGATCCTCCGCCTCTCCCTCCCACCGGCCGGAAACGCCGTTCAACGCGGCGTTGGCGCGGGCGGTCTCTACGGCCGCGCGCGAGGAGTCGATCGCGAGGACGCTTTTCGCCCCCCCGGCGAGGGCGTACAGGCCGAACCCTCCGGCGGCGCAGAAGCCGTCGAGCACCGTCTTGCCGTCAGCCAGGCCGCGTACGATGCCGCGATTCCTTCGCTGGTCCAGGAAGAAGCCCGTCTTGGGCCCGGCCTCGACGTCGACGGCGAACCTGACTCCGTCCGTCTCGATCTCTTCCCTGGTCGGCCCCTCGCCCCGGACCGGTCCCTTCCGCTCCGGCAGGCCCTCGTGGCGGCGTCCCCCGCCTTCGGATCGCTCGTATACGAGCCTCGGCCGGAAGCGGCGCTCCAGCGCGTCGAGGAGAAGGTCCCGGACGGTCTCCATCCCCGCCGTCAGGATCTGCACCGACAGGACGTCGCCGTACCGGTCCGCGATCACCCCCGGGAGGAAATCGCCCTCGGAGTAGAGGACACGCAAGGCGCGTTCCGAGGCCATCCCCGCCTCGACGCGACGCGCGCACGCCTCGCGCAGCCGCTCCTCGAGAAACGCCTGCGTCGGCAGGACGTCCGCCCGGGACACCCGCCGCAGGGCGATCCGGGATCCGAGGTTGATCGTCGCCGTCCCGAGAGGCTCTCCCGACCTCGAGCGCACCCAGGCCCACTGCCCCGCCGCGAGGCCCCTCGGCATCTCGCGCAGGTCGTCCCCGAAAACCCACGGGTGGCCGGAGCGGAGGCGCTCCTCGCCTTTCCGGCTGACCATGACTTCGTCGAGGGAATCCATCATTTCCCGGGAGAGGAACGGAGACGGGAGGCGAGAGCGTCGAAGTCCGCGAAAACTTCCACCTCGGGGGCGGGGTTGCGCAGGATGTAGGCGGGATGGTACGTCGGGAGCACCGGGACGCCGTCCCGGTCCCTCCACTTCCCACGCTCCCGGGTGATCTTCCCCTCGATTCCCATCAGGAAATTCAGAGCGGTCGCGCCGAGGGTGCAGACGACTTCGGGGCGTATCGCGCGGATCTGGCGCGACAGGTACGGAAGGCAGACCTTCGCCTCGTCGGGGGTGGGGGCCCGGTTCCCCGGTGGACGGCACTTCACGATATTGGCGATGTACACGTCGTCCCGCCGGAGACCGATCCGCGCGATCCACTGATCGAGGCGCTTCCCGGCGGCCCCCACGAACGGCTCCCCCCTGCGGTCCTCCTCGGAGCCGGGTCCCTCGCCGACGAACATCAGGCGGGCGCGCGGATTCCCCACGCCGAAAACGACGTTGGCCCGCCCCGCGCAGAGCGGACACCGGCGGCAGTCGATCAGTTCCTTCCGTATGTCGTCGAGGGTCTCCACGGCGGGAGGTATCGACGCACCCGCGGACGGACCGGACGAAGGCGCGCGTGAGGGCCGCATCACGTAGTCCACGCCCACTTCCCTGAGCCACGCCGCGATCGATCCGCGGGAAGCGGTCTTCCTCATCAGGGTAGGAATTTCCGGCAGACCGCACGCCAGACGGCGGAGGCGATCGCGTCCTTCGCCGCCATGGCGAGGTCCAGCGCGGTCCCGTCGGAGAAGTAGACGCGGACCTCGTTGCTGTCGGACTCGAACCCGATGTCGGGCCGGGAGACGTCGTTGGCCACGATCGCGTCCAGATTCTTCCGGCGCATCTTCTCGACCGCGTTCCCCGCGACGTCGTTCGTCTCGGCCGCGAACCCGACGAGCACGCGGTTCCCCTTGGCCCCCCCGAGGGAGGCGAGGATGTCTTCCGTCGGGACGAGCGGAATCCTCCCGTCGAACGTCTCCTTCTTGATCTTCTGCGGCGACGCCGACTCCGGACGGAAGTCGGCCACCGCCGCCGCCATCACCACCGCGTCCGCCGTTCCGGCCGCCTTCGCCACCGCCCCCATCATCTCCCCGGCGGACCGCACCCTGACCGTCTTGATGAACGGTGGATCCGTCAGGCGGGTCGGCCCCGCCACCAGGGTAACGTCCGCGCCGAACCGCCGCGCGGCGACCGCCATCGCGAACCCCATCTTGCCGCTTGACCGGTTCGTCAGGAACCGGACCGGGTCGATGTCCTCCGCCGTGGGGCCCGCCCCCACCACGACCCTCTTGCCCGCGAGGATCTTGTCGGCCAGGAGGATCCGGGCCATCTCGACGATCCTCCCCGTGTCGGCCAACCGCCCCGGGCCCACCGTGCCGCAGGCGAGTTCACCATCGTCCGGGTCCACGAATGTGAACCCTCTCGCCCGCAGGACCTCCACGTTTTCCCGCACCGCCGGGGAGGCGTACATCCGGTTGTTCATCGCAGGCGCGAGGAGAACCGGCGCCGCGGTGGCCATCACCACCGTCGAGAGCAAGTCGTCCGCGATGCCGCCACGGATCTTCCCGAGGATGTTGGCGGTCGCAGGGGCGATCATCATGAGATTCGCCCGCTGCGCGAGGGAGATGTGCCCGATCTCCGACTCGGTGATGAGGTCGAACAGGTCCGTATAGACCGGGTTCTTCGAAAGGGTCTGCAGGGTGAGCGGGGCGATGAACCGCGCCCCGGACGCGGTGAGGATCACACGGACGCCCGCGCCTTCCCTGCACAGCATGCGGACGATCTCGCAAGCCTTGTACGCCGCGATCCCCCCGGTGACGCCGAGGACGATCTCCTTGCCCGATAGCGTGGTCATCAGCCTGCTTCCTCCCCCGTGAAGAATGGGTTGCCGCGCATCTCATCGCCCACAGTCGTCGCCGGGCCGTGCCCGGGAAAGAGAATCGTCCCCTCGGGCAGCGTGAAGATCTTCTCCCGGACCGCGCGCAGCAGGGCGTCCAGTGAGCCCCCGGGAAGATCCGTCCGGCCGATCGACCCTTCGAAGATGAGGTCTCCCACGAAAGCCAGATCCCCGGCAACGTACGTCACGTGCCCCGGTGTATGTCCCGGCGTGTGGAGAACGCTGAACGCGGCATCGCCCATGGAAACGGTGTCGCCATCCCGCACCAGCACGTCGGGAGGCGGAGGTGAGGGTACGCGCAGACCGAACATGGCGCCTTGACGCCCCGCCGTGAGCATCCGCTCGACGTCGTCCGGGTGGATGTGAACGCTCGCCCCCGTGCGCTCCTTGAGGGCCGCGACCGCCCCCACGTGGTCGAAGTGCCCGTGCGTGAGAAGGATCTTGTCGAGTGTCCAGCCCCGCCCCGTCAACTGGGCCAGGATCTCGTCGGCCTCGTCCCCCGGGTCGATCACGACCGCCTTTCCGCTCGCCGCGTGCCCCACTATGTACGTGTTCTCGGCCAGCGGGCCCACCTCCATCGCCAGCACCAGGAGCGGACGGACGTCCGTCACAGCTTCTCCCCCCACGATGCGAACAGGTCCGTGTATTCCGCTGCAAGCCGCTCAGCCGCCCGCCCGTCCTCCGACTCGACCACAAGGTGGAAGTACGCCTCGTCCTGGCTCGGGTAGACCAGCGCCCAGTCCTCTCCCTCGAAGACCTTGACCCCGTCGATGAACTGGTTCGGCTTCCCCTTCGCGTGGCCGGTCAGCATCCGCATCAGTGCCCCCTTGTTCTCCCAGGCGCACGGGATCTTCCGGTGGATCAGGACCGTCGGAGGTATCTCGCGCAGGATCTCGGAGAGTCCCCTCCCCTCGGCCGCCAGCAGCTCCATGATCTTCACGATGGCGAACATGCCGTCGAAGGCCGGCTGGAACCGCGGAAAGACGAAGCCTCCCGACCCGTCTCCCGCGAAGGCGACCCCCTCCCGCGCCGCCGTTTCCATCAGCGAACGCGGCAGCGTGCGCGTTCTGACCACTTCCATCCCGAAGCGCGCCGCGATCTTCTCCATGTTCCGCGAGGCGGTGACCGGAACCCCGATCCGCCCCGAACGCGCCTGGCGGCAGGCGAGGAGGCAGATCACCTGCAGCGCGGTCGAGTCCGGCAGGATATCCCCCTTCTCGTCGATCAGGAAGATCTTCTCGCCGCCGGTGTCGAGCATCACGCCGAAGTCCGCGGAGAGGGACCGGGAGATCGCGGCCAGGTGCCCCATCCCCTTGTCGAACTCCTCCTGCGATCGCGTGATGCGCGCCGGGTCGAGGATGGCGTTCAGCGCCACCGTTTCGACCCCGAGCTGCCCGAGGATCCTGGGAAAGATGACGGCGGCGGAGCCGTAGGAGTAGTCGAGCACGATGTTGTAGTTCCGCTCCTTGATCGCCTTCGCGTCGACGGATTTCGCGAACCCGTCAACATAGAGGTCGAAACCGCCCAGCGGGAAGGTGATGACCCCCGTCTCCTCGATGTCGGCCCGTACGAAGTCCTCCCGGAAGAAAAGGTTCTCGATGTTCTTCTCGATCCCCATCGGCAGATCCAGGCCGGAATCGTCGAAGAACTTGAGGTCGAGGAAGGACGCGTCGAACGGGCTCTTCCGGATGTGGACGCCGCCCCTCTCCTCACCGTGGGAGCGCGAAAGGAAACGCACCACGGGGAGGGGCGTGACGCCGTAGTCGTGCACGTCGACGCCGACCGAGAGCATCCCCGTCATGATCGACCGGTTGATCATCCGCGACGCCTTGTGGCTGTCCCGGCTCGTGGAGAGGACCACCTTCCTCCCGAACGTGGCGGCGTAGGCGGCACCGACCTTCGCCGCGAACTCGGGGGAGATCTCGATGTTCGCCAGACCGACGATCCCGTAGGCTCCGAAGAGGGAGCGCGCCCACTTATCGCCCCAGATCAGGGAAGACGACAGGACCGCCCCGTCCTCGACCACCTTGTGGGGCCACACCTTCACGTTCGGCTTGACTACCGCCTCCGTGCCGATGGAGCAATGGTCGCTGATCACCGCCCGCTCCGCGAGGAAGGCGCCGCGTCCCACCGCGACGTCCGATCCGACGATGTTCTCGAAGATCCGGGCGCCCTTCCCGACCGACACGCGCTCCCACAGCACGGACGACTGGAGGACCGCTCCGTCCTCGACGACGCACCCGTCGCCGATCACGACGTTGCTCATGGTAACCCCGGACCCCACGACGCACTTCCTCCCGAGAAGCACGTTGGAAAGCTCCGCCGTGTAGTCGACCTTCGAACCCTCGCCGATCCAGACGGACCGCCCCCCCGCCTTCTCCCCCTCTAATCCGATCTTGACCTTCCCCGCCAGGAGGTCCAGGTGGACGTTCAGGTACTCGTCGAGGTTCCCGACGTCCTTCCAGTACCCGTCGGCGACGTAGCCGAGCAGGCGGTCGCCCCGGGCCAGCATGGCGGGAAAGAGGTTCTTGCTGAAGTCCCAGTTCTTCTTCGGTGGGATCAGATCGAGGACTTCGGGCTGAACGATGTAGATCCCCGTGTTGATCGTGTCGGAGAAGACCTCGCCCCACGTCGGCTTCTCGAGGAAGCGGACGATCCGACCGTCGTCCTCCGTGATCACGATTCCGTACTGAAGCGGGTTGGGGACGCGCGTAAGGACGATGGTGACCGCCGCCCCGCGCTCCTTGTGAAAGTCGATCGCCTTCGACAGGTCGAAGTCGGTGATGATGTCCGCGCTGATCACCAGGAAGGTCCCGGAGAGCCGCTCCTCGGCGTTCTTGACCGCCCCCGCGGTGCCGTAATCCGCCTCGGCGTTCACGTAGTTCATCCGGACCCCCCAGGGGGACCCGTCACCGAAGTACGAGCTGATCTTCTCCGGATAGAAGTGGAGCAGAACCTCGAGGTCGTCGATCCCCTCGGCGGCCAGCAGCCGGACGACGTGCTCCATCATCGGCCGGTTCGCAACGTTCGCCATCGGCTTCGGAAGCTTTTCCGTCAACGGGCGAAGCCTCGTCCCGAACCCTCCCGCCATCACGACAGCCTTCATGTCGAAGCCTCCATGGGGGAAATGCGCCCGCTACAGGATGTGGACAAGACGCGACACCCCGAGATACCCGAAGGTCAGGGCGAAGAAGACGAGGAAGACGGCGCATGCGCCGACGACTCCCCGATAGACCCGGTCGGTGAACCAGTCCCGTCCCGCCGAGACCGCCGCCCCGACGAATAGGTACCACGCCGCGTCGGACAGGATGTGGCCGGAGAAGAAGGAGAGGACTCCCCGCCACCCCTGCCCGCGCGAAAGCAGCAGGTACCCGAGACCGATCGTCGCCCACCAGAGCGACCAGTACGGGTTCGAAGCGGAGGTGACGATCCCGTCGATCACCGGACGCATCCCCCCCGATCCCTTTCCGTCGTCCGTCCGTCCCGGGGAACCGCCCGCCGGCGCGTCGAAACGGAGCGTGCGGACCTCCCGGGCCATCCCCGCCGCCATGCGGAGGAGCATCGCGGAGCCGAGCAGGGCGATCGCGATGATCGCCGCGTCTCCACGGATCCACTCGATCAGCCCGAACAGGAGGAGGCACACGAGCGCCGCCTCGAGGATCGCGTGCCCGAGGACGAGCAGCGGCGCGGCGGAAAAACCGCGGACCGACGCATGCCGGATGGTGACCGCAAGGAGTGGCCCCGGCATCATCGCCCCGGAGAGGCCGATGACGAAGGAAGACACGAAGATCGCCGCGGGATGGCCGAAATCCATAGTAGAATTTATAACACAAATCGGCACCCGGGACCGGCCCGGGAGGCAGGAGGAACACCCCTTGGCAGGCCGCAATCCCCTCCCCACCGTCGACGTCGTCATCGAGGTGGGCGACCGCGTCGTTCTGGTGCGGCGGAAAAATCCTCCCCCGGGGTGGGCGATCCCCGGCGGGTTCGTCGAGACGGGCGAAACCGTCGAAAACGCGGCCGTCCGGGAGGCGTTCGAGGAGACGGGCCTGCGCGTGACCCTCACCGCGCTGCTGGGCGTCTACTCCGACCCGACCCGCGACCCGCGCCACCATACGATCTCGACGGTCTACGTCGGGCGGGCGGAAGGCGCCCCGGCGGGCGGCGACGACGCGGCCGAGGCGCGGCTGTTCGGCGAGGGCGACCTCCCCTCCCCCATCGCCTTCGACCACGCGAAGATCCTGGCGGACTACTTCCGGTACAGGAAAACAGGCAAGAGACCGCTCTGACCTCTGCCGGATGCGGACTTGCGAGAGAAAGCTTTCAGGACACTTCTTCGATCCAGAGGAGATGCCGTCCCGACGACGTCACTGTAAGTGCTTCGTAAAACTTCCGGTCGGCGGTGACCATTCGCGCTTTTTCGGCCATCGCCAATGCGAGGTACAAGCTGTCGTAAAACGTTTGGCGGTGCTCCAGGGCAATTCCCCATGCAAGCTTCATGAATGTCCCGTGCGGGCGTACAACCAACGGCGACCTTTTGAAGTTGTCCAGTATCCCACCCGCGGTTGTTCCATCGAGTTCGCCCGCCCGACACTTCTTCCAGAGAATATTTCCGAACTCGGCCTGGATCAACTCCGGGGCCTGCAAGGCAAACCCCTTCCGAAGCAGGCGAAGTGCGTGCCCGGAGTGGACCTCCGGCACGAACCATTTCACGGCAACACTGGCATCGACCACGTACGCGGTCTTCACCGACCGCGGTCCTCACGGACGAAGCGGGAGCTGTCGCTGAATTTCCCGCCGGAAAGGCGCCTTTGCCAACCTTCAGCGGCGGCAAGCATTTCCTCGGGCGTCATTTTCGCGGACTCGGCCAGGATGGCTTTCACCTCGCCCTGCAACGATCGGTGGTGCCGCTTCGCCTGACGCTTCAGTCGTTCGACCAGGACATCGTCCAAGTCACGCACCAGAATCTGTGGCATCGGAGCCTCCGGGACAGCAAGATATCATTATGATAGCACATCGCGGCATTTTCAAAAACCGAGGTCGGGAGGTCGTTACTCCGCAGGGGGGCACGAAGGGAAAGACCTTGTCACCGGTTGGCCGTCGCAAAATGCGCGGCCCTGCGGGAAGGATCACCTCCCCGCAGGGCCGCCGGAAGGATTACGCGAGGGCCTTGACGGCCTGTTCGATGCGGTCGATCCCCTTCTCGATGTTCTTCATGGAGGTGGCGTAGGAGAGGCGCTGGCACGCGTCGTCGCCGAACGCGATCCCCGGGACCGCGGCCACCTTGTGGTCGTCGAGCAGGTACGCCGACAGGGCGGAGGAGCCGTAGATCACCTTGCCCGCGGGCGTCTTCTTCCCGTAGCACCCTGAGAAGTTCGTGAATACGTAGAACGCCCCCTGCGGCAGCAGGCACGACACGCCCGGCATCTTGTTGAGCCGGTCGGTGATGTAGCGGCGCCGCCGGTCGAACTCGGCGACCCACGTCTTCTGGAAGTCCTGCGGGCCGTTCAGCGCCTCGATCGACGCCTTGTCGCAGAACGACACGGGGTTGCTCGTGCTCTGGCTCTGGATGTTGCCCATTGCGGCAACGAGGTCCTTGTCGGCCGCGACATACCCGACCCGCCACCCGGTCATCGAGTGGGACTTGGAGAGGCCGTTCACCAGGATCGTGCGCTTTTTAACCTCTTCGCCCAGCGAGGCGATCGAGGTGAACTTGAACCCGTCGTACACGAGCTTCTCGTAGATCTCGTCCGACAGGACGGTGATGTCCTTCTTCACGATCACCTGGGCCAGCGCCTCGAGCTCGGCCTTCGTGTACGCCGCGCCGGTCGGGTTCGAGGGGCTGTTCAGGACGAAGAGCTTCGTCTTCTTCGTTATCGCCTTCTCCAGCTGCGCCGGCGTGATCTTGAAGCCCGTGGACTGCTTCGCCTCCACGATCACGGGCGTCGCATCCGCCAGGAGCGAGATGTCCGGGTAGGAGACCCAGTACGGCGCCGGGATGACGACCTCGTCGCCCGCCTCGAGGAACGCCTGGGCGACGTTGTAGATCGAGTGCTTCGCGCCGATGGAGACGATGATGTTCTCACGCTTGTATTCGAGACCGTTGTCACGCTTGAACTTGGCGATGATGGCGTCCTTGAGCTCCGGCGACCCCGGGACCGGGGTGTACTTCGTGTACCCGTCGTCCAGCGCCTTCTTGGCGGCGGCCTTGATATTGTCGGGCGTGTCGAAATCCGGCTCGCCGGCTCCGAAGCCGACCACGTCTATGCCTTGAGCCTTCATCTGCTTCGCCTTGCCGGTGATGGCGAGCGTCGGCGACGGCTTGATCCTCCCTACCCTGCCCGATAGCTTCATTTTCTCTTCGCTCCTTTCAGCTTCCTTATCAGGATGTCCCGCACCAGGGGCGGCACGAGGTCGTCGATCTTTCCTCCGAACATGGCTATCTCCTTCACGATGTTCGAGCTGATCGCGGAGTGGCGCTCCCCGGTCATCATGATCACCGTGTCGATCTCCTGGTCCAGCTTCCGGTTCATGTGGGCCATCTGATACTCGTACTCGAAATCCGAGATCGCGCGTATACCCCGCACCAGGATGTGCGCCTCCCTCCTGCGGGCGAAATCCACCAGCAGGCCGTTGAACGACGTGACCTCGACGTTCCCCATCGTGGAGGTCAGCCGCTTCAGCATCCGCACGCGCTCCGCGGGGGTGAAGAAGGCGTCTTTCCGCAGGTTGACCGCCACTGCCACGATCACCCGCGAGAAGACCCGCGAGGATCGCTCGATGATGTCCAGGTGCCCGTTCGTGGGTGGATCGAACGAGCCCGGGTAAACGGCCAAGGTCCTCATCTTTTCTCCTGTCAACGCCCGCCCGGCGGTACCTGGCCGGAGGGAGCGGGAATATCGTACAAGGTGATCCGGGTATCGCCGTAACGGCGGTCGACCCGCTCCACCCACTCCGCAGGGAGCGTTTCCCCGGGATCGCGGGCGGCCCGCTCGGCCACCACCACGGCCCCGGGTGCGAGAATGCCGGCGCGGGAAAGCAGCTCCGCGGACCGGCCGACCAGCCCCTCGCCGTACGGGGGGTCGAGGAACACGAGCGTGAACGATCTCCCCCTGGCGGCCAGTCTGCGGACAGCCTCCCGGTAGTCGAGTGGAAGACAGAGCGCGCCTTCCGCCGCGAGCGCCGCCAGGTTGACCTTCAGAACCGCGAGCGCGACCGGCGAAGACTCCACGAGGACGGCTTCGGCCGCCCCGCGGGATAGCGACTCGACCGCCATCGCGCCCGTCCCGGCGAAGAGGTCGAGCACGACGCTCCCCTCCACGACGCTCCCGAGGATGGAGAACACCGCCTCGCGGACCCGGTCGGTGGTGGGACGGACGGAAACGCCTCGCGGGGCGCGAATCGTTCGCCCACCCCACTTTCCCGCTACGACGCGCACCATCCGTCCGTGCTACGCTGCCGGGACGGCGTCGATCCCGACCTTGAACGGCTTGCAGTCCATGGGAGCCTCATGTGGGACTGGTGCGGCATCCGGCAAATCTTCCGAGACCCCCATTATTGGAATTTAGGAGCCGCTCGTCAAGGTCCGCTATCGACAGTACGCCGGCACGTCCCCTCAGACCTGAATGGTACACTGTATACACCATGAAGCGAAGATGGCTCCTGATCGCCGCCGCGGCGGTCATCCTTCTCGTGGCGCTCGGCCAGGGAACGAAGAACTACGTCGAGGAACAGTTCGCCGGGCTCGGGAGCAACATACTGATCGTCACGCCGGGGAAGGTCGAAACCAAAGGGGGACCCCCGGTCATCGGTTCGGTGCGCCACAAGCTCACCCTAAGGCGGTGGGGGCGAGGAACCGGGACATCCTCCTGCAGTTCCTCTTCGAGTCCACCGCCCTGGCCGCGGCCGGCGGAATCCTCGGAATCCTGGTCGGAGTCGCCGGCGCCTGGGCCCTGAAACTGCTCGTCCCGAAACTGCCGGTTTCGATACCGGCGTGGTCGGTCCTCCTATCCTTCACCTTCTCGGCCTTCGTCGGTGTATCCTTCGGTGTGTACCCCGCGAAAAAGGCGGCGTCGCTCAACCCCATAGAGGCGCTGAGATACGAATGACGGAAAACCGCTCCCCCCTGCGCGTCGGACGCATCCCTTACGCCAATCTTGTCCCGATCTTCCACGGGCTGGCGACCGGAGACGTGCCGGGCGGGGTTTCGTTCGTCGACGGGCACCCCTCGGAACTGAACCGCAAGCTGCGCGAGGGAGAGCTGGACATATCCCCCTCATCCTCGATCGAGTACGCCTTGCACCCGGACCGATACCTCCTTTGCCCGGACATCTCCATCTCCTCCAGGAGCCGCGTGATGAGCGTCCTGCTCCTGTCGAACGAACCGCTTCGGCGCCTTCCCCAAGAGCCGATCGCGGTCACCGGAAACTCGGACACCTCTATCACGCTTCTCGAGATCCTTCTGCGCGAGTCTCTGGGGCGCGCGAACCCGCTCGTCCGTACCGGGCTCCCGGCGATCGAGGCTCTGCGCCGCTACCCCGCCTATCTGGTGATCGGGGACGAGGCGATCCGCTCGGCCGTCGACGGCGTCGCGCCGCACGTCACCGATCTCGGGGAGTGGTGGCGGCGGGAGACGGGGAAACCGTTCGTCTTCGCCCTCTGGATCGCCGCGCGCAGCGCCTGGAAGGAGCGACGTGGACCGGTTTCACGGTTCTCCGCCGCCCTCCTGGACGCGAAACGCACCGCGCAGGCGTCGATCCTGCGCGGGGAATACCCCTGGGGAGGCCCCGACCGTATCCCGCCGGCCTTCCTTGACGAATACTGGCGCTGCCTCTCCTACGACCTCGGGGAGGAAACGGCCGGGCTCTCCCTGTTCTACGAGCTTGCGGCCAGGATCGGACGGATTCCCGCGGCGCCGCCCCTGCGCTTCCTGGAAATCGGGCGCCGGGACGCGCCCGTGGTAAAATGACAAGGGATTCCGCCGGGAGGGTACACGATGATCGACAAGGATATGAAGATCGAGGACGTGCTCCGTCGATATCCGCAGACGATTCCGGTCTTCGCCCGGTTCGGGATCGACTGCGCCCAGTGCCAGATCTCCGAGTACGAGAATCTGGAGCACGGCGCGAAGGTCCACCGGATCGATCTTTCGGCGCTGTTGAGGGAGCTGAACGCTTCTCTGGCGGTTAAGTACTTCAGTTCATAAATACGGTGACGCACCGAGAGGGTCGATGCGCCGCATCCGGCAAGGCGCCGCGACCGAGGCGTACTGGGCAAGTACGGTGAGGGAGCGCAACGCAGCCGGGGCGGATGCAGCGGCACTCGAATGCCACCGTATTTATGAATTGAAGCACTAAGGGTTAGCCGATCCCGTCAGTCGCGCCGGGAGTAGTCCGCCCGGGCGTCGTCGGATTCCCACACGGTGACGCGGGACACGCGCGCCGGCGCCGGGACCGACTTTTCCATCTCCTCGTACAGGTGGCGGGCAAGATTCTCCGACGACGGGTTCATCCCGTCGAACGGCGGGACTTCGTTCAGGTACCTGTGGTCGAAGCGGGACAGCAGGTCGTTCAGCGACTTTTTCAGGGTCCGGAAATCCAGGGCGATCCCACGCCCGTCGAGCGTCGGCGACTCGACCGCTACTTCCACCTGCCAGTTGTGCCCGTGCAGCCGCTCGCAGTTCCCGTCGTAATCGCGCAGTCGGTGGGCGGCGGCGAAGGACGTACGCACGGTCAGGGTGTATAAGCCCAAGCTCATCGATCCTCCATGGGCGAAAGGATCAGCCTGGATTTCGATGCCGCTCGGATTTGCCAGTTTCGGATCTCCTCCGCTACGCGCGCGTCGAGCATCTCGCCGCGGACCTGTTCCAGGGTGGGTTCCGGGCCTTTCCCGGGGGATGCGGCCCTGCGCTCAAGCTCGCTGCCGACCTCGTCGTCCTTCACCTCCACGAACACGGCGATACGGCGGTTGAAGAAATCCCGGAGCAGCAGTTTACGTCGAATCCATTCCCTGGTCTCCCCGGGGGCGATCTCGAGCTTGCAGGCGGACGTGCACGCCGCCATGCGGGACTCCGCCTCTATCGCGTGATCGTCGAGTGTCGCATTGTCCACCGCCCCGAGGAGGAGCTTCCGCTGCTCCTGGATCCCGAGCGTGTCGAGGATCAGGCGATCACGCGCCGCGACGGCGGACAGGATCTCCTCCGTTGACCCGGGCATCGCCGCGCACCGGAGGAAGCACGCCTCCCGCGCGACGTCGGAGACGAAGAGAACCTCGCCGTTCACCGACGCGGCGGTGGATTCGTAGACGCGGTACCCGTCGGCCGCGCGCCCCGCCGCGGGCCAAAGGAATCCGAGGGCCATGAGAATGGGAATAAAACGTTTCACGCGGACAGTTCGAAGGAGATGTCGAGGGCGGGTGCGGAGTGGGTGATCGCCCCGACGGCGACGGCGGCCACCCCCGTGCGGGCGTACTCCTCGACGTTCCCGAGGTTTATCCCCCCGGACGCCTCGAGGGAAACGATCCCGCCGAAGCGGGCGACCGCCTCGCGGACCATCGACGGCGGCATGTTGTCGAGGAGGACCGCGTCGACCCCCGCCGCGACCGCCGCCTCCGCGTCCGCAAGCGTCTCGGCCTCGACCTCGACGCGGAGCAGGTGGTGCGCCGCCGAACGCGCCGCGGCGACCGCCTGGGCGATCCCTCCGGCAGCGCGGATCCCGTTCTCCTTGATGAGGATCCCGTCGGAAAGGGAGAACCGGTGGTTCGACCCGCCGCCCACGCGGACGGCGTACTTCTCGAGGACCCGGAGCAGCGGCGTCGTTTTCCTCGTGTCGAGCAGTTTTGTGCCGTGCGCGGCGATCCGTGACGCGTATAAGGACGTCGCGGTGGCCACGCCCGATAGCCGCTGGAGGAAGTTGAGGGCCGTGCGCTCCGCCCTCAGAAGCGAACGGGCCGGACCGGACGCTTCCCCGATCCGGTCGCCGCGAACCACCCGGCTGCCGTCGGGTGTGAAGGAAACGGAAACGGACGGATCGACCTGCCGGAACACCTCCGACGCCACCGGTCCGCCGCACAGGACGCCGTCGCCGCCTGCCAGGAAGACGCCCGAAGCGACGCCCTGGAAAACCTCTCCGAAGGGATCTCCGAAGGGTGCGTCCTCGTGCAGGGCCCCGCGGACGATATCCTCGTACAGCCGCCGGGGGATCACGCCAGGTAACGGCTCACCAGCTCGAGGTTCTTCCCGAGTTTGGCGATCTTCTGTTCCAACGTCTTCTCCCGGTTGCGCAGCGCGTCCACGATGTCCGTGGGGGCGTTGGCGGTGAACCGGGCGTTGCCCAGCTGCCCGGCGACGCGGGCGTACTCGGAATTCGTCTTATCCATCTCCTTGCGCAGGCGCGCCGCCTCCTGCCCGAAGTCGATGAGGCCCTCCAGGGGCAGACAGACCTCGATGTCGTTCACCACCGCGGTCGCGTCCTTCACCGGGATGTAATCGGCGTCGACGTACGCCACCCGGCCGGCCCGGGCGAGTCGTCGAACTATATCCTCGTGGTCCCGCAGGAATCTCTGCTCCTCCACCTGGCCTTTCAGACGGATCTCGACCTTCTTTCCAGGCGGGACGTTGAGCTCGCTGCGGATGTTGCGGACCGCCCGGATGACCTCCATCAGGTGCGCCATCGAGTCCTCGACGTTCTCGTCGGTCGCGCCGACGTCCACGGAGGGATACGGCCGGTCGTACAGCAGCCCCCGCTCCCCGGGCAGGGCGTGCCACAGTTCCTCGGTGATGAACGGGATGAACGGGTGGCCGAGCGCGAGGAGCGTTTCGTATACCCGGAGCAGGACGGCCCGCTGCGCCTGCCGTTCCGCCTCGCCCGCCTCGGGGGACAGCGCGGGCTTGATCATCTCCAGGTACCAGTCGCAGAACTCGTGCCACACGAACTGGTAGAACGCGGAGCCCGCCTCGTTGAACCTGTATTCCTCGACCCCCCGGCGGACCTCGTCGATCACGCGCTGGAGACGGGAGAGGATCCACCGGTCGGTCACCGACAGGTCGTCCGGAAGATCGCGTGGCGTATCTCCGTCGGCGTGCATCCTGACGAAGCGGCCCGCCTGGTAAAGCTTGTTCATGAAGTTGCGGTACCCCTCGACCCGGTCGTCGGACATCCGGATGTCCCGGCCCTGCGCGGCCAGCGCGACGAGGGTGAACCGGAAGGCGTCCGTGCCGAACCGGTCGATCACGACGAGTGGGTCGATGACGTTACCCCTCGTCTTGCTCATCTTCTCGCCCCTGGCGTCCCGGACGAGGGCGTGGATCACGACGTCGCGGAACGGGGCCTTGCCCGTGAACTCGATCCCCATCATCATCATCCGCGCGACCCAGAAGAAGAGGATATCGAAGCCGGTGACCAGCACGGACGTCGGGTAGTACCGCTCGAAGTCCGCCGTCTTTCCCGGCCACCCAAGGGTCGAGAACGGCCAGAGGCCGGAGGAGAACCATGTGTCGAGGACGTCCTCTTCCTGACGGATGTCGGTTCCCCCGCACGCCTCGCACCTCGCCGGCGGGTCGATCTCGACCATCGTCTTGCCGCACGCGCGGCAGTGGAAGGCGGGTATGCGGTGCCCCCACCATATCTGCCGCGAGATGCACCAGTCGTGGATGTTCTCCATCCACTCGTAAAACGTCTTCTCCCACTGCGCCGGGACGATCCGGGTCTCGCCCTCGCGCACCGCGCGGATGGCGGAGGCGGCCAACGGCTTCGTCTTGACGAACCACTGCATGCTTTCCGCCGGCTCGACCACGGTGCTGCAACGGTAGCAGTGGCCGATGTTGTGGAGGTACGGCTCCTCCCGCACGAGCAGCCCCTCTTCCGCGAGCTTAGCGACGACCGCGTCGCGGCATGCGAACCGGTCCATCCCGGCGAATGCGCCCGCGTCCGGCGACATCGTCCCGGACTCGTCGATCACCCGGACGGATGGGAGCCCGTGCCGCCTGGCGACCTCGAAGTCGTTCACGTCGTGCGCCGGGGTGATCTTCACCGCGCCGGTCCCGAACTCCCGGTCCACCATGTCGTCGGCCACCACCGGGATCGGCCGGTTCATGAGCGGCAGACGCAAGGTCGTCCCGACAACCCCGGAGTACCTGTCGTCCTTGGGGTTGACGGCGACGGCGGTGTCTCCGAGCATCGTCTCGGGGCGCGTGGTCGCGACGACGATCCCGTCCTCGCCCGACATGCCCGGGTAGCGTATGTACCAGAGCGCCCCCTTCTTCTCCACGTACGCGACCTCGAGGTCGGAGAGCGCCGTGCGGCAGCGCGGGCACCAGTTGATGATGTATCGCCCGCGGTAGACGAGCCCCTTCCGATGGAGCCGCACGAACGCCTCGCGGACAGCCCTGGAAAGCCCCTCGTCCATCGTGAACCGCTCGCGCTCCCAGTCGCACGCGGCGCCAAGGCGCTTCAGCTGGTTAAGGATCGTTCCGCCGCTCTCCTCCTTCCACTTCCACACGCGCTCTATGAATGCCTTCCGCCCGAGCTCCTGGCGGGTTATCCCCTCCTTCGCGAGCATCTTCTCGACGACGTTCTGGGTCGCGATACCGGCGTGGTCGGTCCCCGGAAGCCAGAGGGCGTTGCGCCCGTTCATCCGGGCGTACCGCAGAAGGACGTCCTGCAGGGTGATGTTGAGCGCATGCCCCATGTGGAGGGAGCCCGTCACGTTCGGCGGCGGGATGACGATCGTGTACGGATCGCCAGGCCGGGTCGGATCGGCGTGGAAGGAGCCCGCCGCTATCCATGCGGCGTACCAGCGCTCCTCTACGGACTTCGGGTCGTACGGCTTCTCTTTCTCCGCTTCCTTCCCGTTCATCCCGGGGACGGCTTTCCGGCCTTGGCGCGAATCCGTGCGATCTCCTCGCGGATGAGCGCTTCGGCTGTGGAAGGGATCACCTCCCACGCCACGGCCTCGACCGACTCCCGAAGCTTGGCGGAGAACTCCGCGGCAAGGCGGTCCGTCATCTCCCACATCGCCTTTTCCACCGCTTCGGCGGCCACGGACCGGAAGATCTCCTCGGCGCGGCCTGCGAAGAGATCCCGGAGCCGGGCGTCGTCCGGCGGGGGCTCGGCGTCCGGCGGCGCGGGGCACGACCCGGCGGCGACAAGTTCCGGGGAAGCGGGCGCCGCGGCCTCGGGTTCGGGCACGGCGGGTTCCGCGAAGACGGGACGAGCGGCAAAATGGTCGACGACGGCCGGGACCGGTTCCCCGGCGGCAGGCTGCGCGTCCGCATCCGGAATGTTCCGGAGCGAAGCGGGCGTTCCGGGCGAAACAGAGTCGGGGGGCGGCAAGGGAACCTCCACGTCCTCGAGATGCTCGATATCCTCGATCTCCTCCACTTCTTCGAGCGCCGGCGAAAGATCGGTCACGGGGGATGGCGAATCCACAGGAAGACCGCTTTCCATATGTTCAACCATCGGCGCCGGTTCGGGTGGAACCGGCACGACGGGGGAACAACGCTCGCCTCCCTCGATCTCGTCGATCGACACGTCGAACTCGTTCAAGGCGGTGGTCGTCCCCGGCCCCCCGGGGAGGATCGCCCCGGGCAGCAACGCTTCCCGCGACACCGGGGCCGGCGCCGCGGATTTGCCCGTCTCGTCCTCCACCTCGTCCAGGACGTCGCTGAAGTCCCAGCGCTCGTCCACGGCCGGCGGCTCCTGCGGTTTGGGCGACTCGGGAACCGCCGCCGCCTCGCGCAGGAGACGTTCGATGCTGTCCAGCA
>Ga0172373_10004808_pt1 | contig 18828 bp, 12 predicted proteins | sample Lak10m_2_FD_114546 | JGI IMG/M metagenome (GOLD analysis project Ga0172373, IMG submission 114546) | Freshwater microbial communities from Kabuno Bay, South-Kivu, Congo - kab_092012_10m | ecosystem: Environmental > Aquatic > Freshwater > Lake | place: Democratic Republic of the Congo...
AGAAGGGGTAGGGGTGGTAAAAACAGGGCTGGTGACATCATTGATTTGGAATACCTGGGCACAGGTATCGGCGTTGCCGCAGTTATCGACGATTCGGTACAACCGCGTGGCGGTGCCGGGGCAGCCGGTACCGGTCATACTCTGACCTACCAGGCTGATATTGCCGTCGGGTACGCTGCAAGGGAAATTAACCACCCCGCCTGCCGCCGTAAACTGGGATACTGTAGTATAAATCGGCGTGCGGAAAGCGGTGGTGTCGCACCGCGTCCCCAGAGCCGGGCAAGATGAAATACACGGCTGTACAGAGGTCTGAAAGCTGGCAGTAGTACTACAGGTGAGCGAATTGGTAGCCGTGACGGTGTACGTTTGATTGCTGCCGGCATATAGGGAATACTTCCCTCCTCCAAGGTTCGTGACCCCGGTGGAGGGCGACCAGGAATATGTTTCCGCTGGATTAAGGGTAATCGTCCGAACATCCCCGGTACACAGGGATAGGTTGGGGAGATTGAGCACGGGGGCCGCACGCACCTGGATGGGGATATCCTGAATGGTATAATTACAGGGATCCGATAGGTCGGATACTTTGACCGAATAGGTATAGTTGCCAGGAGTTTGAGGCGGTGTAAACGTAGCTCCGCTACCCACCAATGAACCACTGGCGTTGGCACCGGAATACCATTGGATGGAATACCCCCCTGCTCCGGATACCGTGGCGATGATATTCGGGAAGGTCCCCTGGCAAAAATCGAGTGAAGCAGGGGATAAAAAAACGGTGGGTGGGGGCACTACCGTCACATTCAATTGCTTGGTGCTGCTGATGGTGGTGTTGCAATTGAATCCTGTAGCTGTCCAGGTAACATTATAGGATATGGGGGAGCTGGCGTTGAGTGGCGGCGTGAACGTAGGATTGAGGCAGTTGGTACAGGAGAGCCAGGCGTTGGTTCCCGGCGTGACTCCGTTCCAGGATATGGTTCCTATATTGTTGTAAACCAGCGCTTGAAGCTGGGTGGCGCATCCGGCTTTGGCGGTAACTGCCGGTGCGCTGAGGTCGGTAATGGAGGTGATGCGATAGGTGTTTTGATTATTTCCGGGCTTGCAAAACGTGACGTTATAAGTCTGCCCGCCGGTCAGACATATATCGGTACCAACTGCGATGTCCGGACCGCAGTTAATCTTGTAAAATAATGCTCCAGAGGGGATGGCGCCACTAGCTATTTCAAAAACTAATCCGATGGCCCCTGGATCCAGGGTGACCTGAAAGGTGATACATTCCCCTGTTGACGTACCGCAACAGTTGCCATTTCGGACGATGGAAGGGGAGACATAACTTCCCGAAGGCTGGCCGGTCAAATTGGCGACAAAGTCGATTTGACAGGGTTGTGCCATCAGCTTAGTGACACCTAGTCCAAATAAAAAAAGTAGTACAAATCTGTGCATGTCAAAATCGGCTTGGGAGTTCAGTTCATAAATCGAGTTGCTTCATCGGGGCTGCCAACGAGTGGTACTTACCGGCTCGAACCGATAGCTTAACCTGTATGGGCATCGGGTCGAAAGCGACGCGGGCATAAGGCTCAATAGGAACTGACTGTTACTCCTTGGGGCATATGTTCGTTTGCCTGAGGGTTCTTACAGCGTGGTGAGATAAAGAATTGATTTTTGTATTTAAACGGGTGGTGACCCGAGGTTGTATAAAAGTATTTCGCCGCCTCCGGCAGTAAAATTACATGTTGAATATTGTTTGGTATCGCAAGCCGCCCATGGAAAGCCCGTGAGCTTTTACACCACCCCGCGTGGTGGGGTGCCCGGTGTGAAAAAACGGCTTGGTCGCCCGACAATATGTACTATGCTGCACTTGCATGCACGGTCAATTGTCGAGACGAAAAAATGGATATGGATGCACATACGGAATAAAGTACTACGACTGAGAGAAAATTTTTCTTGTCAAGCGTTGGGTGGAATAGCTCTGGATGGCTTGCAAACATACGGCGCGTCTGTTCTGCAATATGAAAATACAGATTAAAAATAGATCGTCGGTGCTTCGATTCATTTTTAACAAGTATTTAAAGATAGGAGCCTTACTGGTGCCTAGGGTGGCCTTGTTTTCTGGATTAAAAGGCGGGTAGTCGGAACGCATAGGTTGCGGCAGCGCGTATCGCCTAGCGGATTGATAAAGATCATGCTGTAGGTTGATACAGGTCATTAAGCAGGCAGGGGCTGGGGTGTTACCTTAGGAACATGAAACAGGGAGTGGCCGGCCTCCGGTTTCAGCTTTTTAAAGATCGTCCTTTTAGGACAAAAAACGTGTACCATGTCCAGTTTTTCATTCTCATCAACACAGGTAGGAATAGGGATTGCATCGGGTATTGCCGTAATGGTGGCCATCATTTTGTTTAGTCGCTATTATTTTTCCCGACAATCGCTGAAAGACCTGCACGCCAAATACCTGGGATGGAAATGGGCATCTCCGCTACAGGCAAGAAACAAATATCCAGATGTGGATGTCTTCGCGCTGACGCCTATATTCTTCCGTTTTGGTCTGGCTTTTGCCTTAGCCGTGGTGTTTTTTGCGTTTAGCTACACCACGCGTCCAAAAGCAGAAAGCAAGAATCAACTGATTTTTTCAATCGACGAGGATTTGGAGATTGAAATTCCGAGAAGCCAGGAAGCGCCGCCTCCTCCGCCCCCGCCTCCTCCGCCTGCCATTGCAGAAGTGATAACGACCGTACTAGAGGAAACAGAAGATATTAGCTTTGTGGATCAATCCGTTGATGCCACCACAGAGGTAGAAGCACCCGCCCCCGTCGTTCGGGAAAAAGCGGCTCCTCCTCCTCCGCCCCCGCCTCCTCCTCCCCGTGAAGATGATGTGAAAGAGATTTTCGTGGTAGTGGAGGAAATGCCCCGCTTCCCTGGTTGCGAAACGGTCGATGGCGATGCGAAAGCCAAAAAGATTTGCTCTGATAAAAAACTGATGGAGTTCATCTACGCCAATATTCAGTACCCGGCGATTGCCCGCGAAAACGGAGTGGAAGGTAATGTAGTGGTTCAGTTTGTAGTCAACACCGATGGAACGGTACAGGACGTAAGCGTCATGCGGGATATTGGTGCAGGTTGTGGCGAAGAAGCTACCCGTATTATCAAAATGATGAATGCGATGAAAGAGCGCTGGATTCCCGGCAAACAGCGGGGTCGTCCGGTGCGGGTGATGTTCACACTGCCTATTCGATTTAAGCTACAGTACAACTGAGCAGGAAGGTATCCCACGAACGAAAAATATTGTGCTTCACAGCATAATGAGGTGTGAATGTAAAATTGGCCTAGGCGCCAGGCCTGCGTAAGCAGGTTTGGCGCTTTTTTTATGCTCCTTCGTCCTTGTTTAATCCAGAATCTGCAGCTTGGCGTATTTCAGCATGATTCGGCGGGTTGGATTGTCGATATCCTGAAAATGAATGGTTGCCATGCGATCGTCGCGGGAGCCTTCAATGGAAACGACTTTTCCCTCTCCGAACTTCAGGTGTAATACCCGCATTCCCGCCTGAATCTGATGACTCGGGCTGGGGTGGAAGTCAGTGGGATTGACTCGGGGCGCGCTATTGCTGGCGTTGGTTCGCTGCTGGAATGCTCCGCTGACCTTGGCGGTAGGTGTTCCTTGTTTTGCCGGCTCCTGAGCGGAGCTGCGCAGGCCGCCCGTACTTTCCACACATTGTACCGGAATCTCCTGCAAAAAACGACTGGGTTCGTTGAAGCGCATTTGGCCAAACTTATACCGGCCTACGGCGTAGGTGAGGGTGAGATAGTGTTCGGCACGGGTGATCGCTACATAGAAAAGACGGCGTTCTTCATCCAGCCCCTCCAGGGTGTCCATCGACATGATAGAAGGAAATAGGTTCTCTTCCAGCCCGGTGACGAAAATAGATTTGAACTCCAGCCCCTTGGCAGAATGTACCGACATCAGGGTGACCGTATCGCCGTTGTTTTGTTCTTCTTCGTCGAGATCGGTGTGTAAGGCAATATTTTGCAGATAGGATGCCAGCGATTTGTTCTCTACCTGTTCCATTTCTTCGGCGGAGTCTTCCTCGGTGAAGGCTTTGATGCCGTCGAGCAGGTTGTTGAGGTTTTCCAGTTTGCTGATACCTTCCGGGGTGGTATCCTGTCGCAGGGTTTCGATTAGTCCGGATTTTTCGGCCGCAAATAGGGCGACCTCATACGCATTGAGGGTAGCTGCCCGTTGGATCAATGCCTCGATTAAGTGAACGAATTGCAGGATGGCCTGTTGGGTACGCGCCCCACCTTCCGACCCGGGCAGGCACTGCCAAAGTGCTTGCTGTCGGCTAGCAGCCACCAGGGCAATTTTATCGAGCGTAGTATCCCCAATACCGCGCTTGGGGTAGTTGATTACCCGCCGCAGCGCCTCATCATCCAGCGGGTTGATGGCCAGGCGTAGGTAAGCGATTAAATCCTTTACTTCCTTTCGTTGGTAAAACGACAGACCGCCGTACACCCGGTAGGGAATATTGAAACGCCGTAGGTATTCTTCAAAGGTACGGGATTGGGCGTTGGTGCGGTACAGAATTGCAAAATCCCGGTTACTCAGGTGGTAGCGGTTTTTTTGCTCCAGCAGGGTATCCGCTACCCGGCGTCCTTCTTCAGTGTCTGAGGCTGCTTTGATGACCTGTATTTTCTGTCCAAGGCCTTTATCCGACCAGATTTGCTTGGGAATTTGTCGTTTGTTGTTTAAAATGACGGAATTGGCAGCCTGCACAATCTGTTCGGTCGAACGATAATTCTGCTCTAGTTTGAATACCTGGATATGATGTGATTTGAAGTCTTCTTCAAAATCGAGGATATTCTGAATGGTCGCACCGCGGAAGGCGTAAATACTCTGGGCATCGTCACCTACTACACAGATATTGCGGGGACTTTCGGGGTAGTGTACCAGCTTGCGCACGATGGCGTACTGGAGGTGGTTGGTATCCTGAAACTCATCCACCAACACATAGCGAAACATGCGGCGGTATTTTTCGAGCACCTGATCGGGGTTTTTGTGCAATAGCTCATAAAACCGATACAACAAATCGTCGAAGTCCATGGCTCCGGAGCGCTTGCATCGTTCGGCGTATTGCTGATAAATCAGGTGGGTATGTGGCCGTTTGGCCAGCCGGTCTTCCTGGAGCAGCGCTTCGTCGGCTGCATACCGGGCCGGGGTGATTAGGTTGCTTTTAGCGGAAGAAATCCGGTTTCGGATGACATTGGCTGTGTACACCGTTTTGTCCAGATTCATCTCTTTGATGATCGCTGTAAGCACGCTTTTGGTATCCTCCGTGTCGTAGATGGTAAAATTGGATGGGTATCCGATTTTTTCGGCCTCTATGCGCAGAATGCGCGCAAAGATGGAGTGAAACGTGCCAGCCCAGACCTGATTGGCACCGGGGCCGACTACGCTGCTGATGCGCTCTTTCATCTCCCGGGCAGCTTTGTTGGTAAAGGTAAGTGCCAGAATGGAGGCAGGGGCGGCCCCTTGTTGAATCAGGTACGCAATGCGGAACGTGAGAACACGGGTCTTACCGGACCCGGGACCCGCCACTACCAGTACCGGACCTTCTGTAGTGCATACCGACTGGCGTTGTACGGGGTTGAGTGCTTGCAAAAAATCGGACACGGAGCTTTATTTTGATTGGTTTTCCAACGCTTCCCAGTATTCTACGGCGCGTCGGGTGTGCGGAATACAGATAGACCCTCCCACCAGATTGGCAATCGAGAATACTTCAAATACTTCCGCTTTACTCACCCCCAGCTCATAACAGGTACCCAGGTGATACCGGATGCAGTCGTCGCAACGAAGTACCATAGAGGCCACCAATCCGAGTAGCTCTTTGGTCTTCTTGTCGAGCGCCCCATCCTGGTAGGCAAGGGTGTCGAGATTGAAAAAACGCTTTAAGGTCAGGTTGTTTTCCCCCAGGATTTTTTCATTCATCCGGGCGCGATAATCGTTGAATTCTTCTACGAGCGACATGGTTCTACCTGTTGGTGTGCGATAATGGAAGCTATGGCTAAGCCGGTTGATGCCCGCGTATAAGGGACATCCGCGGAGGACAAAGAAACGACCAATTTGGGCAGTTTGCAAAAAAAAGTAGGGCGCTCGTCGCGCCCCACCACAAATCCTCGTTAAGAAACCCTTCACATTCAGCTATATAGCCTATTGTCACGGGAATAATAAATCGTCGTCATGAGTATATGATTTGATCCGAGATCAAATACAAAAACTAGATATTTTGCTTCCGGACAAAACAGTGCCTGTCACGGAAAGTACATTTCGTGAAATAAATTGTGTTGAAATAGACGATTGGTCATCCGCCGCGATAGCGACGATGAGTGCAAGGCAAATACCTTAAGCCGGTTGCCTGGCAATCGAAAAAATCAACGTAAACAGTGGAGAATTGGCGGCTTGAAAAGACGTAAATACGCGGAGAACCCGCAGTATGGCGGAGGTACGTGTATTGCGTTCATGGGATGAATCGGTTTTTTTGGGACTATATACAGGCTACTTGCCTGGTGTAATTCTTAACATCACAAATATACTCTTTTGGATTAGTGGAGTATCATTTCGCCCCTACTTTTTAAACATTTTTTATTTTTTAATGCTTTACGCGCTGAACAAAAAGCAGCAAACGCAGTTAAGTCGAAAACAAAATCACTATGCAGGTAAAGGAAAAACGATGGGAGCAATTCATTCCCGCGCAGGTGGAAGAAATCTGGGATTTTTTTTCTCGTCCAGAAAACCTCAACGCCCTTACGCCGGATGATATGTCGTTTGATATTCTCACTGATGTGGCGGATGTTCAAATGTATCCGGGTATGCTCATCCGCTATCATATAAGCCCCTTTGCAGGGGTGAAAATGAACTGGGTGACGGAGATTACCCACATCGAGGAAGGCCGTTACTTCATCGACGAACAGCGTTTCGGGCCCTACGCCTTCTGGCATCACCAGCACCACTTTGAATCGGTAGATGGAGGGGTGAAAATGACAGATATCCTCCACTACAAGGTACCTTATGGCCCGCTGGGCACGCTGGTGGATTGGATGCTGGTAGCGCCCAAAATCGAACATATTTTCAACTATCGGTTCCAGGCCGTTGAGCAGGCGTTTCAGACTGGCCGCGCCAAATAATAACAATGCGCCTTTCGGCGGATCTAGGTGCTGCCGAAAGTCCGTACAAGCGTTTCGTCCAGGCCAGGTGCCATCCGTAAACGCCCCATGTATCAGGGCGATGCCGAACGCCATATCGGTATCGCCCTGTGTTATTTCCGGCATCCCCCTCGTCGTATCCGCATACGGACTAATATTTTACAACAAACCAGTCCGTTTATTTCGCATAAAATGAGAAAAGCTGTCTATTTTGGACAAACACTTTTAAACTTTAAAATATGGCATTTCGAGTTATTTTATGGTTTTGTGTGCTCCTTGTCTCGGTAAGCGGAGTCGCACAACAGGCTCCGCTCAGGAAAATGGAGCACAGCGATGTAGCGGGTTGGAAACGCATCAATCAGCAGCTCATTTCCAATGACGGCAGGTGGGTCGTGTACACCCTGGAGCCCAATGAAGGAGATGGCTCCCTGCATGCATACGATAGCCAGGAGGATAAAACACTGGATTTTCCGAGGGCAGAGCAAGCGGCACTCTCTGCCGACAGCCGCTTCCTGGCTTTCCGCATCAAGCCACCCCGCGATACGGTACAGGCCATGCGGCGCCGAAAAGTCAAAAAAGAGAACCTCCCGCAGGACACCCTCGGCATTGTCGATTTGAGCAACGGGAAAATCACCCGTATCCCCCATCTCCAATCCTTCCAGATGCCGTCTAAATGGAGTGGACTGCTGGTTTACCAAAAAGAGCCTGCCAAACAGGCTGCACCACGGGACTCCACTGCCCAGAGCAATAAGCGGGAGAGCACAGAAAACGGCAGCACCCTGGTATTGCTCAACTTGCTGAGCGGCGCAGAAAAAACAGTGGCTTTTGTAAAAGGATATACCCTCGCAGCGGAGGCACCCGCTGTATTGCTCAGCAGCACCGGTGATGACCGGGATTTTCTTCCCGGTGTGTACCAGGTGGATCCACAGTCTTTTGTACTGAAACCGATTTTTCGGGGGAAAGGAACCTACAAATCACTCCAAATGAGCAGAAACGGGGCGCAGGCCGCTTTTTTGGCCGACCTGGATTCTTCCTCAGCGGTCGTCAGACCCTGGGCCTTGTACCATTGGAAAGGACTGGCGGATACCGCTCGGCTGGCCGTTGCGTCCGGAGCGGCTTTTATGCCGAAGGGATGGATGCTCAGTGAGTTTGCACAGCCCGAATTTTCCCGCGATGGGGCACACCTTTTCTTTGGAATAGCCCCTCCTGCGATGCTACAAGATACCAACTTACTCGAAGAAGAAATCGTGCAGGTAGAGGTTTGGAACTACCAGGATCCCCGCATCTACCCCCAGCAGAAAGTACAGTTAAGCCAGGACAAGCGCCGCGCTTATTCCAGCGTGTACCACACCGCTACCGGAAAGGCAGTGGCATTGGGCGGACTGGACCTTCCGGAGGTGCGCAACGGCCAGGAAGGAAATGCGGCGTTTGCACTAGGTACCACCTCCGCTCCTTACGCCATCGAAGCTACCTGGGAGGGAGGTTCCCGCCGCGATATTTACCTTGTTGACATCCTCAGCGGAAAGCGCACCTTGGTAGAGAAAGGCGTAGGAGGATTTCCGGCGTTTTCGCCCGAAGCCAGGTATGTATATTGGTATGAACCACAAGATTCTTCCTGGTACGCCTTTGATGTCGTGCAAAAGAAAAAAGGGCTGCTGGTCAACAGCAAGACCAGTCTGTTCTGCGATGAACTCAATGATGTACCCGCACTGCCAGGCTCCTATGGGATAGCAGGCTGGACTACCAACGATGATTTTGTGATGATCTACGACCGATTTGATATCTGGCTGGTCGATCCTACCGGCCGACTCAAGCCGACCAACCTGACCAACAGCCGCGCCGCCTCCATTTCGCTGCGGTATATCCGCACCAACCCGGAAGAACGCTCTATTGAAGAAGTAAAGCCCCTTTTGTTGAAATTTACCAATGAAAAAACATTGGAAGAAGGGTATTTGTGGTACGATATTCACGCCGGTAGCAAGCGTATCGTACAGCAGGGGCCTTTTTCCTATAGCAACCAGGTGTTGAAGGCAAAAAACGCGTCGCGTTGGGTGTTTAGCAAAGGCGATTTCCAAACCTTCCCGGATTTGTTGCTCAGCACGAACCTCAGCGACAGCAAGCAGGTATCGCACGCCAACCCTCAGCAGGCAGCGTTCGGCTGGGGAAGCATCGAATTGTATGAGTGGACCGCACTCGACGGCCAAAAACTGAGAGGTATGCTGGTGAAACCTGCCGGATATACCCCAGGGAAACAATACCCGATGATTGTCAATTTCTATGAACGAAGCTCAGAAGGATTGTATGCCCACCGGGCACCGGAATGGGGCCGTTCGCAGATTAACTATGCCTATTATGCCAACCGGGGTTACCTCGTATTCAATCCGGATATCCCGTATCGGGAAGGGTATCCCGGCGAAAGCGCGTTCAATGCCGTTATCTCCGGAGTAGCCTCTCTAGTGGATAAGGGATTGGTGGACAAAAGCCGTATCGCGCTGCAAGGACATAGCTGGGGAGGGTATCAGATTGCCTACCTCCTCACCAAAACAGATATGTTCAAATGTGCAGAATCGGGGGCACCGGTAGTGAACATGATTTCTGCCTACGGAGGTATCCGTTGGGAGAGTGGCGTTAGCCGCCAGTTTCAATACGAGAAAACTCAAAGCCGGATAGGAGCCCCCCTTTGGGATAAACCCCTCCGATATATCGAAAATTCTCCCATCTTTTTTGCAGATAAAATCAATACGCCGGTGTTGATTCTGCACAATGATGCCGATGGGGCAGTGCCCTGGTATCAGGGAATTGAGTTTTATATGGCTATGCGCCGCCTGAACAAACCCGCCTGGATGCTCAACTACAACGGAGAGCCCCATTGGCCGGTGAAACTCCAAAACCGAAAGGATTTCCAAATGCGGATGGAACAGTTTTTTGACCATTACCTACAAGACGCGCCAGCACCGCGCTGGATGCGCGAAGGGGTGCCCGCATTGGAACAAGGAATCCGAAGCGGATTAGAACGCGACTAAAAAAGAAAGCGCCGGGAACAGAATCCGAAGCCTGGGGGGCTTTGGCTGTTTCCCGGCGCAAGTGCGTTCAAGGGATCAAAACAAGGTGTTTGGCCCGCTCTGTATGACAGAAGCATAGTCGGCCACGTATGAAAAACAACCCTCCTATTGGAGAGCCATTTCCTTCTCTTCAATCATCTTGCGGATGTTAATGAGCGCATAGCGCATCCGTCCCAGCGCCGTGTTGATGCTTACCCGGGTGAGCTTGGCAATTTCCTTGAAGCTCATGTCCGCATAATGGCGCAGAATCACTACCTCCCGCTGCTCAGGTGGCAGCATATCTACCAACTGGCGGATGCGATCGTGCGTCTGACTACGCATAATCTGCTGCTCTGCATTAAACTCCGGTGCCTGCAAGATGTCAAAAATATCGAACGTATCCGTAGGCGATACCTTCGGACGCCGCTTGGTGCGCCGAAAATAATCTACACACATGTTGTACGAGATACGAAGCGCCCACTGAAGAAACTTGCCTTCGTGGTTGTACTTACCTTGGCGCAAGGTAGTAATAATTTTGATAAAGACCTCCTGGAAGATGTCTTCTGCCAGACTCTGATCTTTTACAAAAAGATAAATAGACGTGTAAATTTTTTGTTCGTGCCGGACGAGAAGCTCCTGAAATGCACGTTCATCACCTTCTAAATAAAGGGCAATAAGTTGTTGGTCGTTCAATGGCGTTGTTACTAGCATAACTAATAGAGTTAAATTATGGGATTCTATGTTAGTTATGTAGAAACTATTCGATAGCGAACGATTTGGTGATGAATTGATTGATTTACCGCAAAGATAAATACTTGTGCTGAACGGTCAAGTTTTTATGGATTATTTTTTTAACAAAGTAGCATAATCTTTGGCGAAATAGGAGATGATGACATCAGCGCCGGCTCGTCGGATACTGAGGAGGGCTTCCGGCATAGCTTTTTCGTATTGCAACCATCCATTTTGAGCCGCTGCCAGCAACATCGCGCATTCGCCGCTCACGTGGTAGGCCGCAATGGGTAGGCTAAAATGTTGTTTGAGGAGATGGATGACATCCAGGTAATGCAGCGCTGGTTTTACCATTAGGAAATCAGCCCCTTCCTGGGTATCGAGTGCTGCTTCAATCAGCGCTTCGCGTTGATTGGCCGGATTCATCTGGTAAGTTTTTTTGTCGCCAGACTTGGGCGCGGAATCTAGCGCATCCCGGAAAGGACCATAAAAGGCACTGGCGTACTTAGCGGTGTACGACATGATACCGGTGTGGGTAAACCCGGCAGCGTCCAGGGCATCCCGGATGACCCCCACCCGGCCGTCCATCATATCAGACGGGCCGAGGATATCGAATCCGGCCTCGGCCTGCGCTACCGCCATTCGGGCGAGAATAGGGAGTGTTTCATCGTTGAGTATGTGGCCATCTGCTACGAGACCATCGTGCCCATCCGAGCTGTAGGGATCCATGGCCACATCGCTGATGAGGGTGATTTCCGGAAATGCGCGCTTCAGTTGGCGGGCTGCCTGGAGATAGAAATTGTCTGCCTGGTAGCTATAGGTGGCCGTTTTGTCTTTTAGCGCTTCGGGTACCGCCGGAAACATCATGAAGCTGCGGATACCTACGTGCAAACAAGCGTCCACTTCCTGCATCACCTCGTCGATACTCAGGCGAAAGGTGCCGGGCAGGGAGCTTACCTCCTGGCGTACACCGGTTCCATCGACCAGAAAGAGAGGTTGCACGAGGTGTTCGGGCAGCAAGTGGTTTTCGGCTACCATGGCGCGGATAGAGGCCGTTTGTCGGTTTCTGCGTGGCCGTTGTTTCATGCGTGGTGGTGTTTATGGGAATGCTTTTGTGGAGGAGTGGGCACCGGGTCAATACCGAAGCCGCCCCATGGATGGCATCGGCCAATCCGCTTGATGCCTAGCCAGAGTCCCTTGCCTACCCCCCACTTCTGGATGGCATCTACCATATAGTGCGAGCAGGTCGGCTGGTATCCGCAGCTACTCGGCAGCAGCGGGCTGATCAGCCACTGGTATAGGCGGACGGGCAAGATGAAAATACGGCGCAAGAGGCGATTAATCATATCTGTAGCTTAAAAGGGAAGGCGCTCCAACGCCAGAATCAGGGCATTCATAGCCGCTCCCCCGGAAATAAACAGATTCCATTCGCGCTGCTTGATTCGGAAGAACCCGAGCGCCAGCGCCGATATCATCAGAATAGCCAGCACAATAAGTAGTTGTCCGAGCTCTACCCCGAGGTTAAATGCGAATAAGCGGCTTACCAATTCCATCGGATTGTCCTTGGAGACCATGGCTTTGAAATAATTGGAGAATCCCAACCCATGAATCAGCCCAAAAAGCGCAGCAATCAGGTAGTTTAGCCGAATCCGGTTGCCGAACGTACCTTCCTCGGCAGTGGCTCCCGCCGGATGGGCAAGCACGTTGTAGAGACCCGTAACCAGAATAGTAACAGGAATCAAAAACTCGATCCAGGCCGGTGAAATAGCAATGATATCCAGTGCGGCCAAACCCAGCGTAAGGGAGTGCCCAATCGTAAATGCCGTGGCCAGAATGGCTACCTTCCGCCACTCACGAAGGGTGTAAATAGCACACAGCGCCACGATGAACAGGATATGGTCGTAGCCCTTCACATCGGCGATATGCTCGAAGCCCAACAGCAGGAAAGTATAAAACAAGGAGTGCATACGCAGGTATTTTCAAAGCGGTGTACCCGGGAGGATTGCCGAATCAGGAGGGCAGATTCCAAAGCTTGGACGCCGCTTTCCTGATAGGAGGTATTCCGAGGTTTATGCTGCCTGGGGGACTCCCAAGCAGCATAAAATACCCTGGAATACGATGAATTAGTATCGGTAGGCCTCTCCCTTGAACGGCCCCTGTACACTTACGCCAATGTAATCGGCCTGCTTCTGGCTCAGCGTTTCCAGCTGTACCCCAATTTTGGCGAGGTGCAGACGGGCAACTTCTTCGTCCAGATGTTTAGGAAGGGTATATACTTCGTTTTCGTACTTGTCGGGATGCTGCCATAAATCCATTTGTGCCAGCACCTGGTTGGTGAAGGAGTTGGACATGACAAAGGAAGGGTGCCCGGTAGCACAGCCGAGATTGACCAGTCGGCCTTCTGCCAAGAGGATAATATCCTTGCCGTCAATCTGGTATTTATCTACCTGCGGTTTGATGTTGATGCGGGTATTTCCATACGCTGCATTCAGCCAGGCTACATCGATTTCATTGTCGAAATGACCAATATTGCAGACAATGGTCTTGTCTTTCATCAGCCGGAAGTGGGATTCCTGTACGATATCACAGTTGCCCGTTGCCGTAACAACGATATCTGCTCTCGGAATCGCCTGGTGCATGGTGGTCACTTCGTAGCCATCCATAGCGGCCTGCAACGCACAAATCGGATCAATTTCGGTGACGAGGACCCGGCATCCGGCACCGCGCAGGGAAGCGGCAGAGCCTTTACCTACGTCGCCATATCCGGCTACTACGGCTACCTTGCCAGCCAGCATGATATCCGTGGCCCGGCGAATAGCATCTACCAGCGATTCCTTACATCCGTACTTGTTGTCGAACTTCGACTTCGTAACGGAGTCGTTGACGTTGATAGCAGGGATAGGCAGGGTGCCATTTTTCATGCGCTCATACAGGCGGTGCACACCCGTCGTTGTCTCTTCGCTGATTCCACGCAGTTCGGCCAGTAATTCGGGCCGTTGATCCAGGACCACATTGGTCAGGTCTCCTCCGTCATCCAGAATCATATTGAGCGGTTTGCCTCCTTCAAATGCATACAGCGTCTGCTCTACACACCACCAATATTCTTCTTCATTCATACCCTTCCAGGCAAAAACAGGTACTCCCCGCGCGGCGATGGCAGCCGCGGCATGGTCCTGGGTCGAAAAAATATTACAGGAAGACCAGCTTACTTCCGCTCCGAGCTCGAGGAGGGTCTCAATAAGCACCGCGGTTTGAATCGTCATGTGCAGGCAACCGGCGATGCGCGCACCTTTCAACGGCTTAGTCTGGCCGTACTTTTCCCTCAATGCCATTAAGCCGGGCATTTCTGCCTCTGCCAGTTCAATTTCTTTACGACCCCAGTCGGCCAGTTGAATATCCTTTACCTTGAAAGGCAACTGGGTACTTACTGCATTCATAGTATATTTTTTGAAAACAATAGACAAAAGTAACCGCACAATGTTCAACTTTTATGCGGTTATTCGGGCGCAAATATACCTAAATTACATGGATTATTATTCTTGAAAAGGGGAAGAAAGGAAGTAGCCGACGCCGCTGCCAGGGACCTTTTCCGGGGTGCTCAGGCAGGGCCAGGCGCGCGATGAAAGGGCGTAGCCTGGTTATCTTCCATTTCCGATTCCGTAGATTCCCAAAAAATGGTAGCTTGAAGTATCTTTATCCGAAAACATGGTTGATCAGCTTGGGTATCTTGTCGGGAATATGGGTGTCGGTGGAGAAAAGGTGGGTTTTCCCGGGGGTGTTAGAGCACTTTAGGTAATAATCAAACCCTGCCCTTGCTGGTCTGTTATTCATAGACGAAGGAGTGGGGCAGGTGAAAAATTATATAAAATAAGCCGATGACCTGCGATCGTATGCAGTGGATTGGCCAGTAAAGCAGATGGTATGCGAAGGGCGATGATTTACATGGTTTTGGGGCTGTTGCAGTTATCCGGAGCGCGGCTCTGGGCACAGGCTCCGGGTAGCCAGGGGCAGCTAATGTGGAGCCAGATAGTGGATACGCATAAGCCCACGCAGGCTATCGGCTTACTGCGAGCAGCGCTAAAAACGGAAGTAAGCCAGGATTCGCTGCCCTATCTGTACCTGGCATTTGGCAGGGCATTCCTTTTACAGGGAAAAGTGGATTCTGCCCGGACGGCATTTCAGGAGGCGCTTCGGGTAGGAGAGGGAGCGACTCCCCGCCATCAACGCATAGCTGCCTTTGCCTGGGAGGGATTGGCGGAGTGCCAGGCCAGAGATGGCTTGATGGAGCGGGCTATTGAGTTTCAGCTTCGGGCGTATAAAACACTTCAAACCGCAGCGGGCACTGGACATGAATCGACCGCGTGGGCAGCCTGCCGGGCTGGGCAGCTGTATCTGGCAATGGGGGATACGGCACGAGGTGCTAAGTTTATCAGCCAGGCGGGAATGGTGCTATCGAGCCGATTGCCGGCAGGTGATCCCTTATATGCGACTCTTCTGCTTGCGAAAGGAGAATTGTCTATAGCCAGAATGGATTATGCTTTGGCACAGACCCATTTTGAGGAAGCCCTGGCATTGCGGCAACAAAAATACGGAAGCTGGCACCCCGAAGTAGCGGCAGTACTCGTGTCGTTGTCGCGCAGTATGCTGCTGCAAAACCGAGCCGACGAGGCGCTTACGCAAATTACCCGCGCCCGGGAAATGCTGGAAGGATATTATGGTTCCCGATTGCCTATGTTCGCATCTGTGTACGCGACCCAGGGAGATATCTATTTTGGACTGCTGGATTTTCTCCATGCGGAAGAAGCTTTTCAAATGGCCAGGAGTTATTATTCCAAATCCCATGCGTATGAAAGGGCCGTATTGCAGTATAAAATTGCTTCCTGTCTGGACGTAAGGGGGATGGAAATAGCGGCATTAAACGGGTATGATAGCGCGGCTGCCTATCTGGAGACGGTGCCGGCCAGGGAGTTTTACTTGCTACCCGGATTATATGAAAAAACGGGTGGCCTGCTGTTTCGAAAAGGGAGCTATGCCCGGGGTCTGCCCTTTTTTCAGCGTGCGGCACAAGGGTATTCCGGCAGCCCGCAGCTCGAAGCGGTGCAGGGAGCGATTCGTTGTCTGAACGAACAGACCAACGGGTACATACAGCTTAGGCAACGCGTGAATGCTCGTCGAGTACAGCAAGAGGCGGAGGCACGCCTGCTTCGGCTGCCCAAATCCGCCAACGAACTGAAGGCGACGCATCTGCGATACTCGGCGATGTTGGAAGCTCTTTCAGGGAGGTACGACAATGCCCTGGCGTTGGTACGGCGGGCATTGGGTTTGCTTTGGTCTGATAGAAATCCCGAAAATGTACATCGTCCGGTAGCTCCGGATATCCTAATGCTGCTGGCTATGGAGAGCAGCTATATGGTTCGGACGAATACCAGGGCATCCAACGCAACGGGCTTGCTCGAAACGGCACTCCGGCTGAACAGGATGCTATATCTGGAGTTCTGTGACTACGAGCGCTATAAGTGGCAGGAAGCGGCCCGTTTCCTGTACGGAACCGCAGTGGACACCTACTTCAGCGCGTGGAAGCAGACGTCCAGGGAATCCTATCTACAGCGGGCTTTCCAGTTGAGTGAGGAGTTTAAAACGGCTGCCCTACTCAAAACAGCCATCGATATGCACGCGCCCCAATACCGCGATATCTCTTCGCGCACCCTGGCGTCGAGTACAGAAACAGCCCGTGCGCTCTTTGGCTATGAACGAAGGTACTGGCAGGCCATTCAGCAGGAGGACGGCGCCCTGGAATCATACCTGGAACCCCTGGTGCGCACGTATCGGGCGGAGCACCTCCGATTGAACCAGAAGATGCAGCAAGACGCACCTCGGTTTTTTAGGTTGTTTTCTCCGGCAATAGGCGTGGATATATCCCGCTTGCGTCCGTATCTCGATGTGAATCAGGTCATGGTTTCGTACTTCATTGCAAATGAAGAAATATTCGTGTTTGTATTATCTAAAACATCACTCCAGGGAATACGGATGAAAAAGGACTTCGCCCTGGAAATCCTGGCGGCCAATTTCATGGCCCGCATGCGCGTACCACCGACGATGGCCGCTACGGAACTGGAAAAGCAGGCCCTGCGCTGGGTCGGTACATCCCAACAGCTCTTTGTGCGCATTCTGGCTCCGGTGATGCCCTTGGTAAAGGATTATCAACGATTGATTATTTCTCCGGACGGCCCCTTGCGGGATATCGCTTTTGATGCGCTCCTGATGGAGCCTCCTGCGTTTGCTACCCAGTTTAAATCGCATGCTTACCTGGGGCGCCGTATGGGGGTCAGCTACATCCATTCCGCTCATTTACTGCAGGAGCTGTATGCGGTAAAAAAGCGCAGCCGTTTTAGCGGTAAATATCTCCTGTCTATGGTGCCGGAATATACGGAGGAGCTGCCTTCCGACTGGCCCACCTTGAAACATACCGCGGAAGAGTCCAAAGCGGTGCGAAAGTTACTCGGCGGGCGCGTACTCAAAGGGGAGGAAGCGTCTTTGGAAAATTTTGAATCGCTGGCTCCGGAGTACCGGATGGTGCACTTACCCGTATATGCCCGCGCCCGGCAGGCATTGGCTGACTCTTCTTTTCTGGCATTTGCAGGGGCACATGCCGGTACGAGTGATGGGCTGTTTGTAACGCCCCGACTTTTCCAGATGACCCTCAAGTCGGATTTGGTCATGCTGAGCCGGCTGGATGCCCCGGTGGAGGCATTTAGGCAAGGCGAAGGCTTACTCGGACTAAAGACCGGGCTCTATTACGCGGGAGCAAAAAGCCTGGCATTGTCGCTCTGGAGTGCAGATGCCCCGACATCGGCGACGCTCGTCGAACGATTCTTTCACTATGTGCGGGGAGGGCTGCCCAAGGATGTGGCGATGCAACGGGCCAGACAGGATTTCCTCAACCAGCGCGCAAACCTGGGAGCGCACCCGTACTATTGGGCGGGGATGGTCTTATCCGGGAATATGATGCCTGAACCAGACCCCCGGCTGCAGTGGGTGGTGTCCTGGGTCATTGCCCTGGTAGGACTGGGCATCGCGCTTACCTTGTACTGGAGATGGATTCAAAAACGCAACCCCAAAAGTATGTCCACGCTGTTTGGCAACGCAGACCAAATTGAACTGTAAATGCCCCTTTGCAGGAGCCTCTAAGGGGGTATGGCCTCAGTTTTGCCCCTGCAGGAACTCCAGTTTGAGCGACTGTACAAAGCGCAGCGCCGCAGCAGGGTTGGTGGCAAGGGGTATGTTGTACACATCACAAAGCCGCATCAACATGTTGACGTCCACTTCGTGCGGGTGCTTGCCGAGAGGATCCCTAAAAAAGATGACGAGATCTACGTTCCCTTCCACAATCCGACTGGCGATTTGCGCATCCCCCCCGAGAGGGCCACTGCGCATCTTTTCTACTTCCAGACCCGCCTTCTCGAGATAGGAACCCGTAGTACCCGTAGCAATGAGGTTGATATTTTGCTTGTGAAAAAAATCGATGTGGTCGCGAACAAAACCGACCATATCTACCTTTTTACCGTCGTGCGCTATAATTGCAATTGTCATGTTCTTGTATTATTTCAATGCTCAAAATTGCGAAAAATACATGGATTTGTACTGCTCTGCCTGCACATTGCGTTAATTTTGTTTCATTATCAACCGTTTTAAAATCGTTTCCAATGAATCGACTTCTAATGAAAGCCCTTTTATCTGGTGTGCTGATGTGCACCGCCCTCACCGCATTTAGCCAGATTCAAACGCCGGCCCCCAGCCCAACCGCTGAGCTCAAACAACGCGTAGGCCTCACCGACGTAGTCCTGCTGTATTCCCGTCCCAGTGTGAAAGACCG
>Ga0172373_10004810_pt1 | contig 18823 bp, 19 predicted proteins | sample Lak10m_2_FD_114546 | JGI IMG/M metagenome (GOLD analysis project Ga0172373, IMG submission 114546) | Freshwater microbial communities from Kabuno Bay, South-Kivu, Congo - kab_092012_10m | ecosystem: Environmental > Aquatic > Freshwater > Lake | place: Democratic Republic of the Congo...
ACCGGAGACACACACACACCCTATAACCATTGGAGCTTACCTACACTTAACCCTTAAACCTCATCCCTCTCCCTACTCCTCCATACCACCAGTCCGTCTTCTCCCTGGGAAAAATCTGTCCACATAACGCTTAGATTAATAATCGAATACCTGACTGATCTAAGTAAAATGTTTGTGTAGAATACTGGGATAGTGCTGAAAATAAGGCACTGTCAGTACCTGAATACCACGCTTGCACATTTAGCTGGTTAATTTTATCAAATAAAACTTCTCTGCGTTCAGCATCTAAATGTGCGGCGACTTCATCTAAAATCAAAATGTTCACTCCAGGATTCCTAAGAGTTTGCAGTTTTACAAACGCTAAGACAATCCACATAAGAAGAATCTTTTGTTCTCCTGTTGAACATACAGCTGCCTCCAGATTCTTAAGAGTATGAAATGCCGTAAAATCCATTTTATGTGCCCCAATTTGGGCACCACCTATAACAGCATCCATAGAACGATTAAAAGCTAACTGCTTTAATAAAGTTTCTTCTTGGTCAAGCGATGATGCAGTATCAAACATTAACTCAACCCCTTCCGTAAACTCTAATCGTGCAGCAGGAAAATATATAGAATCCGAAAACGGCTGTGCTGCTTGCAATAAAGACATTGCCTCGACACGGCGACTGGCAATTGCTATGGTTTCTTGTGCCATAGTCATCTCTAAAGCCGTTAACCAATGTGGGTCGGCAGCACGTTCTTTCAATAAGCGATTTCGCTCTCTCATCGCTTGTTCATATGCCGATAATCGGGCAGCATGAGCAGGGGCTAAACCGTACACCAACCGATCAAAAAATTTACGTCGAATACTGCTAGGCTCTAAAAACAGCCTATCCATTGCAGGTGTAACCCAATTTACATTAATAAAATGACTTAATTCCAAATGAGTCGATAAAGCTTCGCCTTGCATTTTGACGACACGCCGCATAGGATTTGAAGGATCTTGCCCTGTTGAAACTAATAGTAAATCTGTGTCATCCACTATCTGTGCAACCACAGCCCAAGGTTCTGATTGACCAAATTGTAAGACATCCATAAGTTTGGCTTTTCGCAAACCTCTACCCGGTGACAAAAAAGAGACAGCCTCTAATAGGTTTGTCTTACCCGCACCATTTTGTCCTGATAATACAATATGTTTAGCATGTAAGTTTAAATCAAGGTATCCATAAGAACGAAAGTGATTTAAGCGTAATCGTTCAATTCCAATAGATGACATACTTATCTCTTTACGTTTAGCACTTTCTACACAGGCTTCTTCGCTTCGCTGCGAAGAGAATACATTGCCCGCCCATGTCGTGGTGTTGCACTTAACAGTGCGCCACACGATCGCCCGCCCCCGGCTTGGTGATAACCAAGCCGTTAATTGGGAAGACCTGGTAGCACCTCTATGTGCTATCCAGGTCGGGTGGGTGGGCATAATAATGTCATCCACGCAAGCTTACGTGGATGACTCATTCATACAATAAGATAATACTAAACTCTCATTGGCATTAAAACGGTTAGTGAAGCCTCATCCCCTACATCTGTAATTAATGCTGCAGTTGCCGAATCTTGCAATCGAATCTCAACTTGCCCTTCCTCTCCCATATAAGCAAGATCCATCAAATACCGTCCATTAAATCCTATATCCAAGGGCTCATTGTCATAGACCGCATCCACAGATTCCTTAGCTGAACCAAACTCTGAATTAGGTGCTGAAATATCAATCCGATTATCATGAACATTCAGCTTTATAGGGCGCATTTTATCAAAAGAAATCAACGATACGCGCTCGACTGCTTCTAAAAATTGACGCTTATCTGTCACAATAACTTTCTGATTATCATAAGGAATTAAACGCTCATAATCTGGAAATGTCCCATCAATCAAGCGACTAGACATAAATGAGTCTCCCGCTTTAAAACATACTTGAAACCCAGATAAAGCCACTTGAATATCACCTTCGTGTTTTTCCAAGAATTTAGATAATTCACTTACAGTCTTGCGGGATAAAATAATACTGGGCATAGATTCCGCACCTTCAGGAATTTGTACATGGGCACACGCCAATCGATGAGAGTCCGTCGCCGCAGCACGTAAGACTACCTGCCCTTTAGACTCTGTCACATGCAAGCAAATACCATTCAAATTGTAACGGGTTTCTTCCAAAGACATTGCAAATTTAGTTTTATCAATCAAATATCTTAATTCCCACGCTTTCATGGTAAATTTAAATGGATACGAATCTCCGTTTCCAATCGCAGGAAAATCATCTCCGTCTAAACATGAAATATTAAATTTAGAAGCACCACATTCTAAAACAACCTGACTATTTGAACGACTTAAATATACAGGTTGGTCCGGTAATTTCCGTACAATTTCATTTAATAAATGAGCAGGCAACGCCACTTTGCCAGGTTCATCAACCATTACGGGAAACGTTTCAACTAAACTGATATCCAAATCAGTAGAGCTCATAACAAGCGTATTATCTTTTGTTTGCAATAAAATATGAGCCAAAATAGGCATGGTATGCTTGCGTTCCACAATACTGCCAGCTTGACTTAATGCATTCAAAAAAATATTTTTCTCTAACGTAATTTTCATTTTAAACCTGCAACACCCGTTTCAATACATCAACATCCTCAGCAAAGGATGTATCTTCTTTTTGCATCGATTCAATCTTTTTCACCGCATGCATAACTGTAGTATGATCTTTACCTCCAAATTTACGACCAATTTCTGGTAAAGAGCTTGTCGTTAGCACCTTTGACAAATACATTGCAATCTGTCGAGGTCGCGCAACATTAATACTCCGCTTAGAGGATAACAGATCTGCCACTTTAATGTCAAAATGCTCTGACACTTTCTTTTGAATATCGTCAATTGACACTCTTCGATCATTAGATCGAATCAAATCGCGCAACACCTCTGCCGCCATTTCAATATTAATATTCCGCCCAACAAGGGTTGCATGAGCCACAACGCGATTTAAAGCCCCCTCTAACTCACGGATGTTCGATCCTATTTTGTGTGCCAGAAAATCCAAAACTTCCTTAGGGACCATCACACTTAACTTTTCAGCTTTGGCTTGTAAAATACCCAAACGCAATTCATAGGTCGTCGGATGAATATCCGCAACAAGCCCCCACCCCAACCTAGATCGCATTCTTTCCTCAATACCCGACAGATCCGATGGTGATTTATCTGCAGATAATATGATTTGTTTTTTTTGATCAATCAGCGCATTAAATGTGTGAAAAAATTCTTCCTGAGTGGAATCTTTACCACTAATAAACTGTACATCGTCAATCATTAATACATCAACTGAACGAAACTTTTCTTTAAATGACATAGTATCTTTATGGCGCAAAGCTCGAATGAACTGATACATAAACTTTTCTGCCGACAAGTAAATAACTTCTCGCTCTGGGTGATGTTCTTTTATATGCCAGGCAATCGCGTGCATTAAATGCGTTTTTCCAAGACCAACACCACCGTACAAAAACAAAGGATTAAAGGGAACTTCTTTGGATTCAGCCACCCGCAAAGCAGCGGCATAAGCTAATTCATTAGGCTTACCTACCACAAAGTTTTCAAACGTAAATCTAGGGTCCAATCCTAAACTAAGTGCGTCATCAGCGTCATCTGCCTTCACGTTTTTACTAACAGCACGCATCATTTTTTCAGTTTGTAATTTAGCATCAAATCGATAAGTAGGACCTACAACAATATCCAAGGTAAAAATGGAGGAGTTTTCCTTGCGCACCAGCCGCATTAACCCATCTCTATAATGAGAATCCACCCAATCCCGCATAAATGCGGTAGGTGCCAAAATGCGCAGCACGCCATTATCTATCGAATCAATAATTAATGGTGCAACCCAATTTTTAAAAACAGCTTCCCCTTCTTCTTCACGAAATTGATCACACACGTGTGTCCAAAGGATATCCTGAATTTCATCCCCCATAGGAACTCCTAATTTTTAGAAAAACAAAAGGCACCACAAGATGGCGCCTGTAATTTATATAGAGAACAACGAAAACTTAAAATTAAGCAAGCGCTTTAATACGGCTAGATAAACGTGACAATTTGCGAGAAATTGTATTCTTTTTAAACACACCCTTAGTAACACCTTTCATCGCTTCGGGCATTGCTTCTTTAAACGCAGTTTGGGCATCAACTTTTATTCCAGACAGAATTGCTTTTTCAACTTTTTTAATGAACGTACGTATGCGAGAAACACGTTGATGATTTAAAGTAGTACGTTTCTCATCTCGACGAAAACGCTTCTCAGCTGATTTATGATTGGCCATCTAAAAAATTCCTATAATTCAATATAATTAAAATTCATCTGAAGTATATATACATAATCCCCTTTATTAGGTCAAGTAAGACTATTGAAAAAATTACTCTATTTCAGAAAATTTTTTTAACCTTTGATTTGCATCATATTCCACCTTCAAGGTCAAAGCCTTATTAATTGTTGGAGATACAACCGGATACTTATATCCTTGCGCACCAACGTAATACACTATCAATGAATTAGCAGGATCTACAAATGATGGACTTCCTATGGTCTGCTCTACGTCTGCCTTACTCCAAATGCCTTCCTTCCCTTTAAGAGTGGCTATATCCACATAATTACCTTGATTATAAGGGTCGGCTCCACAGCCTGTCATTAAAAGAGCAAATATTCCCATTTTTGATATTTTTTTTAACTTCATTCTGTGTTATTCCTCACGTATTAATATTTTGAATATTGCCCTTTAAATTAACAAATGTCAATCTATTGCAAAAAACAGGAATCCAATGCCTACTATATATGAAGTTGATCTTGATTTAATAACCCCTGTCGAGAAATATGAAATAATTTTAAATAAGACTCTTTATCCCGAAGTTGCTGAACGATTAAAAATCCCCCAGGTTTATGAAATTGCAATAAATGCTGACTTAGTTTATCAACGTGATTTATGGGTGTTGTCTGGCTCTGTGTCTGCAACGGTTCAATTAAAATGCGTTCAATCTCACGAATTATTTGATGCCACATTTAATGTACCGTTTCATGTGGTACTTTCTAACTATGAAATAAATGACGATATGTTAGATGTTGAATTACTTCAGGGATCAAAGGCAGATATCGGTGAAATCGCTATTCAGTATCTAGCCCTTGAAACCCCTATCAATCCTGTTCACCCAAAAATTGCAGCTCAACTCCCAATCCCCTCTTCTTTGTCAGAAGAAGAAACACCTTCATGGAAAAAAGCTCTTGAAAAGTTAAAACTACCAAAATAAAAAAGTTCCCAATCCTCCAATCGTAAAGAATTTGTTAATAATATTTGACTAATATTAATAAAGACACATTTGAGGATCTAAATGCTACATAAACACCCTTCTGCTGAAAAGGCACAAAAATACTTTGGAATCAGCGAGAAAGTAAAGCACGATTCTGCAAATTTCTTTATATATATTCAACCAAAGATTGGAAATATATATGACAACTCTATTGCGCGCGCCCTAGACGAACACTTTGCGTCTCAATTTATTCGGGATCGGCATTTATCTCATCTATCCACTCTCTTAGCCGGCGGAATCGACCACAGCTTTATTGAAGAATCTCATGCAATTTGGTTGAAGTACTCTACTCATGGCGTGACAACAGGCGAATATATTAAGTTATACCAATTAATTATCAGCTACCTTAGTGGAGAAGCCCATAAAAAACATTGGTGGCGTTATAAAAAATATCGCGATCTAAACAGAGCCATTCGCAACCTACTATTATTTGATTTGGCCATTGGCACATCTTCTAATGATCGTAATATAGAATCAAATAATCTAAAACTATCCTCTCATTCTGCGATTGAATCAACTACGTTATTGGATCCTACGAATGACTTACAACGATCCATCGATGATTTAACTGAACTAGCCCAGAAATCTTATGAGGCCCTACACCAAGGCTATAGCACAATCCAAGAAATCCTTGAACTTACAGCTGATTCATCTAAAAACAATGAAGATACAGACAATATTAACACGTCAAAAGAGTCTGTTGATCATTCTAAGTTTGAACAAGCTTGTTTATTTGCCTATGACGACAACAATGAAGAATTGTCAAAGTCAGCCTCAAATGAAAATAAACCTGCATTTTTAGAACTTACTTCTCAAGTTCATAAAAAAATTCAAAAAATTTCTACACTATTGATGAATCCTTCTCTCTCATCCCACAAATCCAAGGTAGAAAATTTAGAAACAATGATCCAAGAAGTTGAATTAGACATAGAGAATGTTATAAAAAATTTGACCCAGGAAAACAGATCTAAGAATCCAAAAGATCTTTTGTCAGGAAGCACTTCGCACTCAGAATTATACCATTTGCTTCATAAATCATCCGAAGCTATCGAAGAACATCTTAATAAAATGGCTTATTTTAAGGAGAAAAAGCTATACTTGAAATAAAACTATCATCTAATACTTTTAAATCTTCGGAAAGCTATTTTGATATTTTTTTTACATATTATGTCAAAAAATGGATGGATTTTTTATTCAAATTTCGCTTAAAAATAAATAAGGAGATTTTGGATAAAATTATGCTTGCACAAATTAAACCTAGACAACAACAAAGAGTATTGTTTTCTGTACAACGCCTACCAGAAACAATATCGACTTTATTTGAAAAAATAGGCCATGAACAATCGACATTGCATAAACTGCTGTCAAAAGAATTAATTCTACCCGAAGATAACAACTCTAATTCATTAAGAATTTTTTTGACCGAAGTGCGCAATCGTTTAAGACTTTTTATGTTAACTTTCGATGAGGTTTCAGTACAGCTAACTTTTCTTAGCCGGGATCATATCCCCCCTATTCATAACAATACCTTACAGAAAGCACCATTATTAAGCTCTCCTGTAACAATTGCAGAAATTTTATCTACTACAAAATTATTAAGTGAGCTTTTTACGTTATTACAAACTCATTTACAAAATACAGATTCTCAAGCCTTTTTTAAAGAATTAATACTTAAATCTTTAATTTTTTATAAACAAACAAATGTTGTGCTAAATGGATATTTAAGAATTTATAAGGTGAATGGTGATAATAGGTAAATTAACATTATGTTTAAGTGTAATCGAAGGAGAGGACCCTCAACGCAGATCGATAGAAGAAGCTATGGCTGCAATAAATCCTTCAAAAGAAACAGTTATGTTTATAGGGTTTACATCTCAATTTAAAGAAAAAATCCAAAGTGTTATTCCCACACAATATCATGATAACTTTTTTTGTGGCAATATAGAAAAACACCCAGAAATACTTAATCGTATCTTAAAATCTTCAACAAAGGCTGTTGTATTTAACCATATTTTTGATCATTACTACAAACAAGATAGACTAAAACTAATTCTTCAATTATTGAATGCCGGAATAGACGTCTTTACAAGTGCATCATTAGCCTGCTTCGAGCTTGCCCGTCATGATCTTAAAGATATTATTAGCCTAAAACATACAAAGTATTTAGTTCCCACATCTTTTTTTAAATATATTTCCCGAGTTATTCTGATTAATAATTTTAATGATGCAGAACCCCAATCAAGTGATTGTCCAATTAGAAATATTTTAGCCACAACATCTGAAAAAAACCTTAAAGAACGCCTAACCAACATGACATTTGTTTTAGCCACGCATATTAACTACCAAAATCGTCACATGCTTTCGGATAAAGACGTTAAGCCTTACACGCAAACCTTCCCCAAGAAAATAGCCCCTATTTTGGGAAAAACCATTAAAGTCCGAAAAGAAATCTCTGACTTATGGCACAAGGTAAAGCAACAATCTTTTAACATTACGGCTTGCTTAGTAAATGTGGTAATTGCTTTCTTCTGTGCACATCTTTTATCACCCACCACACTATCAAACACAAAATTATTAGCTTTCTTTTTCACATGTACATTTATCATTAACTTAATAACTTATTCTTTTTTTTCAGCTTTACTTGGCCTCTTCTTTAGCGTTGGATTAAATTTCTATTACATGGATTTTCATGCTTTGCGTAAAGAGACATTGTTAACTAACTTAGGATTATTTCTAGGATTCTTCTTACTGTATATTATACTTCAAAATAATCGCATCATTTTTCAACAACGTGAAGAGCTTGATAAAAAAGAAACACGCTTTAATTCCCTTTATAATTACACAGAAACATTAGCAACAGCTGCTAATCTTGATGAAATCTTTCACATTTCTCAACAATATTTTTTCTCGGCCTTTAAAGTAGAAATTATATTAATTTTACAGAATCTTCACACTTTAAAAACTCAACAAATTATCACACCAACTTCAAATACTATTGTGGAACAATCCGCAGATGAATTAATTACAAAACAAGCCAACCTTGATAAATACGGAGACTATGAATTCCTTCCATTATTGACTGACTCCGTTGAGTTAGGATGGATAGGCATTAACCACTCAGGTGACTCTTTCATACCTCTTGATCGCACACCTCTCAATTCTGCAATATTACAGCTTACTATTGCACTTCAACGATATAATCTATCTAAGTCTTATCAATCTGCCGTATTAAGCAGCGAAAAAGAACAACTTCGCTCTGTAATTTTATCCAGCATATCTCATGATTTAAAAACCCCATTAACTACAATTATTGGCAGCTGTACAGCCCTTGAAGAAATTGAAAACTTATCAGAAAAAAATAAAATGGTTCTGGTCCACACGATTCATGAAGCCTCCGATCAATTAAACCAGTTTATTTCCAATATATTAGACAGCAGTCGCTTAGCAACAGAAAACATTTTGCAACAAACATCTTTGGTATATTTAGACGATGTTATTAATGTAGTGTTACATCGATCTAAAAAAATTATTCGATTGTTTGATGTATCTGTAAAAGTTGCAAATTCTGAAGAGTCCGCCATCTATGGGGATTTTACCTTAATTCAACAAGTGTTTTACAATTTAATCGAAAATGCGACTAAATACAGCCCTATCGGGGGAACTATTTCTATTGTAGTCAATAACTTAATAGACAAAATTTACGTACGGATATATGACAACGGACCTGGAATCATTGAGTCGAAACGAAGCCTTATCTTTGATAAGTTTTATCGTTTTCAACACACTGATCAACAAAAAGCAGGGACGGGCCTTGGGCTTTCAATTTGCAAACAAATTATTGAAGCTTATAAAGGTAAGATTTGGGTTTCGGACAGAGATGATGGCTTAAAAGGTGCACAATTTAATATAGAGCTTCCATGCGCTTTTCCAAAACAACGCACTAAAAAACAAAAACAAGGTTTCTAAGATGACTCATAATTTAAAAACAAAAGTATTAATTGTGGATGATGAGCCACAAATTCGCAAAATTCTAACTATTAGCTTAGTTTCTGAATATTATGAAATTATAGAGGCCTATAATGGAAATGAAGCTATTCGCCTTGCCGCCATTAGAAACCCAGAAATTATCATATTGGATCTAGGATTGCCAGATATTGACGGATTAGATGTTATAAAAGAAATCAGAGAATTTTCTAAAAGCCCAATTATTGTATTATCTGTTCGATCTGATGAAAAAGATAAAATTCAAGCCTTAGATTTGGGGGCAAACGACTATGTGACAAAACCCTTTAATATTAGGGAATTAATGGCCCGGATGCGCAGTGCTTTGCGTGATCGCATTCATACAGATACTCCTAATGCTATACTTGAGGCCGGGGATTTAAAACTGGATTTATCTAAACGTATCGTAACCCTTCACGATAAGAAATTAAACCTCTCGCCCAAAGAATATTATCTTCTATCCTTTTTTATGAAAAATATCGGCAGCGTTATTACACATGCGCAGCTTTTAAAAGAAGTTTGGGGCCCATCTTATACAAAAGAACATCAATACCTAAGAGTATACATGGGGTCATTGCGCCAAAAGATCGAAGCAGAACCCCACTGCCCCAAATATTTACTGACAGAATCTGGGGTGGGATATCGAATGGTAGATCCTACGCAAGGATATTAATATAAAAATTAACTAATAAAAATAAATCTGCGTAAGAACAATATTAGGTTTTAATGCTTGCGCCCTTAATTGTATTCAGATAACTTATCAATAATATTTTGAGAATATTATGAGCTTTAAGGTTACAATTTTAGGGTGTGGCGCATCAGCAGGAGTTCCTATTATCGGAAATATTTGGGGGAATTGTGATCCAAAAAATCCAAAGAACCGACGCCGAAGATCATCTATTTTTATTGAATACGACGACACAAAACTTTTAGTTGATACAAGTCCCGATATGCGGGAACAATTAATTGATACTGGAATTTCAACATTTGATGCTATTTTTTATACACATGAGCATGCTGATCATACTCATGGCATTGATGATTTGCGTTTAATTTATTACCTTAACAATCAAAAATCTATTCCTGTTTATACAGACCAAAGATGCATGAATGAGTTGCACCAACGTTTTCCATATTTGTTTGGTGTTGGCAACAATGCAGCGACCCCCGAAGATTTTAATGCATTTTTAGAGCCTCATATCATTAGCACGGACCCTTTTACAATTAAAGATATCCCTATGGTTCCATTTATTCAAGATCATGGAACCATCACCAGCCTTGGCTTCCGAATCGAAGATTTTGCATATTCTACAGATGCTGTTAATTTGGATGAAACAGCTTTTGAAAAGCTAAACGGTATAAAAGTTTGGGTGGTGGATTGCCTAAGAATGACGCCATCGAAAGTTCATGCTCATTTAGATAAAACGTTAGAATGGATTGATCGAGTTAACCCGGAACAAGCCTATTTTACGCAAATGAGTGCTGACTTGGATTATGATAAACTGTGTCAAATTCTACCGTCTCATATTCGGCCTGCCTATGATGGACTCACTTTAAATATTCGCTAAAAAGTTCACAATCTATTAATGTTTATGTAATATAGTATTAAAAATATTTGGAAAAATGTATGTTTAGTGAAAGAGTTGTTGTTGTTACAGGTTCAACTAGCGGTATTGGGTTGGCTATTGCAAGAACATTTGCACACCATCATGCGCACGTGTGCTTAAATGGATTTGGAGATCCTGCTGTAATTCAAAAAGAAATTACCTCCTTAGAAGCTACGCATAACTCTAAAGTCATCTATCATCCTGCTGATATGACTCAACCTGAACAAATTGCAGATTTAATTCAAACAACTTATAATACATTTGGCCGTATTGATATTCTGGTTAATAATGCTGGCATTCAACATGTCGCCCCTATCGAAGATTTTCCTTCCGATAAATATGAAGCAATTATTAAGATTAATCTATCTTCAGCATTTTATAGTATGCAGAAGGTAGTGCCAATTATGAAACAACAAAAGTGGGGACGCATTATTAATATTGCTTCTGCTCATGGATTAGTTGCCTCTCCATTCAAATCAGCATATGTTGCAGCTAAACACGGGCTATTAGGACTTACAAAATCCATAGCCTTAGAAACTGCTGAATTTGGGATTACATGTAATGCCATTTGCCCAGGGTATGTGCTGACTCCATTGGTTGAAGGGCAGATCAGCAGCACAGCAAAAGCCAGAGGCATTACTGAACAATCTGTTATTCGCGATGTCATGCTGGCAAATCAACCAACAAAACAATTTGTAAAAGTTCAAGAAGTTGCAGAGATGGTACTATTTTTATCCTCTGATAATGCATCTTCTATTACGGGCTCAAGTTTCTCTATTGACGGGGGATGGACAGCTCATTAAACTAAACGTAAATAATAAGGAATAAGAAAAATGACATTTGCCGACAAATTAAATCTGGTCTACGCATATTTTGAGCCTTTAGTTTCCATCTTAGACTTTATGAGTGTCTTTATTGTTTTATGGGGATTCTTTATGGGATTCTTACGCTTTGTTTATGTGGAATTCTTCCACCGAGAGGGTAAGTTTGCCCAATATCAAGAATTAAGACGCAGTGTTGGAATCTATATCATTTTGGGATTAGAATTTATGATTGTGTCCGATTTATTAAACACAATTAAACAACGCACCCATGAAGCATTAATTATTCTGGGCGCTTTAGTTGTCATTCGTACGATTATTTCATATTTCTTAGGTAAGGAAATGAAAGAAGCCAAAGAAGATGAAAAAGAATTCGCACTAGGCTTAAGGGCGGTGACTTTCAAGTCTACTCCTTCAGAAAATATGCTTATTGATAAAAAATCTGCAAAAAAAGCTTAATCTCCTCAAAACCGCCCTTACCTTAAGGGCGGTTTTTTTATTTGTACTTGCCGTTAGTTTAGTATAAAAACAGTGAGATACACGTAAATCTGAAAGACTTCGCATGCGTATTTTCTATAGCTTAATTCTTTTTACGATACTTACCACTCTATCTGCCGCTGATACAATCATCTCAGATGTTTATTCTCACCCCTTAGAAGACGGCAGAACCTTTCACGCTCGCCATCCACGCACAGAGGATCCCTATTTTTCATATAATGATCATACACTTACCATTCATACTTCTCCGTCAAAAACCTCAAGCCTATGGAACCTTGACCTTAACGAAGATTGGCTTGCTCGTCACAGGGATCAAATGATTTTATTTTTTATGCTTAATTCAGAAGGACCTCAAGAGTGTATAGGCTTTTTTTGGACTCAATTAGGCGGTCCCCTTACCTTTGCAGGAGTACCTGAGGAAATTATAAAAGAAAGTTTTAAACAATTAATCGATCTCGAATTTTAAACTTTATACTGTAACTTTCATCTTTCTTTATAAAAAATACTTGTTCTAGGAAAGATTCCGACCTAAACTATTATTATAAAAAAGAATAATAAAGAGAATAATAAGTATGTCAAAAGTTGCAGTAGTTACAGGCGGTATCCGCGGTATTGGACGTGGAATTTCTATTCAATTAAAAAAAGCAGGCTATGCAGTTATTGCCACGTATCAAAGCAATGATGCATTTGCAAAAGAACTAAATACAGACTTTGGGGTAGATATTTTAAAATTTGATGTGTCTGATTTTAAATCGTGTGAAATGGCCATCAATACTATTAAAGACCGCTATGGTCCAGTTCAAATACTGGTAAATAATGCAGGCATTACTAAAGATTCTACATTGCATAAGATGTCTATAGAACAGTGGCAAGACGTTATACGTACAAACTTAGATTCGGTCTTTAATATGTGTCGTCTTGTAATTGAAGATATGAGATCTGCTAATTTTGGTCGGATTATTAATATTAGCTCTGTCAATGCCCAAAAAGGACAAGCAGGACAAACTAATTACTGTGCAGCTAAGGCTGGAATTTTAGGATTCACTAAAGCACTGGCTCTTGAGACATCTGGCAAAGGTATTACCGTAAATGCCATTGCACCTGGTTATATTGATACAGATATGGTGCGTGCAATTCCAGATGTGATATTAGATAAAATTATCGCATTAATTCCTATGCAGCGCCTTGGTACGGTGGATGAAGTTGCAAAAATGGTTCAATATCTAGCCTCTGACGAAGCTGCCTATATTACCGGCAGCACCATTAGTTTAAACGGAGGCCAGTATATGGCTTAGAATAAAGCCATATATATGGCTTTATTCTATTCTTCCCAATATGAATCTTTTTCGTATTGCTTTCTCTGGCGTTCAATCTCTTGTAATTTATTTCGCAGGTCTGTGGCGTCTGCTTCATTTTTATCTTTTAAAGCTGCAGTTAAAAGTTCTTGCAACTCTATTTTAAGTAAGTCTAATTTTACATTCGCAGGACATCGCCACGGAATACCTTTTGATTCTGCTTCACTTCCTCCAGAAACAACCGCCCCTGTTTGATCAAACTTTTCTGCCGCAGCATAAAGATCCATATTGGTTAATAATTCACATAATAAACAACAGAATATATATTTCATTTCTTATCTTCTCTATTATTATTTTATTTTTATATGAAGCCGTTAACATCAGGTTAAATGGTTTAAGGTTGAAGTGTCAATAAATCTTGAAATAATTCATGCCAATTCAATTCTACACCTAAATGAATCATAGCTGATCCAATTCCAACAGCAGCACGATCCATAAATACAAACTCCCTAGGGGGACATACTTTGCCTGTGCGCTTTAAAGCTTCCATCACAGCTTTTGCTGCTTTTTTACCAGCATCATCAGATGATATTAAAGGTCGAACACGATTGTCTAACAAAGGTTCATATAAAAACTTTGCCCAAATGTTTAGCGCATCTACAATATCTTGAGTTAAATTTGTAAACCCCCACGTTTCATAAGCCTCCTTAGCTTGATTCATATTATCACGCTCTAAAGCAGCATAAAGCTGAATACTTCCTTCTAGAAAAGATTTTGAAAACTCTCGAACGCACCCAAAATCCAACAAAATAATATGACAATTTTCTGTGATACGGTAATTACCAAAGTGTGGATCACCATGTAAAATACCATGTCGATATAAAGGGTAATACCATGCTTGAAATAAATGTTTTGCAATTACCTGACGCTTTTCAAGCGGCCAAGACTTAACTTCCATCAAGTCAGCACCATCACACCACTCCATTGTCAATAAACGACCCGTAGAATAATCGGCGAAAGACTTTGGAACAATCACATTAAACTTGGATTTCATAAAAATTTTATAAAATCGCTCCATATTCTGTAATTCTAATTGATAATCTAATTCTTCTTTTAATCGATCATTTAATTCTTGCTGAATATATACGGTATCCAAAATTGGAACAGCTTTTTCATATATGCTTAACATCATGCGAAGTTGATCTAAATCTCCATTTATAATATTTAACATATTGGGATACTGTAATTTACATGCGACCCATTCACCTGAAGGTAACTGAGCTTTGTGTACCTGCCCTAAAGATGCCGCCATACTTGCTTCTTTTTCAAAATATGTAAACTTGTCTTGCCAATCTGCTCCTAATTCAAACGCCATCCGTCTTCGCACAAAAGGCCATCCCATTGCTGGTGCATTTGACTGTAACTGTACCAAAGATTTCGTTACATCTTCTGGCAGGATACCTGGAACCATTGCCAGAATTTGTCCTACCTTCATGACGGGTCCTTTTAACTTACCCAAAGCTTCTGTTAATATATTTGGAAAAGCATCATTATTCCCAATGACCTTATTTCCCAATGTCTTAAGGGCTACTCCACCTAATGTGGTGCTAACATTGGCAATTCGTCCAATCCGACTAACAAATGATGCATTATCATCCATTATGATTTCCTTTAACTTCATATTTTTAACCAATGTCCACTAGATCAAGAGGAAATACATTACCCTTCTGCCACAAGATCGCGAAAGTTCTATACAACCTCGCATCTATTGAACACGCATTGCACTAGGAACAGCTTTCGAACTCTTGGATTAATTCCTCAATCATACTTAACCCTTTATTCCAAAAGTTTGGGTCTTTTAAATTAAATCCAAATGGTTTCAATGCCTCATCATATCGTTTTGTACCCCCTGCTTTAAGTAATTCGATATATTTCTCTTGAAAGCCTAGTGGGTTTTCTTGGTAATATGCATACAAAGAATTAACCAAACAATCTCCAAAAGCATACGCATACACATAAAATGGAGCATGAATAAAGTGAGAAATATAGGCCCAATACATATGGTAACTTTCATCTAATTGAATTGCATCTCCAAGGCTTTCTGATTGGACCGCCATCCAAATAGCAGAAATATCTTCCACAGATAACTCACCCTCCAGGCGTGCTGTATGAATACGTTTTTCAAACTCATAAAATGCAATTTGACGCACCACCGTATTCAACATATCCTCGATTTTTCCGGCTAATAAATATGTTTTTTGTTCTGCCGCTGCATTTTTTAATAAAGATCGAAACGTTAACATCTCTCCAAATACACTGGCAGTTTCAGCTAAGGTTAAAGGAGTATCTGCCATTAAAGCTCCCTGTTCTCGGGCTAAAACCTGATGAATTCCATGACCCAATTCATGCGCAAGTGTCATTACGCACCGTTGTTTTCCATGATAATTCATAAGAATATATGGGTGTGAAGAAGGGGCAACAGCACAAGAAAATGCCCCGGAATCTTTACCAGGACGCAAAGCGGCATCAATCCAATTTTTTTCAAAAAATGTCTCTGCAATCTTAGCCATATCTGGAGAAAATTGATGATACGCCGTCAACACAATATCTTTTGCTTTGTCCCAAGCAATATCCAGCTCTCTAGACGTTGGATAAGGAGCATTACGATCCCAATACTGTAACTTATTCTTCCCAAATTTTTTGGCTTTTAAAGCATAATAATGATGGGACAATTTACCATAGGCACTTTTTACACAAGTTGTTAGTGCGTCCACAACCTCAGCATCAATTTGATTTTCTAAATGGCGAAAACTATCTATATTTTGAAATTTGCGCCATTTATTATTAAGAGATAAGTTTTGAGATAATGTATTCATAATCATTGCAAACGCCCTAGAATTATCTTTTAACCCTTTTGATAAAGCTAAGGCTGCAGATTTTCTGACTTTTTCATCTTGATGCATCAAGCGATCTAAAACATCTGCAATCGGATACATCCTTTCATTAATTTCAAAGCGCATATCTGCACACAACTCATCATATAACCGAATCCATGCCCCTTCTGCAGGAATAGATTTTTCTTGCATTAACCTTTCCATTTCATCAGATAATTGATGATCTTTAAACAATCGAACACAATTAATCCAAGGGATATAATGACGCAATAAAAGTTCTTGATCATACAGTTTTGTCAAGTGTCCATCCGTTAATTGATTTAACTCTAACGTAAAAAATAATAACTGAGCACTTAATTGATTTGTCTGTTCGTAAACATTCTGATAAAAAGCACCAATTTTTGTATCCGAACGATCTTGGGCATATTGCAAATAAGCATATGCACTAATCTTCCCCATTTTGTCTGATATTACTTCATACTGCTTTATAGCTTTGTTTAAATCGGCCCCTGTTAGACGCATAACCTTTTCTTTATACATAGCTACGAAAGACACCACTTCCTTGTTTAAATCATCTATATATGCTTTAATTGAAGGGCTGTCATAATTAGAGAATAAATCTGTTAAATTCCATGATGGAGCGTTCATAGGCACTGTCATAATCTTCTTTCTGTTATTAATAATACAAATTATATCAAAAACACCCTAGAAACAGAATATAATTGCTGCAATAAAAATCTTCTCTATATTCAATATTAGACACAAAATATTTTTTACAAGAAGAAATATTTTTTCTACTATAGAATCAAAATAATTTTATTTGCCGAGATATAAAATAATCATATATATCTAAATTGACCCTATCAAATAATTATAAAAATTCTTGGGTTAAGTTGTTCAGTTAAAGGAAAAAAACCATGAAAAAATATATCTTATATGTCCTATCGTTATACTTATTTATTAATCCAATTATTGCTACTAACGTCTTAATAGTTGCACCAGAACGTTTTTCTACTTCCTCAGACTTGCTATCTATCCCTCTTCTGTATGGAGAGGGCGAACTACCTTCTACTTGCGTTGTCGATACAAAACTTAATGAGATTACACCCGATATTTTAACCTCAAGGGGAAGTAATTTATTTTGGGCACCTTCTGGAACGGTATTAACACCTGCAGAATGTGACTTAGTTGATCAAGCCAGAGGAGCTTTCGGCGTTGTTCGTTTAGTCCAATCAATGTGGCGCCATACCTTAGATAGCTTTCCAAAGGTATGCCCTGTAACAGGTTGCACTCCTTTATGCAAAGCGTTAGATAACTGGAACAAACAACCCATACTTACAATAGACTCCCACGCAAAGTGTGAGACAGGGTGCCAACTTAATGCATATTACGATCCTTCTACTCACACATTAGTATTTCCACAGTTCTTAGATAAAGGAAGAATGAAATATACATGTTCTTCGTTTGACGTAATTGCACACGAGTCTGGACATGCGTGTTTAAATGCAATGTGTCCTGATTTATTATCATCTGATCGTTCAGATTACAGTGCTCTTCATGAAAGTTTTGGGGATTTAACCGCTTTATTCGCGTCATTAGATATTGCGACATCATTAGAACAATCTAGATGGCTATCTTCACCCCATACGGGTACGTGTATAGGGGGCGATCTAACAGGCACATGCATACGCGACCCTCACGATGGTCACTCTGTCTCTTGTGAACCTCATGATCTTTCAAAGCCTTTAACCAGATTTATGTGTAATTATATGAGCCATCTATGGAAAACTAGAACAAAAGGAGCATCTACAAGAGACATTTTATACCAAGCACAACAGGATTTTTTAGAAGCTATGTTATATAACCTAGATTCAGAAAATATACTTCAATCTATCATCGATTATTTTGCTACCCATAAAGTTTCAATAAGAGACAGCTATTTTGCAGCACTTACAGCTCAATTTACTTCATGTAGTTTGATTGATGCTTAAACACCAAACGCCCCCAAATGGGGGCGCTTGGTTCTTCTATAGGTAGAATCGTAAGATGATTAACGTTCTAAACTTACTTTAAGTCCAGCAGAACTTCCGCTTAGCGTATCTAACCCTAAGTTTGTACTGAAGCTAACTCCACTGTTTAGGTTCATCCCTCCTGTCCATTCAACGGATCCTCTGACTCCTGCTGTTGATCCAAGATCCTTTGAATCTTTGCTCCAACTCTTCTCGCCATATCCTACTTTAGCCAATAGACGTGTATTGAAGCTATACGTATCGGCTGTAAGATTCGCAACTTCCATATCCAATCCTACATATCCTACAGTTTCATTTAAC
>Ga0172373_10004815_pt1 | contig 18811 bp, 19 predicted proteins | sample Lak10m_2_FD_114546 | JGI IMG/M metagenome (GOLD analysis project Ga0172373, IMG submission 114546) | Freshwater microbial communities from Kabuno Bay, South-Kivu, Congo - kab_092012_10m | ecosystem: Environmental > Aquatic > Freshwater > Lake | place: Democratic Republic of the Congo...
AAATAGATGAAGGACTGACAAAGTTGATGGATTAGGAGGTTAAATTGGGTGAACCTTTCAATGAAGCGTCACCAGCCAAGGTTTAGAAAATGATGCAAATTTTACTTATATCCACTTCTGCTCGGAAGGTTTTAGAACTTGGGTTATTTACATATAAGTAAAAAATGCCGCTTGACTCTACCTACATAGTCAACTAAAATCGAAATATAAACATAATATTTCTTGTTTTGTTTTTGTTTCGTTTTGAGTTCACATTGCGTACGCGTAACTTACAATTCTTGCCCCTATAGACTGACGAGTTTGAATTGATGTGCGCTTGGACTAGAAAGAGGTGTGATCAAAAAAGTATTACGACCAAAAAAGCCCGCAAAAATTGTGGCTAACACCACAAATGGTAAACCCTGACATCACCACAACCGAAAAATCTAAAAAGAGGAGATTGAAATGAAGAATAAGTTCCAAGTATTTGTCAGTGCAATCGTAATCATAGCATCCCTGTTGTTAGCAACCGGATGCGCTGGTACATCGCAGGGTGACGACGCCGTAAAACTCACAGTGTGGGTGAATGGCCGCGATAGTTTCATCGGACCCAGTGAGCAGAAACTCGCCCAAGATCAGTGGTACATCTCCCAAGCTTTCAAGCGCTTCGAAGCTGCCAATCCCGGTACAACTGTGGAATTGGTTGTGCAGTCAGATGCCCTACAGGCACACCAGACCTTCCGCACAGCAGGGCTGGCTGGCAACGCCCCAGATTCTGCCAACCTGTGGGCAGGGCAATTCATCTTTGCCCTACGTGAAGTAACTCAGGACATTACCCAATACGTACCCAAAGAAGATCTCGAGCAGATTAATGGTTGGGATACGGTTACTCTCGACTTCAAGCCGGGCAGTCCGATTATTGGCTACCCCGTCCCGAATAATCAGGTCTGCTTCTTCCTATATAACAAGGAAATCATCAAAGCTGCAGGCCTTGATTTTGAAGCCAACCCGCCGCGCACAATGGAAGAGTTTATGGCCGCCCTCGAAACCATAAAGAATGCCGGCTACCAGCCAATGGCTGCAGACGAAGGACAGGGCTACACCTATAACTTTTTCTACATCGCGTCGTACTGGTGGGTGCAGCAGAACGGCCTTGAGCCGATCTTGGCTGAGGACGCAGGCCAAGCAAACTTCGCAGATGACCAGGCCCTGTTAACCGCCCTGAATGCCTATCAGGATTTATACACCAAGGGGTACCTGAATCAAGACGCCGCCACATCCGCGGACTCGTGGAATAAATTCCTCGCCGGCGAAGTAGCAATGATCCCGAACGGCTCATTCGGTGTGAAAGACGCACAAGACGCCCTTGGCATAGAAAATGTCGGCGCAATCCTTCCACCCAACATTTCAAGCGATGCCAAGATCAAAGACAGTCTGATCGGCGGGCCAGGACAGAGCATGGTCGTTGCCAAGAACTCCAAGAACCCAGAAATGATGGTTAAACTGCTTTCCTTCCTGAACTCCAAGGAAGAAGTCCTCAAGCTGAGTGAATTCCAGACCATTGTGCCCGTCCGCAAAGACATATCGGCTGAAGAGCTAAAACTGCAACCCGGGACAATTGCAGCCCAAATGTTTGAGTGGAGCCAAAACTACGTGTTCTGGGTCGACAACTCGCTCTCACCTGCAGTTGTGGATGACTTCAACAAACTACTGCCACTCGTCCTAACTGGCAAAATGACTCCCGAAGAACTTGCCGCGCAACTCGACAAAGATAAAGGTAAGTAGTAAAAGTAATCGAAATAGGCATGGGGCGCTTTTATAAAGCGCCCCATGCCATCCTCAGGGCTATTTCCGTTTTTCAGAGACTTCCATAATATGACTTTTTCATGGAGCGCGAACTTTCGTAAGAAGAAGGCATTGCAGGGTATTCTTTCCGTCCTCCCTGTGATCTTTGTGATGCTATTCATTCGTTTTTACCCAATTGGAGAGGCCATCTATCGGAGCTTCACCAATTGGGATGGGTTATATAAGAACGATTGGGTAGGCATTAAAAACTATATCGAAATTTTTACCGACAGCCCGTTTTGGACTCTCCTTCGCAATAGCTTTGTTTTACTCATCAGCGTTCCACTTCAAATCTTCATAGGCCTTATGGTCGCAGTATTGCTCTATGAGGAAGTCGCGGGCTGGAAGTTCTTCCGCGCAATCGTCTATGTGCCTCAGATCATATCTGCGGTCATCATTGGGTATCTTTTTCGTATCGCCTTCGGACTGGATGGTCCCATCAATGGGGTTTTACGAGACATTGGATTGGAGTTTCTTTCCATCGAATGGCTCGGAAACAGTGGAACCGCCCTTTTTGTGCTGGTCTTTTGCCTCACCTGGTTTTCCATCGGATGGCAGGCGATCATCATCCTAGCGGGGATGACAAAGATTCCTCCATCCATCATCGAATCAGCCAGCCTGGATGGTGCCAACTTTTGGCAACGCACCTTCCTTGTCATTGTGCCAATGGTTGCACGAACAATCGAATATGGCGCAATCATGGCCATTGTCTGGACATTCACCGGGACATTTGCCTTCATTTATTCCATTACATATGGCGGGCCTGGCTACGAAACATCCACCATTGATTACATGATTTACACCAAGTTCTATCAAGCCAGCGCCGACTATGGCTTTGCCACAGGACTGGCGGTGATTTTATTGATCATTATTTTGATTCTCACCTTCGCCGAAATGGTCTTCACGAATAAGGTCAGCGACTGGGAATGAGGAGGAAATGATGAACAAAAGACAAATAATGACCAAGGTTCTGATTTTTCTCGCCTTGTCGATACTTGCCATATCGAACATTTATCCCCTGTTGTTTGTTTTCATGAACTCCCTCAAGGATCGGACGGAGTATCTCAAAAATCCGTTTAACCTTCCCAATTTCAAACAACTAGCCTGGGGTAATTACGAGACGATGATCAGTCAGTTCCAAATTTTCAGGTTGTTTGGAAACACCCTTTTCATCTCCCTGGTAACCATTTTCTTTTTGCTCGCACTGGGCATCGTCGCAAGTTACGCTTTTGCAAAATTGAAATTCATCGGAAAGAACGTTATCTATTTCCTCATCATCTCCAGTATGTTCGTTCCCGTACAGGTGACCATAATTCCGCTCTACATGTTGTTTTCCAAGCTGCATCTGGTGGATACTCATTGGGCTGTTATTCTGACCTACTTGGGAGTGTTTCTCTCCGAGGCAATCCTATTAATGACAGCGACCTTTCGGGGAATCCCAGATGAGATTATCGAAGCAGCTGAACTCGACGGAGCAGGTTACTTTGATATCTTACGCCATGTCATAATTCCGATGGGACGCCCCGCGATCATCCTCTGTGTGATCTATTACTTTATCGTGACATGGAACGACCTCTTCACCCCCATGATTTTGTTAACCAACATGGATTCCCGCACGGTGATGGTCGCGTTAGCCTCACTCATCTCGCGTTACTCGGGCGATCCAACCTTCCAATTCGCAGGCTTATTTCTGGCAGCCATCCCAGCCATTTTGGTATACGCCATCTTTCAGAAATACATTATCAAAGGGATCGGCGAAGGATCAACGCGGTAAGGTAATCAAATATGGAACTATTACTTGGGATTGACGCAGGAACCACATCGGTCAAGTCTGGGCTGTTCAGCGCAGACGGAAAATGCCTGGCTGTGTCTCGGCAGGAATATCAACTCTCAACGCCATACGCAAATTGGGCAGAGCTCGACCCAGAGATCTACTGGCAGGCTTGCGTAACCACAGTCAAGCAGGTTCTTAAACAAGCAGGCGGGAGCGATATCTCTGCTGTTGCAGTATCCAGTCAGGGCGAGACAGTAATCGCCCTCGACATGCATGGCAAACCAGTCTATCCCGCTATCGTTTGGTTGGACAATCGCGCCGTGCTCGAAGCGGAAATCCTTGCCAAAAAATTTGCGCCAGCGGTCTACAAAAAGACCGGAATTCCTGAGATTATCCCAACGTGGAGCGCTTGCAAAATTCTTTGGTTAAAACATAACGAACCAGAAATATTTTCCCGCGCCAGTAAATTTCTGCTCGTGCAGGATTATCTAATCTATCGACTGACAGGACAATACGCCAGCAACGATTCTGTCGCCTGCACATCGCTTTATCTGGACATCACCACGCATGATTGGTGGCACGACATTCTTCATGAGATCGGCATCAATGAGAAACATCTGCCGTTTCTATACCCACCCGGTGATGCAGTCGGAAACATTTCCCAGGAAGCATCAACCCAAACAGGGTTGCCCCAGACCGCAAAAGTAGTCGGCGGCGGCATGGATCAGTCAGTAGGCGCGCTCGGTGCGGGGAACATTCGCGCGGGAATCGTCTCCGAAACGACAGGTGCGGCGTTGACAATTCAGGTCTCCATTCCATTGCCAGATGTGGACAAGAACAAGATTATCCCTGTTTATTGTCACAGTGTACCTGGGAAATATCTTTTCGTGCCAGTCTGCCCGACAGCAGGCATGGCATACAAATGGTTTCGCGATACATTTGCAACGCTGGAAATGGCACAGGCTGAAAAAGACGGGAGTGATGCGTACGATCTGCTTACCGCACTTGCTTCGGATGTTCCCCCAGGTAGCGACGGGCTCACCATGTTACCCCATTTAATGGGAGCCTACAGCCCCGAACCTAATCCTTCTGCGCGTGGATCTTTCACGGGCTTCACTTTAAGTCACACCCGCGGACATTTTGCACGTGCTATTTTTGAGGGAGTGGCCTTTCTGCTGAAGAAAAATCTCGAAGTACTGCAAAAAGCTGGGATCGAGGTCTCCGAAATTCGGTCTACCGGAGGCGGCGCACGCAGCTCACTGTGGAATCAGATCAAGTCCAATGTCTGTGGAGCACCCGTTGTCACATTGCAAAATGAAGATACCGCATTATTGGGCGATGCGATTTTGGCGGGAGTGGCTGCGGGTGTATTCAAAACCATCGAAGATGGATGTAGGCAAATGGTGACTTTAAAAGATAAAATAGCGCCCAATGCCCAGTCGGCGGATTACGCCGCATCTTATCGACGCTATTGCGATTTGGATCAAACTCTCAATGACTATTATCTTCGTCAATATAAAAATCAGTAACAATACCTGAAAGGATACCCTATGGCAACAAAACCCAAAGTTGGCGTACTTGTAATGGCATTACTGGAAGACGATTACAACAAGACAGCACACATGCGCCCGCTGGCGCAAAAAGCAGCGGACCGTATTGGTGCAATCATCGGACAATACGCAGAGACCGTCTGCCCGCCATTGGTGGAAGAGGAGTATCAAGCCGAAGCGGCCGCGCAAATGTTCAATGCTGCAGACGTCGACCTGATCGTAGCGGTTGAAGTGGCGTATACAAAAGGTGTTGTGCCAACACGCTGTTTCCTGAGTACGACCGCGCCCGTCCTGGTTTGGAACACCCAGCAGATCCAATTCCTGCCCGAAGACGCCGACTTCGATCTCATCATGGTGAATTCGGGCATGGCAGGCGTTCCCGAAATGACCTCAGCCTTACTCAGGCTTGGACGTCAGTTCTGGATGGTCACATCGCACATTGATGATCCCGCAGGCTTGGCGAAAATCAAGGACTATATTTCAGCGGCTGGCGCGGCTCGCAAACTCAAAAACGCTCGCATCGGCATTGTCGGGCACGCTTTCGAAGGCATGACCGACCTGATGGTGGACTTCCTCAGCCTGCGCCAATTCCTTGGACCCGTGTGCTGGCCAGTGGAGCCTGAAAAGTTCGCAGTGACCATGCAGGAACTCTCAGAGGCGGAAGTGCAGACTCTGGTCAAAAGCGAATCGGCGCGCTACAACGTGGACATGGACTCGGGCTTGTTTGAGAGATCCTGTCGGCTGGCATTGGCTCTCGAAAAAGTATCCCGCGAAAACAAGTTCGACGCGTTGGCAACTTTCGATCAGGTCTGGCTCACCGATCCACGCGTGGGCATCATCCCCTCGTATGGCACGGGACGCCTTTGCGAGATCGGCATACCGTGCTCCACCGAAGCGGATGTCACCACACTGGTGGCGATGTTGATCCTGCAAGAACTGGCGGGACAGGTCACCTTCCTCGAAAATTACGTGATTGACTTCCCGAACAACTCGATCATTCTTTCGCATGACGGACACGGCAATCCAGCACTAGCCTCCAAACCCGAAGAGGTCTCCATCAAGAGCAGCATTTATTATCAAGGCGTCAACGGCTTCGGCGCAGGACTCGAATTCGCCTACGCTGCGGGACCCGTTACCATGATGTCCCTGGTCTCTATTCAGAATCGCTGGCGGCTAATCTACTCCGAGGGCGAATCGATCGCGATCAAGGCGAGACCTGTAGCAGCTCCACAGATGTTATTCAAGCCAAAGACAATGGGCATTCAGGATTGGTGCAATGCCTGGTGTCTGGCAGGTGCGCCGCATCATCAGGCATTGGCAATGGGTTACCTCGGCGAAAAAATCAAAACCGTGGCTGCCATGCTAAACTTGGATATTATTGAAGTTTAGTATTCAAAGGATCGCCATGAAAAATGATTCAACCCAGTACATGAATGCGACAGAGCGGCGTTCCCAAATCGCACAGATGGTGCGCGAGCAAGGCAAGGTCTTCGTTGCGGATCTTGTGAAGGGGTACGGACTGACCGAGACTTCCATCCGCCGCGACCTGATCGTGCTGGAAAATGAACACCGCCTCAAACGCATTCATGGAGGAGCTGTATCCATTCCGGGCAATTTTCGCACCGACACATTCGCGGAAAAAGAGAAACTTCAGATCCGCGCCAAGGACGGAATTGGAAAAATCGCAGCCAAAATGGTCGATCGCGGCGACATCATCCTACTTGCATCGGGCACAACCACACTTCAGATCGTTCGTCACATTTCCCCAGAATTGCGGATGAACAACCTGATTACATTGGTCACCACTTCCATGCCGATCGCGCACGAAATCTTGACCTGGCCGTCTCCCAACCTGACCATTCTTGGCGGCCTTTACCTACCCGACTATCAAGCAACTGTCGGTCCCCAAACCATCAAACTCCTGAATGACATCACTGCGGATGTCGCCTTTCTCGGCGCAGACGGATTGACGTTGGAAGGCGGAGCAACCACCGCCAATGTACTAATGGCTGAAGCCGACCGAAAAATGGTGGAGCGCGCCCGCAAAACTGTTCTGGTGGTAGATAGTTCCAAGATCGGGCAGGCAGGGTTTGTGCCTATTCACCCCATCTCTTCCTTTAATGTATTGATCACTGACTCAAGTGCGCCAGCCAGTTTCCTGGATGCTGTCAGACAAATGGGTGTAAAAGTGATCGTCGCTGGGCAGTAAACCTTCGGAGTATACAATGACAGTCTTTCATAACTCGTTCAAGATTCAATCTGACCGCATGCCAACCTTCCATGATGTCACAGAAGATGTGCAGGCTCTGCTGAGCAAATCAGGCACCACCAATGGAATTGTGGTAGTCTATTCGCAACACACCACTTGCAGCGTTTTCGTACAGGAAGATGCAGATGATGTGAATTATTGGGGCACCAAACTTCTCCTGCAAGATTTGGTGAACGTATTCGAAAACATTGCCCCCACATGCCGCACCGAAGGTCAATATCTTCACCCGGGTCCAAAGCACATTGAGATGGCAAAGTCTCGGGATGAACACCCCGCCTGGAGTCTCAATACCGATGCACACCTGCGCTCAGTGATGATGGGACGATCAGTGACGATCCCCATTTTAAACGGTGCTATGGAACTGGGCGAATTCGGTCGCATCTATTTTGCAGACTTTGACCAGACACGCGCCCGCGAACGCACTGTGATCGTGCAAATCATTGGCGAGTGATCACGCATGACGATTGACATCGGTCTTTCCACTCGAAAGATTGTTTCTGGTCCTCTGGAATTGACCTACGCCAAATCAGCTGGTCCGCGCATTATCGGAATTCAATACAAGGGATCGGGCAATCTGTTGGCCTCTATTCCTCAAATCGCGATTCCAACCCCCTATGGTGAATACCACTACATGGGCGGGCATCGCCTCTGGTACGCGCCCGAAGCGATGCCGCGTTCCTACATTCCAGATAATGATGGTGTGACAGTCACAGAACTATCCGATGGCGTGCTGCTTCAAGGTAAACAGGAAGTCGGCACAGGGATCCGTAAAAGTATTGAGATTCATCTAGACCCAACAGGGCAGGTTACATTAATTCATACGCTCACTAATGAAAGTTTATGGGAGGTGGAACTCGCCCCGTGGACGATCACTATGTTCCGTCTCGGCGGTACGGCCATACTCCCATTCCAATCCGAGACCGTGGACATGGATGGACTGCTTCCCGATCGCCACATTGCGCTCTGGCCGTACAGCAAAATCAACGATCCGCGCCTGCGTTTTGAAGATGGTTTCATCTTTCTGTCTGCCAAACCAAACCAGCCCCTTTTCAAGATCGGCGTCTTCAATCCACGCGGCTGGCTCGCCTACTGGAATCAAGGAGTACTCTTCCGCAAGACATTCATGGTTCAAACGGATGCCGCACTTCCCGATTTTGGATGCAACTCCGAGATCTATTGCGATGAGAATTTCATTGAATTGGAAAGTCTCGCACCTCTTGTCAAATTAGGGATCGGATCTTCGGTCAGTCACGCGGAACAATGGGAATTTTACGACAGCCTCAGACAGGATTTTCTACCCGAGAATGCAGTCCGTTTTATGCAATAAACAATAGAATGTGAGATTTTTGAATCCGTGAAAATAAAAATTCGCACACCATTTTTTGAGACCACAGTAAAAAACTACATCTTTGGCGATGCTGTATTGGATTATGCCAGGGCTGCGGACGCGGCTTCGAAAAAGTATGATGTAGATGTGCTCTTCATTGCCCCCTACACCGAGATCCGCCGCGTGCGGGAAAATACCGATCGGATTTTTGTCCTTGCTCCCTACATGGATTTCATCAAGCCAGGTCGCGGCATTGCAGACGTTCTCCCCGAGGCATTGAAGGCCGCAGGCGCACAGGGCGTGGTTCTCAACCACAGTGAGCGCCCCATGACCTTGAATGCACTGCGAAAAACGATTGACCGCGCCAACAAGCTGGATCTGCTCACCTTCGTGTGCGCTGACACTATCGCAGAAGCCCAAGCGCTCGCCCTGCTCCACCCCGACATCCTAAACCCCGAGCCGACAGAACTGATTGGCAGTGGCCAGGTCAGCGACATGGGATATGTCAAAGAAGTGATCCGCGCCGTGAAATCCATTGATCCTTCAATTTTGGTGGAACAAGCCGCAGGGATTACCAATGCTCAACAGGTCTACGATTTCATTATGGCGGGGTCTGAGGCGGCTGGATCAGCATCAGGCATTCTCACCTCGTCCAATCCGCACGCGCTATTAAACGAGATGATTCATGCCGTGAGCAAGGCAAGAGAAGATCTGATGAAGGGGCAATCATAGGAGGAATAAGATGATTCGCAGGGAAGAATTCAAAGTTACTTCCAATGACGGGATTCCCACTTTCCATAACGTGACGGATCTTGCAAGAAATACGGTCAAGAATTCGGGGATTTTAAATGGCATCGCCACTGTATATTCGCATCACACAACCTGTTGCGTGATCATTGATGAAGATGCATTTGATGTCGTCCCCAATGGTCTAAAGACGTTGCAACAAGATTTTATCGATGCGCTTGAGAAAGTTATGCCAACCTTTAACAAGGAAGGCATGTATAACCACCCCGGTCCAAAAGCCAAAAAATTTGGAATGGAGCACGGTGAAGATGAAAAGACCTGCCTAAACACCGATGCACACCTCCGTTCTGCGCTGGTGGGACGAAGCGAGACAGTCATGATAATTGACGGTGATCTTGATCTCGGCGAATTTGGTCAAATCTATTTCATTGATTTCGACCAGACCCGTTCGCGTGTAAGAACGATTCAAATTCAGGTAATGGGAGAATAATAGATCGAATATCTAAAAGCAGTTTCCCCGGGACCAGCAGACCCTGTTCTACTGCCCGGGAGGTGGGCTTTAAGCATGTTATCAATCGGGGGTGGACTGGATGCCTGGATAAAGCCGCGCGGCGATCTGTATGAAAAATATGCTGGACAGAATGTCACGGTACTTCAACCTGATCCATAAAAGATCTTTATCTCTGTACTGCAGCGCCTCCGCCAGATGCGCGACAGGCATGCGCCGACAATCGATGACAAAGTAAGTTACAGCACGTGAAGTGACGAACTGATCATAGCCGAAGACCATCATCTTTCAATTTAAACCAACCCCTGCCTCCTCGCAATATCCGCGGCTTGTGTGCGGTTTTCCGCTTGCAGTTTGGCGAGGATGTTTGAAACGTGGTTTTTCACGGTACCTTCGGTGATAAACAATTTCTCAGCCATGTCTTTGTTGGATGCGCCCTGCGCGAGCAAGACCAACACTTCGCGCTCACGTTCAGAGAGTGATTCCAGTGTGGCAGTTGTCGGCCGCATCATTTCGCGCAGGGCACGAGAGGCGATCTCGGGCTGAATAAAAACTTCGCCTTCGTGAACCCGCCGGATCGTTTGGATGAGCTTGTCGGCGGGCGTATCTTTAAGAAGATAGCCCATTGCACCCGCTCGTACACCCTGATAGACATAATCGTCACGGTCAAAGGTGGTGAGAATGATGACCTTTGCCTGGGTCCATTCACGGCATAATTTGGCGGTCGCTTCAACGCCGTTGAGGAAAGGCATTTGCACATCCATGAGGATGACATCGGGACGTAATTCGAGCGCAAGTTGCACACCGCGTTCACCATCCCCCGCTTCGCCGATGACGTGCAAGCCTGGTTCGAAATCGAGAATCGTTTTCAGCCCCTGACGCATAAGCGTCTGGTCTTCGACGAGCAGGATTTTGATGAGATCAGGCATGGGTGGAGAAAAACCTTTTACTTTTAAAGGATGGGCAGTTTCACGTCGACGCGTGAGCCGTTGCCGTTGCCAGTTAATGTCAATGTGCCGCCGAGTCCTTCCACGCGTTCGCGCATTCCGCGCAGTCCGTAATGTCCGGGTTGTTTCTCTGAGTCGGGTGGCAAGCCGCGCCCGTCGTCTTGAATGGAAAGTAGCGCGGCGTTGGATTCGATATCGAGTTGAAGTTGAACGGTGTGTGCCGCGGCATGGCGTTCGATGTTTGCCAATGCCTCCTGTGCGACGCGCCAGAGCGTTTCACCCAATGCAGGCGAAAGTTGATTCGCGCCTTCTGCGACATGACACGTAATTTCAAGGTGTGCGCGTTGACCCGTTTCCACGCTTAACGTTTGCAGGGCTTCACTCAAACGCCGTTCACCCAAGCCGGGAGCGCGCAACCCCGCGAGGGAACGGCGCAAATCGTCCATGCTGGCGCGTGTCAGGGTCTTGAGCTCGTCCACTTGCGCGGAGGCACGCTCGGGGTCTACTTTATAGAGGCGTTGTATCGCCTCCAATTGAACGGACACGGCAACCAGCGCATGACCAAGGCTATCGTGCAGATCTCGGGCGAGCCGCTCGCGTTCCTGAAGAGTCGCCAGTTCGGTGTCGCGTTGATGGGCGAGTTCCAATTCCTTTTGGGCGGCTTCCAATTTGGCGATGAGTTTGGCGCGCTCTCCACTGGTACGGATGATGCCGTAAATGAACAGAAACAGTACCATCGCGACCAGCCATTGAATCATGAAGCCGATAACGGCGCCGATGGGAAGGTCAGTAATTTTCCATTCCGAAATGGTCAAGACAATCAGAGCCGTCAGAACCGCTGTGCCGGGGATCACCGCCTGCAACGGTAACAACCCAAACATTTGTCCGAAGTATGTGAAACCCAACCACCATAAAAACGGATTCAGCCAGCAAGCCAGCAACCACAAACTGAGCCCGCCGACAAAATATATAGTCAGTCGGAAGCGCGAGATGGGCCATCCACTGCGTGCAATAGCAAAAAAGTACAACACGCCCTGTGCTACACACAACCCTGCGGCGGTTGTCTCGCGCCAGGTCAACGCATCGAAATGGGCAATAATGATGGATATGGCGGCAGAGCCAAATGCCAACACAGACACCACATCCCAGAACCTGCCATACAACTGAAAGTGTTTGGCAGACATGGGAAGATTGCTATTGGCAAGGTGGGATGGGTGTCCCTCGGTCATGTGGAAAGTGTACTCGGGAAAATGGAAAGTGGAAAGTGAGTGCAAGAAGCTCTCAGCCCTCTCCCAACCGGAGAGGGCTGAAGGACGATAGCAATTATGCCTTCGGCTCCCAGCGGAATAACCTGGCTGCGATAAAGGTCGCGCCGATGCCATAGGCAGCGAGCAGAAACAGATGCGTCAGCCATTTGGGATCGAGCGTGGCTTCCAACATGGCAGAACGCACCAGTTGAACTACAGGATAGGCGGGCAGGTAGGGCACCACGTTCCGCAACCATTCCGGCAACATATCCAACGGGAAGACCATGTCGCTAATGAACATCAACAAGAAATAAATCGTCATGCCAACGGCGGTGGCGGTCCCGGCTTTGGCTGCCATACCGCTGATAATGCCGCCCAGCGCCATGAAAGCCAGCAAGCCAGCGAGGATCATGGGATATGACAGGAGCAGGCTGGTCGCGGTGACGGGCACATCGTAGAGTACCACACCCGCAAGAATAATGAGCGTACTTTGTAGAACACCAATGATGACGTTGACCAGCAGGTACGAACCGATCAGCTGTCCGGCAGGCAAAGGTGTCGCCTGTAATCTGCGCAGGACGCTCTTTTCGCGCATCTCGAGCATCATGGTGGAGCTGCTGACCAGCCCGAAACTGAGGGCATTGAGCACAATGACGCCGGGCGTCATATAGTCCATGTACTGACTCATGATCGCGCCATAGATGAACATGAGCAGAACAGGGAAGGCAAAATTCCAGAACAACACATACCCGTTGCGCAGGTGCATAAGGGTCATGGCTTTGGTGAGGATCAAAAAGCGTTTCATGGGGTAATTCCTTTCAACATTAAGCGGATTAGTTGGACTCAGCCAGTGCGCGACCGGTCAATTTCAGGAAAACATCTTCCAGATTGGGTTGGCGCAACATTACATCACGGATCGAGCGACCGGAACGCGCCGCCAATTCGTGGAGGGCAGTCAGAGTCACCTCGGGACGCGCAGTTTCCACTTCCAGGTGCTGACCGGTGTAACGTGCATTGCTCACATTGGGGAGTGCGCGCACTTGATCCAATGGCAATTCCACGGTTGCCTTCAACATCGAATTCAATTGGAGGTTGGCGATCAGCGCGGCAGGCGTGTCACAGGCTACGATCTGACCGCGGTCTATGATGGCGATGCGCCCGCATAATGCCTCTGCCTCTTCCATTGCATGAGTGGTGAGGACAATGGTGCGTCCCTCATCGTGCAACTGGCGGACGATGTCCCAAACCGCGCGGCGGGCATGCGGGTCAAGCGCGGATGTAGGTTCATCGAGCAGGACGATCTGCGGGTCGTTGGCAATCGCAACAGCCAGCGCGAGGCGTTGCTGCTGTCCACCAGAGAGGCGACGTGCTAGTGTATTACGCTTCTCAATAAGATCAAACCGTGTCAGAAGATCGTTGATTTGATTGGATGTCAGATACACCTCATATAGTGCAGCATAGACTTCCACCAGTTCAGCGACGGTCAGGTCGTCCATTAGAGCGGTCCTTTGCAGTTGGATTCCCATCTGGCGTTTGGTTGCCGTAGTATCCGTCTGCACATTGATTCCACCAACGTGAACACTGCCCTGCATGGGTTTATGCAATCCTTCCACACAGGCAAGCAGGGTAGTCTTGCCTGCGCCGTTGGGCCCCAGCAAGCCAAAGATTTCACCCTTTTCCACAGTTAGGCTCACACCTTTAAGTGCCTGCATGGGACCATAGGCGGCTATTAAATTTCGTGCGTCGATAATCGATTGAGACATTTTTAAACTCCTTTGTTGATGAACCTATAGTACGGGAAAACAACGTTCAACCCCAGTCCCCAAAGCACGATTATGGATATGTCGAAAGTCATGGTGTGGAGTATGGCGAAGTGCCGAACTGGATGTATCAACCGGAACAGCATAAAGCAGGCAGGGTCCAGGATTGGATAAGCTATCGATAGACAACAAAAAGTGAATTGATTGTTTATGGAAATGATTTAAACGAAAACACCCCTATACGCGGGGGTGTTCATTCGTTTTTATCTTTTTGTTCTCTGTTTGGCAGGTACAAAGTTTTGAGGCCTGAACTTATACCCATATACATGATATATGCCACTCTGGGCTGATCCGATTGCAGTTATAAGGCAGAAAATTGGCATTTTTGTTTTCATCGGATCCAATTTTAGTAGGGTTGATACCTTGGTATCGCTACCCTGTCGGCAAGGAAGTCGTTCTAAACAAAGCAATGACGGCTTCCCTAGAAATAGCAGGACTGGTTTGGTTACCCCGTTTAGTGTTCGCAATATTGTCATAATGGAACACCGTATATGGTGACCGCAAGTCTGGTTTTGTCCAGTTGTGGACGTAGAGCTGGATAAAAAAGAACAGCGCCCCGACATGGGGCGCTGTTCTTTTCAAGCAGGGATAGTCAAATCCGAAAAAATCAGGTCAATAACTCGCCACAGGTAATTTTTTCAACCACTTCCTCTCGGTCAGTTCTTTCAAAATAAAGTCTGCGCCGTCGGCACGGGAAAGTTGCGTACCCGAACTCTTGCATACATACCCGACCTGATATTTGCCGTTGTGCTTGCCATCCACCAGGCGTGGATACCTCACCACCGTCCAATCCAACTCGGATGCCTGGATCACTTTCACATTTTCAGCCGAATCCAGCACCACATCCTTTGCCAATAGATTGAGCAGAAAACCGATGAAGTGATCAATGAATTTAGGTTGATCTTCCGGCTGACGAACCCCCGCACCGGTTGTGGATATCAGCCGGCGCACACCATTCTTCTTCATCCCGGCAACAATGTTTTTTGCTGAGGTTTCCATCATGTGGGGAACCGGCGGTCGGGTCGGTCCCAAGGCGCTAATTACTGCATCCTGCCCGGCAATCGCTTGTTCAACAGCTTCGGCGTCCATCGAGTCGCCCTTGAATACGGTCAGGTTGGCATCTTTCACAGTGAACTTCTCGGGGGAACGCACAAAGGCTGTTACTGTATGCCCTGCTTCCAACGCTTGCTTAACCACTTCCAAACCAACCCCACGCGATGCACCAAATACTACGATCTTCATAAGACTCCTTTGAATTTTTTCTTATCAATGATGGCTATGAAGCCAACAAGACTTTCAATTGTTTTGCTACGAGACGCAGCGGGTCGCCGGTATGCGATGTGCGACTCAGGATGATCCCGCCTTCGATGGCAGAAACAATGAAGGTCGCCATTTCATCGGCTTTTGTTTTTGAGTACCCGCATTCGATCAACTTGTCATGGAAGGCAGCTTTCAACATTTGATACGCTTCGTGGCAGGCAGCGTTGATCCGCGCGGATGTGGTCGCGGTTTCCATCGCCACAGCCGTCAATGGACTGCCTGCCGCAAAACCAGATCGCTCGACATGCTCTGCAACGTTCAGGATGAAGCCGGAAACTGCCTTTGCTGCGCTGGAACTTTCCATCAATCCCTGACGGATCCGTTCGGCAGTCTGGCTTCCAGATTGAAGTACCGCCTCTGCTGTGATTTGTTCCTTGCCCTCTGGAAAATAATAGTACAGCGACCCTTTCGGCGAACCGCTTTCCTTGATGATCTCGTTCAAGCCGGTGCCGTGATAGCCCTGTTTTTCCAAAAGGGCACAGGTGGTTTGCAGGATTTGTTAGCGGGCGTTGCTCATGTCTGTCTCCGTCCAGAAAATGTCTTTTGTCACCTTTTCAAAATACGACTACTGAATTATTATAACGACTGGTCTATATATAGTCAAGTCAGGAGTATTGATATGTCATCCCCTATATTGGTCATCGGTGCGCTAGGCAATGTCGGCGCAGAGGTCGTAAAACAGGTACTCGCCAGAGGCGGGAAAGTCCGTGCGGCGGATATGGATGTGAACAAACTAAGGGAGCGCTTTGGTAAAGAAGTTGAGGCGGTTCGCTTCGATTTCACAGATCCATTCACTTTTGAAGAAACATTTAAAGGTGTGACGCGCATGTTCTACATGCGTCCACCGCACATCACAAACATCCAGCGGGACATGGTCCCTTCGATGGACGCCGCCAAACGCGCGGGCGTAACCCACACGGTATTTCTTTCCCTGATCGGGATCGAAAACACAAAATATGTCCCCCACTACAAGGTGGAGACCTATTTAAAGACCATCAATATGCAAACGACCTTTTTACGTTGCAGTTTCTTCATGCAGAATCTGAACACCACCCATCGCCGTGAGATCAAGGAAAGAAATGAGATTTTTGTCCCGGTGGGAAAGGCAAAGACAGCCTTCATTGATGCGCGTGACATCGGGGCGGTTGCGGCGCTGACTTTACTGGAGGAGGGACATGCCGGGAGGAACTACGATTTGACCGGCAGTGAACGGCTGGATTATTGGGAAGCCGCCAGGATCCTGAGTGAGGTGTTGGGACGCAGGATTACCTATCGCAACCCGAACCCGTTTTATTTCCTGATCGAGACGATCCGCAGGGGTACACCTTTCATGTTTGCCTTGGTGATGACCGGGTTGTACACATCCACCCGCTTTGGAATGGCAGAACCGATCACCGATAAGGTTGAGCGATTAACTGGAAGAAAACCGATTCCATTCAGGCTGTATGTAATGGATTACAAAGATGCCTGGATGTAGTTTTGCGGACCAACATCACACCGGCTCGATGAATGCTTCAATGCCATAGCCTGTTTCCATCAATTCCCGCAACCGCCTTGCAAACCTTGTCGCAGGCGCGCCATCCACAATGTCGTGATCCACACTGACCGTGAGACTCAGATATTCGCGGATTTCGATGCGCCCTGCCACCACGCCAGGTCTTTCGCCAATGCCTCCCAGCGTTACCATCAAGGTCGGGAAGGAGATGGGAATCCCCCAGCCAGCGCCATCCGCAAACATGCCAATGGCGCTCATGCCAACCGTCCCGCCCAACTTTTTGAAGACCTGCGGCTGGCTGGCAATGATCCTCCAGAATAGACTGCGGATGAATCTCGGCAGGGAAAGGAACAACTGCATGGATTGGTATTTCTGCTCTTCCTCCGGCTTTCCCACCTGTGCGGCACGAATCTCATTGTGAATCTCGCGGAAGGATTTCCTGTTGGCGGCACGGACAATGTGCGGTTTGACGATCTTGTGCCCATCCACCTCCACTTCGATCTGTGTGCTGACATCCACTTCATCAAAGAGAACCAATTTATTTCTGCCTTGTCGCATGGCATGGAGAACCTTGTTTTCGTCGACAGCCTTCCCCAAGCAGTGAATGACAAAAGCAGTAAACGATGGTGTTTCACCCGTCCTGGTTTTGTATTCCCGCAGTTTCAAGCGCATATCGGTCACATCCACTTCGAACAAGCCGTGGATGAAGCGCTTGCGCTGACCTTCGCGCAACACGTCAATATAGCCGTGGCGAATCTTCGGGAAATCTTTGAAGGTAAAAGTATCTTGATTCGTCATGCAATTTTCTTTTCTTTCAGTTGCCGCTTGAATACGATACTCAACAAGATTCCATTAATAATCAACACCAGCCAATCAATGGATATGACCGCGACCTCAAAACGATCCTGTCGATCCAGCCCGTAGTTGAATGAAATAAGAGTAAACGTAATCACGGTCAGGATGAAGCTACCGGCGAATACCCAGCGGACGCCAGACTCCAGACGGTTCTTGTTGATGAACACAGGTGCCACGAACAGGAAGGAGAGGCTCATCAGCAGATAGCCCAATTCCTCCAAAACGATGAAGGCCCCGTGCGCGTTGTATTGGGTCAACAAGGTGATCCCTTCCGTTTCGCCGCTCATCAAGCTGATCGGGACGACCGAGAACTGCACAAAATAGTCACCCACCAGAACCATTGTCGCCATCAGTGCAAAGGATAGCCCGATCTCGCTGAAGATCTTCCTTTGGTTGGAGGCGTACACATGAATGGAAACCATCAGCACCAGATAGGACAGTGTTAGGATGATCGCAAGCGGCATCCACAGATAATCCTTTGGAAATTGCGACAAGGTGTTCAAGTACGGATACTCGATGCAGAGATCACCGCAATTGGCGCCAGAGACGGGAATGGCGGTGATCGCAAAGCCGAAGGTGACCACCGTCATGATCACGGTGAAGATGGCTGTATAGAAACCAACCAAGTGGGAAATCTTTTGTTCAGAGCTGTTGTCGGAAATTTGTGTAACTGCCATCATTCCTCCTTACTCACTGTCCACGAGCACGAATATATTTGCTGACATCCACGTTGTAAGCTGTTTCTTCCAGTGCGAAGAATGCCCAGGGGCTGCCCTGATCCAGCCAGGTAGCAGAGCCGACCGCGCTGATCTTCATGCCCGGCAGAGTATTCCCAGGTTCATTGCGAGTGATCCACAAGAGCTTGGATTTCCCCTCACCCGCTTCGCGATAGCGCAAGGCTTCCATCGTGTCGATCAAACCGGTTTGCGGGTTGAAACGCACGACAAAATTCTCGACTTGATCTTCGAACGGGACGAACAACAAAGCGGTGTTCTCGTCCACCGCCTCCCAACGGACCCGGGAATCGGTCAGCCAAATGGACGGGAACCACCCCGCCTCTGCCCAGACTGCCAAATTTGCGCCCTGGTTGGTATTGGGGTCGTCATAGAAAGTGCCCATCGGACTCTC
>Ga0172373_10004817_pt1 | contig 18805 bp, 15 predicted proteins | sample Lak10m_2_FD_114546 | JGI IMG/M metagenome (GOLD analysis project Ga0172373, IMG submission 114546) | Freshwater microbial communities from Kabuno Bay, South-Kivu, Congo - kab_092012_10m | ecosystem: Environmental > Aquatic > Freshwater > Lake | place: Democratic Republic of the Congo...
CGGAACCTGCGGTGTGCCCGGAAGCGGTGAAAACCGAGTCCGGCACCCCGCCAAACCAACGTGACGAGGCGCAAAACAGAGACGGCGTTCGTGGAGGTCACCCATTTTTCAAATACCTGCTAGACTCCCACCTGCGGACACCAGTCCCGCAGCTCGCAGCCCTCGCAGTCCGGCTTGCGCGCCCCGCACCGGCGTCGCCCATGCCATATCAGCCAGTGACTCAGCATGGCCCATTGCGCCTGCGGCACGAGCTTCATCAACGCCTGCTCGACCTTCTCCGGAGCTGTCTCCCGCGTCAGCCCAAGCCGGACGGCCAGCCGCCCGACGTGCGTGTCCACCACCACCCCGACGTTGATGCCAAAGGCGTTTCCCAACACCACGTTCGCGGTCTTGCGGCCCACGCCGGCCAGCTCGATAAGTGCCTCAATCGTGCGCGGCACCTCGCCGCCGTGGCGCTCAATCAACACCCGACAGCATGCCTGGATGTTCTTCGCCTTGTTGCGATACAGGCCAATGCGCCGGATGTCGGCGGCGAACTCCTCCGGCGGCGCACCAGCGTAATCCTGGGCCGTGCGATATTTCCGAAACAGATCGGCGGTCACGAGGTTGACCTGTTTGTCGGTGCATTGAGCCGACAGGATGGTGGCAACAAGCAGCTCCAGCGGGTTCGAGTAATTCAGCTCGCAATGCGCGTCAGGATACGCCCGGTGCAACTCAGTGAGAATGCGTTCCACCCGTTCGCGTTTGGCTTCAAGTGACTCGCGGGGCATGGCGTGGGGCGGAAGTAGAAACCTTCCGTGACGTTTGAGCTACTGATCCCCGCCCGCTCCGTGCCGCGCAAACCACGCCGCCGCCTGCGCGCGCCGCTGGACGCCGAGCTTCTCCATCACGCCCGTCATCACGTTCCGCACGGTCTTCTCGCTCAGGCCCAGCGCGTCCGCGATTTCCTTGTTCGTCTGCCCGCCGGCCACCAAGGCGAGGGCGCGCTGTTCTTGGGCGCTGAGTTGGCCCAGCTTGCCGGTCGCAGTCGCTTCACCGGCCTTCTGGCCGTTGCCCATCAGCACACGTTTGACCGCCGGGTGCAGCACGGAATCTCCCTGCGCCACGCTCATGATGCCCGCCGCCAGCGCCTCCTCGTTGCTGTCCTTCAAAAGATAGCCGTCCACGCCGGCGTCGAGCGCGGCCCGGATGGTGGCGGCGTCGGAAAACTGCGTGAGCACGAGCACGCGCGGCGGCTGGGCGGACGCCTTGAGCCGCCCGCAAAGTTCGATGCCGCTGTCGCCGCCGATGTGCAGGTCCAGCAGCACCACCTCCGGCTTGAGCCGCGCGGCTTCTGCCAGGGCTTCACGCGCCGTGGCAGCCTCGCCCACCACCTTGAGCCGGGGAAATTCGCCGAGCAGCAAACGCAATCCCGCGCGCACGACCTTGTGGTCGTCCACGATCAGGACGCGAATGGGGCCGTTGTTTCCTGTCGCCATGCTCCGGCCAGAGCAGACCAGAGAAGCTGCTTCGCTTCAAGCGCCTTGCGCCGGCTGTTCCAGTTCCACCACCACGCGCGTCGGGCCGCCGGGCTGGGACTCGACGCGGCAGGAGCCGCTCAACTCCGCCACGCGCGCGTCAATGTTCCGCAGGCCGTGGCCGGCAGCCGGAGCCGCCTGCGGATCGAAGCCGGCCCCGTTGTCCGCCACCTCCAGCCGCCACTTCCCGCCGCCGGCCTTGAGGCTCACCGCAATCTCCCGCGCCCGCCCGTGACGGCGCGCATTGCTCACGGCCTCGCGCACGATGTTCAGGAAGTTCGCCGCGACCTTTTCCGGAAGCGCCGCCGCCAGTTCCGCCGGCACGTCCAGCTTCACCGCGCACTCACCGTCGCAGCCGACCGCGTCCGCCACCGCGCGCAAGGACTCGGCCAGGTTTCCCGCCGTCGCCCCGCGCCGCTCCCCGCCCAGGTGCCCGCGCACAGCGGCCATGACTTCGTCCAGCGCGGCGGTCTGCTGCGTCAGCAACGCCTCGGCCTCCAGCGCGTCGCGATGAATCACCCGGCGCGCCCGGCCCAGCGAGAGCGTCAGCGCGTAGAGCGATTGCAGCACGCCGTCGTGCAGGTCGCGCCGCGTGGTCTCGCGCGACTCCACGGCCGCCCGCAACTGGTCCCGCGCCTCGGCCAGCTCGCGCGCATGGGCCTCGGCCAGCCGCCGCGCCCGCACCTGCACCGCCACGAGCGCGCCGAGCGCCAGACTGATGCCGCCACCCGCTACCGCAAACCACCGCGCATTCCGCCGCGTGGAAACAACGGCAAAGGCTGGCCGCGTGAAAAATTCCGCGTGCAGCTTGCGGGCGTAAAAGGGAAACGTCGTCGCCGACCGCCAGCGCGCATCCCCCTCCGGCTCCGCCATCTCCGGCCAGGTGAAGAAATGCCCTTCCGTCGTCGCGTTGGTGCCCGCGTAAAGCCGCAGCCCCACCAAATCCGCGTGCGGCTTGACCGCGCGCCGCAGCAGCGTGCGCGCGTCCAGCCCCGCGAAGAGCACGCCCTTGCAGCCCCGCTCGTGCGCCGCCAGCCGCTCGGCCCGGATGCGGTTCTCCTGATCAGGAGTGAAACCACCCGGCGGCGCGTCCGGCCAGACGTTGCCCGGCATGGAAGACCAGAAGACCGCGCTGGCAATCGCGAAGACCGGCCGCTCCTCCGCACCGAACTTCACCGCGAGCAGCCCCGTCGCGCCCGGCCCCTTCGTGCCCACCGTCCAACGGATCGCGCGGTCAAACTCCCGCTCGCGGGCAAGGTCGAAGCCTTGCAGCAGCCAGGCCGGCGCGTTGGTTCGCACCTCCGTCGTCACCCACCTTTCCGTCACGGGAAACTGAAACTCCCGCACCGGCCCGCTGCCGCCATGCACCGTGTATTTTGAAAGGCGCCGCCGCATCTTTGCCACGTGCGCCGCGAAATCCCCGCCGCGATACTGTGTCGCCACCGTCGGGTCTTGCGCCACCGCGCGCCGCCAGCCTTCCGTGTGCGGAAAGAACAGCCGCTCCGCGAACCCGAACGCAAACACCCCGGCGTGACTCACTTCCGGGTCGATCTCATCCAGCAAGTTCACCCATTCATTGCTGGTAAAATCATCATCCACGCTGATGCGGTCCCCCATCCGTTGAAGCGTGCGCGCCACGCCGCCCAAGGCACCGATCGCCTCGCGCACCAGCCGCGTGACCTCGTTGGTGAACCGCTCGCCGTCGTGCCGGTCCGCCTCGCGCACCAATGCGCGCGTCTGCCAGCCGGTGAGCGCCAGCCCCGCGACCAGCACCAGCCACGCCGGCCAGAACTGGCTCGGCGGCACGCGAGGCGAGGCGTCGGTGGACAGCATGCCGGGCCATTAAACCGTGCGCCACCGCCAGCAACAAGCACCGAGCCGCCGACGGGACATCTTCCCCCGCGTGGGCGAAATGTCCCGAAACTGCGGGGACATTTTGCCGGGGCCACGGGACATCTACCGTTTTGCACCCCGCACTCACGCAGCCCGACACTGCACCCATGCCGCACGCCACGCAGACGCCAGGGAAAGGGGGTAAGACCGTTGCCGGCGGCGGTGAAACTCCGCGCCGAGGGCCAACATGTGGGCAGGAATCTTCCTGCCCACAGATTGTCCGGGTTCATGGCTCCCATGCGAGGGCTTGCGGCCGGCGTGGCGGCGCTCCGCTCCGGATCAAGGGCCGGCGTGCGACAGCGGGCGGATATGCAGTCTTCCAAGCCCGGCCGCTTCCAGCACTGCCCAGCACCAGCAAACCAGAATTCAAACTCGTGCTCGTCACCGGGGGAAAAGTGCAGCTCCAGTGGAAGAAACTCGGCTTCACCGGCATCCGCATCGAGGTGGACCGGGGCAATGGGGTCTGGACCTTTCTGGACATAGACACCAAGCCGCACTACGAAGACCCCGCCAGCCCCGCCCCCGGCGCGACCGTCCTCTGGAAATACCGCGCCATCTACCTCGACGGCGACACCGTCTTCGGCCAGTGGAGCGATGTCGGGACCATCGCGGTGACGGGATAAGCAAACCGGACTCAACCAAGCGCCAGCAAACAGCCACGCACAAAACAACCATCTGAAAGCGACCACATAAACACCAGACACATGAAACCTCTATCCATCCTGACCGCCGTCGCGGCCGCAGCGTTACTTACTGCCGGATGCATTGGTCCCACGAAAAAATCTGACCAAGCCGCCAAGTTGCTGCCAATCCCGCAGGGATCCCTAAGTGACGGGCATTTTCTCGGTGACATCTATGATTCACCTGACCTTTCCGGCGTGGCCACGGCGCGACTAAAATTCCTCAAGGATTTCGATAAGGCTGCTTTCATGGCTAGGCATCGTGACCAGGCTCCCGACATGGGCGCGACACGGACTATAGTCACTACCAACGGACTGAACCTTCTCCTAAAGAGCCTGTTCCAACTCCGCTCCGACCATGCAGGAATAGAGGTGGCCTCCGTCACGTTAAGCAACGTAGTCAACTACACACTGCCGTCTAACGAGTTTGACACCGAGATTCATCCCCGACTCCGTTGGGATTCGGCCATAGCCCTGACAGGGAAATACTACGTCGCCAAGCTGGTGCAAGCGTCCGAGGGCATTCTAACGTTCACCAACACCTCAAGCACCGGCGGGCGCATCGAGACAGACAAGGCGCTGAGCGCACTCGCCTCCGGCGGAGCGCAACTGACGAGGCAGGCTGGCCAAAACTACCATTTCAAACTGAAGGCCCCGACCTTCATCTACTATCAATTGGAACGCATAACCAAGGACGCACCCTTTGCGCTGAAGGACATCCCAAGTGAGCCAAAAGCATTCTACTACAACTGGGAAAACCCACGCTACACTCAGCAACACCGGCGGTTCGGCACGCATGTGAACATACACACGAAAGTGTGGCTCTCCGTCACTAACACTCAGATTGTTGTCAACGCGCAGTCTGATGCGTATGGAGGCCCCCCTGGGCAAGAAGCAAGAATCCGCCTCGAAGTAGAGAATGGAATCAGCAAGGAACCCATTCCGTTCACGCTGCCGGGCCACCTAACGGGTGCCGCGCTCGACAAGCCACGGACGCACCTTACCGAATTGAAGGCAGTCAGCGTCATTCCCTCCCGGCCGTTCATCCGCGCCCAACCGGGAATCCACGTCACGCCAAATGGCCCTGTGGCCGACTGGGCTTCATTCGCCCCATTCGACGTTGAAGGGGACACCGGTGGACCGAGGCCGGGATTTACCGTCCAGCTCACGCCACTGGTGATCAAGGCGCGGATCACCGGGGAGCAGTAGAGTGAACTTCACAGCCCTTCCTCTAACATGAAACAGATAATTCAGCTCGTTTTGTTGCTCGCTGCCTTCAGCCAGACGCTGCAGCCAGCCCATGGGCAAGAATCTTCCACTGGACCCAACGGCGAAACTATTTATCACGGCGACTGGAGGGCACTTGAACCCATCACCGACGGACACCTCACGTTGGATCACAATATTCTGTTTGCTTGGCGGTCGAGGTTTTTCGGGACCAATGCACACGGTCAGATTGGGCACTCTCACCTTTTCATAACTACAAACGCAACACTGCATGCGGGATCTCATCAGCTCAGTGTTTTTCCGGAGCATTACATCGCAGGTTACGTGAACGGTGGGCTTAACCCGACGCTTGCGCACTTTAGCTATGCGACGAACACGGCATTGATCAGCATATTTGGAAGGCACACTGGAAACCCAAACGGATTCAATGATTTGTTCTCGGCGAATCTGTGCGTGAGGGCGGGCCCGCCTGGCTACTTTCCGCCCAACGTTGTGGATAGTTCTCCCGGCAACGAACTTACCTTTACCCCTGTCAGCATTGTTCGTGCTGATTACACCCCGGTATCGGTGGCCACGAGCTTCTTTTTGAATGCAGGCCAGCCATACCTCTCGTTTGAGGGACTCTCGATTGCCAATATCGGAGGTGGGCCGATTCGTCCGGCCGAGCTGGACCAGTTTCGCAGGAACCAATCCATGGTGATGTCAGCGCACGTCTATGTGTCGGATACCCCGACTCTTGGTGAGAACGCGAGCCCCGCTGCGACCCTTCACATCAGTAACGGCTCCATTTACGCGGGGGAAAGGTCTCATTTCGGCATCGGTCAGGTAGCTGACACGCTCGGACCTGGCTCGTTTACAACGCTCACCGGTCCCAATCTCCTCTTCCCGGTTGCAACCAGCGAATGGCTCATTGTGGTAGTTGACTCGGGCAATGCTATTCGCGAGTCGAATGAAGGGAACAACATCCGCGCCTACCGCATCCACAAGCAGCCGCCCTTGGTGCTGACCAATCATCCCAACGTGGAGGCCGTCGCCGGGGGCGGGGCCGCCATCGGCATCCCCATCTCGAACGTGCTGGAGCAGCAGTGGTTCTTCAACGGCACGCCCCTCCTCGGCGAAACCAACTCCACCCTCGCGTTCACCAACGTCCAGCCCGGTCAGGCGGGCAGCTACACTCTGGTGGCCTCGAACTTCCTCGGCAGCGTCACCAGCGCCCCCGTCGTCCTCAGCATCGCCACGCCCCCGCAAATCACCGTCCAGCCGCCCGCCAACCTGACCAATGCCGTCGGGAGCACGGCGCAGTTCAGCGTCACCGCCACCGGCACCGCCCCGCTGGCCTACCAGTGGCGCTTCAACGGCGCTCCGCTTCTCAGCGCCACGAACAGCACCCTCTCGCTCACCAATGTCCAGCCCGCGCAGGCCGGGGATTACACCGTGGTCGTCACCAACGTGGCCGGGGCCGTCACCAGCAGCATCGCCGCGCTCACCGTGCTGCTCGTGCCGCCCGGCATCACCACACCGCCCGCCGGCCAGTCCTTCACGCTGGGCCAAAACCTCACGCTCACCGCCGCCGTCAGCGGCACCGGGCCCTTCGCCTATCAATGGCAGTTGAACAGCACCAACCTCCCCGGCGCGACGAACGCGGCGCTTTCGCTCACCAACCTCACCGTCGCCAGCGCGGGGGCCTACCGCCTGGTGGTGAGCAACGCCGCCGGCACCGCCACCAGCGCCGCGGCGCGGCTGAACTTCGTGGGCCTGAATCTCTTCCCCGTGCTCACCATCGCGGACACGGTGGGGAGCACCTACCGCATCGAGGCGACGAGCGACCTGGTGAACACGAACAGTTGGACCACGCTCACCAACCTCGCGTTGCCGAGCAGTCCTTACCTGTTCATAGACACCTCCACCCCGCAGGCCGTCCGGCGGTATTACCGCGCCATCGCCCAGCCGTGACCGGAGCGCGGACGCCCACGTCCGCAACCCCTGTGGCAGGTAACGTAGCCGATTGCGGACGTAGGCGTCCGTGCTCCCTCCTTTGATTTCCCGCGCGTGCGGGAAAGGCAGGCTCTGGCCCCAAAACCGTGTGCGGGCCGGGGCCTGCCGCGCTTTCGCCACGAACCATCCAAAGCAGACCCAAAGATTAGGGGCGGACAAGGATCGGCTTGGGAATCTTTGACCGCACCAAATCTTTGGGGCCTTCTCCTCGGCCCAGGGCCGGATCCGCAGCGCCGGGAGCAAGGGGCTTCAATAGTCGTAAAGGCCGCTGTCGTGCGCGTAGCCGCCGCCGGCTCCGCCGGGACCGCCTTCGCCACCCATGAGGTCGCCGAGCACGTCGCCCATGTCGGCCTCGATCTTCTCCGGGTCCTCGCCGGCTTCGAGGCGTTTGATGGCGATGTCGAGTTCCTTGGGCATGGTGCCGGGCGGCATGATGTCCTTCATCTTCCGCATCATGTGCGCCATGTGCTTGGGGTTGTTTTCGTCGAGGTGCTCCATGTCGCGCTCCATCTCGCGCATGGCTTTCTCAATTCGCGGGTCGTCCATGTCGGGCATGGGCGGACCGTCATCCGCGCCCTCGGGCTTGGCGGCGGGTTCCTTCAAACCCTTGGTCATCGCGAAGCGGCTCATCTGCTTGCGCATCTTCCTGTTGCCGCACTTGGGGCAGACCGGCGTGCGGTCAGGATTGATGCGCTTGGAGAGGAAGTTGAAAATCACCCGGCACTTCGGGCAGGCGAATTCGTAGATGGGCATGGCGCGGATTTTTTAGCCAAAGATCGAACACGGACTAAACACAGAATTGCGAGCCGGGCGGTTCGTATCCGTTTTCATTCCGAGTTTAATCATTGGCTCGACAACATTGGGACGCTGAAAGCAGAAGCCCCGGTTTGTGGCCGGGGCTTCGGGTGGAACGGTGAAGCTTACTTCATCCGGTCGAAGTTCTTCTGGAGGATTTGCCAGTCCTTCAGGGCGGCGAACTTCTCGCGGTTCGTGCCGATGATCTTCGCCTCGTTGGCGTTCTTGGTGGCACGGTTGACTTTGTAGAAGATGCCAAACTTGCCGGGCATCAGGTCCTCGGCGAGCTTGTAGGCGGCATACTCGTCGGTGACGTCGTGGTCCTCAGGCACGAGCGGGAACTGGCCACCCTTGCGCGGGTTCGCGCCGTCGAAGGCACCGGGATAAAACTCGACGCATTCGCTGAGGCACTCAATGAAGCTGAAGCCGTCATGGTCCATGGCAGCTTCCATCATCTGGAGCACGTGGTTTGGATTCGTGTGGGTGGTGCGGGCCACAAAGGTTGCGCCGGCGGCAATCGCCTGCTTCATCGGGTTGATGGGCCGGTCGCCGCTGCCCCAGGTGTCCGTCTTGGACTTGTAGCCAATGGGCGAAGTGGGCGAGGTCTGATTCTTGGTCAGGCCGTAAACGTTGTTGTCCATCACGCAGTAGGTCATCTTCACGTTCTTGCGGGCCGTGTGCGTGAAATGATTGCCCCCGATGGAGAAGGCGTCGCCGTCGCCGCCGAAGACGAAGACATGCAGGTCAGGCCGTGAGAGGGAAACGCCGGTGGCGAAGGGCAGCGCGCGGCCGTGGATGAAGTGCGCGCCGTGCGCCTGCACGAAGTAAGGGAAGCGGCTGGAGCAGCCGATGCCCGCCACGGTCGTGATCTTCTCGTGGTGCATCTTGCGCTTCTCGATGAGCTTGAAGTAGAGCGCGAGGACGGAGAAGTCACCGCAGCCGGGGCACCACGTCGGGTGGTCGGCCGCGATGTCCTTCTTCATCAGCGGCTTGCGGTCGGCATCGGTGAGCGGCGGCACGGCACCGACGTTTAGGCTGCCGGTGCGGGTGAGGGTTTCAGAGGGGAAGGCGAGGGTCGTCATAGCGTGAGGGTAAATGGTTCAGCGAGAGTGATTACTTAGTGATGGTCTTCACCCGGTCCAGGATTTCGCGGACTTTCCAGGTCAAGCCGTCCACCTTGGTGATGGCGCGTATCTTGTTGTCGCAATAGCGCGCGCGGAGGAGTGCGGCGAGTTGGCCGTAGCCGTAGAGGCCTTCGTCGTTCAGCTCGACCACGAGCACGTGGCGGAAGGCTTCGAAAATCTTCTCCAAGCTGTTGGGCATGGGGTTGAGATACTTGATGTGCAATGCCGAGACGGCGTCGCCGGCGGCGCGCGCCTGCTTAACGGCCTCCTCCACGGGGCCCTTGCTGGAACCCCAGCTGACGAGCAGCACCTGGCCTTCCGACGGGCCAAACACCGTCGGAGTGGGCAGGTCCGCACCAAGTTTCTTGAGCTTGTTGCGGCGCTTGGCGGTCATCTGCAAATGCAGCTTCGGCGAGCCGGTCGGGTGGCCGAGTTCGTCGTGCTCAAGGCCGGTGACAATGGGGTATTTGCCGCTGGCCACCCGGGTGCCGGGGGCAAGGTGCCGCGTGATGCCGTCCGGTGCGGCCAGGTCGTAGGGCTTGTGGTCGGCGACCGGCGTGAAGTCGGGCGTGATGTCCTGACAAATCTTTTCCAGCTCCGGCATCTTGAAGGCCTCGATGCGCGTGGCAATGCCCTGGTCCGTAAGGATGATAACCGGCGTGCTGTATTTGCGCGCGATGTTCACGGCCTCGATCGCCGTGTAGAAGCAGTCTTCCACGCTGCTCGGCGCGATGACCACGCGGGGCGAATCGCCGTGGCCGCCGAAGCACGCGATATTCAGGTCGGACTGCTCGACGTTGGTCGGCATGCCCGTGCTGGGGCCGCCACGCTGCACGTCCACGACCACCAGCGGCACTTCCGCCATGACCGCCCAGCCGATGGCTTCGGTCTTCAGCGCGATGCCCGGGCCGGAGGAACCGGTCACCGCCACCCGGCCGCCCCAGCTTGCGCCGATGGCCATCGACACGGAGGCAATCTCGTCTTCGCATTGGATGAACATGCCGCCGTATTTGGGCAGCTCCTTGCGGAGCAGTTCCATGATGTCCGACCACGGCGTGATGGGATAACCCGCGCCGAACCGCACGCCGGCGGCGATGAGCCCAAACGCGAGGGCTTCGTTGCCGCCCATGACAATCTGGTTGTGGCCCACGTTCTCGCCGGGCTTGAACTTGAACAGTTCCGTGGCGGACGCGAGAGTGTGGCTGTAACCGGCATTGAAAGCCGTGATGGCCGTCTCGGCGACCTTGGGATCCTTGCCCGCGAAGCGCTCCTGAAGCAGGCGATGCAGTTTGGGCACATCGAGATTGAACATCTTCGCGATCAATCCGAGCGCGTAAACGTTCTTGCCCTTGTCGCGGCCGGTGCCGCCGATGGCTTCGACCACGAGGCTCGAGATCGGCAGGCCGATGTGGCGATACTTGGTCTCGTTCTCGGGCTTGATCTCCTTCACATGGTCGGAGTCATAGAGCACGATGCCGCCCTTTTTGAGCGAGCCGAGGTGACCTTCGTAGCTGTGCTGATAGAACGCCAGCAGCACATCCGCCTCGTCGCCGGCACTCAACACTTCCCCGGAGCCAATGCGCACCTGGAAGATCGAGGGCCCGCCGGAGATCGTGGACGGAATGGTCATGAAGGTCATGACCTCCTGCTCGCTGCGGCCGGCGAGCCGTGCGAGGAAGCCGCCGATGGCCTGAATGCCATCCTGTGAATTGCCCGCGATGCGGATGACGGCCTCGGAGATTTGCGCGGCCGCGGGGGCGCCACCGGCTTGGGCGGCAGCAGTAGTAGTATCACTCATTTTGAGAAATTGTTTTGCTCGACGTGTCTGGTTGCGAGACGAAATCACCCGCTTGGCTGCGGGTGGACGCTCACTTCAATTTGCCGTGACACTAGCACTGGCGGGGGGGGTGTCAATTGCCGAGGGGCGGGAATAAGGCCACCTAAAATATCCGGGCGGTTGGTTAAGCATCATTGCCTTGCATGGTCACGGTTTTGCCTTGGCCAGCTCGCTGACTTTGGCGGCGAGCTTGTCGAAGGCCAGCCGGTCCCCGTTGTTCTTGCCGACGTGCCGGAAGACTTCTTTGCCCGTCGGGTCGAGCAGCACGGTCGCGGGGTAATGCACGACCTGCCCGTGGAACTTGTAGCCGTCGGGGATGCTAAACGCCTTGGCGAGCTTCGCGTCGGGATCGCGGTAAATCGGGTGCTTCGCCTGCTCGTCGGTGGGGAGTTTGCCGGCCCAGGCCTGGATTTCCGCGTCGGTGTCGGGCTTCACGAAGACTTGGACGACGCTGGGCAAGGTGGCGGCCTTGGCGAAGTAATCCCGCGTGTGGCGCAGGCATACTGGGCACTCGGTCTTGAGGAGGAAATGCACCGCGACGTATTTGCCCTTGGCCTCGGAGAGCTTGAAGGTCGCTTTGCCCGTGGCCGCAGCGAGGGTGAAGTCCGTAGGACGGCCGTCCGCAGCGGTGGCGCTCGCGGCCAGGGCAAACGTCAGGACCGTGATGGGAAGGAGGGAGGTCAAGTTCATGCGCGAGGTTGGAATGTTCCAACCGGGGTTTGTTCAAACCTGGCCGGATGGCTCACGGGCGGCTGAATTTCCCCTTGCGCCCGCCCCTGCCCTGCCCAAATCTCCGCCCCGCTTTATGAACTATCGCATCGCAGACCGCGCCAAAGTCCTGTCTCCGTCCCTCACCCTGGCCATTGATTCCAAGGCCAAGGCGATGAAGGCCGAGGGCATTGACGTGGTGGGCTTCGGCGCGGGCGAGCCGGACTTCGACACGCCGCAGCATATCAAGGACGCCTGCGCCGCCGCGCTCGCCGCCGGCTTCACCAAATACACGCCCGCCGCCGGCATCCCCGAGCTGCGCCAGGCCATCGCGGACAAACACAAGCGCGAGAACGGCCTGACCTACAAGCCCTCGCAAATCATCGTCTCCTGCGGCGGCAAGCACTCCTGCTACAACGTCATCCTCGCCACCTGCCAGAAGGGCGACGAGGTCATCATCCCCGCGCCGTATTGGTTGAGCTACCCGGAGATGGTCAAGCTCGCCAACGCCAAGCCGGTCATCATCGAGACGACGGACAAGTCCGACTTCAAGGTCACGCCCGCGCAGCTCCGCGCGGCCATCACGCCGAACACGCGGCTCTTCATCCTCAACTCCCCGAGCAATCCGACCGGCAGCGTCTATACGCCCGACGAAATCAAGGCGCTCGGCGACATCTGCGTGGAAAAGGGCGTGCTCATCATGAGCGACGAGATTTACGAGCACCTCACCTACGACGGCGCGGTGGTGAAGAGCGTCGCCAGCTTCAGCCAAGCCCACTTCGAGCACACCATCATCGTCCACGGCTTCGCGAAAGCGTGGAGCATGACCGGTTGGCGGCTCGGCTGGACGGCCGCGCCGGAGCCGATTGCCAAGGCGATTGACGCCATCCAAGGCCACAGCACGAGCAACCCGACGAGCTTCGCGCAAAAGGGTGCGGTCGCCGCGCTCAACGGTTCGCAGGAGCACCTGCCCAAGTGGCTCGCCGAGTTCGCCAAGCGCCGCAGCTACGCGCACGGCAAGCTCAACGCCATGCCCGGCGTCACCTGTGCGAACGCGAAGGGCGCGTTCTATCTCTTCCCCAACATCAGCGGCACCGGCCTCAAGTCCGCCGACTTCTGCGCCAAGCTGCTCGAACAGGAGAAGGTCGCTGCCGTGCCCGGCATCGCCTTCGGTGCGGACGACTACATCCGCCTGAGCTATGCCACCAGCATGGCGAACATCGAGAAGGGCCTGGAGCGCATGGACCGCTTCGTGCGCGGGCTGAAGAAGTAATCGCCCCGCGCGGCCACGACCTGCGGCATTGAATCTCCCGCGCGTCTGTTAGAGGATGGCGTCGTCTCAACTGGCTGAAACTGCCTGAACGTGCCGCCTGCCATGTCCGCCCGCTCCCTTCCCGATTCCTTCGACGCCGGGGCCTTCCACCCGGACCACGGCCCCCGCCGCGTCTCCGGCACCCTCCGCATTGACGGCGGCATGGTCGGCTTCCAAGGCGACGCCGGCTTCTTTGCGTTCCCCTTGGACACCGTCCAGGTCTCCCTTGGCGGGGCCAGTGACCGCCTTGTCTTCTTCGCCCACGAGAGCTTCCCCAAGGCCTCCATCTTCACCGCTGACCAGCGCGTCCTCGATCACCCCGCCTTCGCCCAAAACCCCACGCTCGCCCGGGCCCGCGCCCGTCTCCGCCAGCGCCAGCTCCTCGCGCGTGGCCTCACCCTCGGCATCATCGGCCTGATCCTCGCCGCCATCGCCGGCCTCTGGTTCGCCAAGAACCCCATGGTCCGCGCCATCGCCAGCCAGGTCCCTGCCGAATGGGAACGCAAGCTCGGCGACACCGCCTTCGCCCAGGTCAGCCTCGGCAGCAAGTTCATCACCGACCCTGCGGTCAAAAAGCAGCTCGACCAGCTCGCCGCCCCGCTCCTCGCCGTCGTCCCGCAGGACCGCTACCAGTTCAAGCTCCACCTCATCGAGGACGCCTCCTTGAACGCCTTCGCCCTCCCCGGCGGCAACGTCGCCCTCCACACCGGCCTCCTCCTCGCCGCCGAATCGCCCGAGGAAGTCCTCGGCGTCCTGGGCCACGAACTCTCCCACGTCACCGCGCAGCACGGCCTGCGCGGCATCGTCGAAGGCCTCGGCCTCTACGCCGTCATCAGCACCTTCTTTGGCGATGTCAGCGGCCTGGCCGCCATCCTCGCGAACAACGCCCCCTTCCTCCTCACCCAGAAATTCTCCCGCGACCACGAACGCGAGGCGGACGAACAGGGCTTCCGCTATCTCGAAGCCGCGAAGCTGAACCCGCGCGGCCTCCTCACCTTCTTCGCGAAGATGCGCCGCGAAGAGGAAAAGCTGAAGGAGAAGCTCCCCGCCGGCGCGGCCCTCGACGCGCTCAGCTTCCTGAGCACCCACCCCGCCACGGCCGAGCGCGCGGCCCGCCTCGAGCGCCTCCTGGCCGCCTCGCCCCGGAAGGACGGCTTCGCCACCGTGAACCTCGACTTCAAGGCCTTCCAAGCCGCCCTCCGCGCCACGCTCTCCCAACCGGAAAAGCCCGAGCAGCCCAAGCAGCCCGACGCGAAGCCGAAGAAGTAAATGAGCGGCGGCCCAACTCGCGCCGCGTTGAACTCCTTCCCCTAAAATCAAACCGGCCGGCGCGGGGAGCGTCGGCCGGTTGGTTTAAGCAGCGCTTTTGAACACGGCGTGGTTGCCTGGCAACCAGAGGCACGGTCTGCGCTACCTAACTTTGTCTTGATTCCTTCCGGGTGCTTCACAGACTCCACGCCGTTCAACCGAGGATGCGCGAGTCATGGACACTAAGCTGCCCAAGCCAATCAGAGACCTGATTGGCACGCGTCTTCTCGGGCTGACTTATCTCGCCCCATGAGCCTCTCCTGGAACGAAGTCCGCGACCGCGCCGTCCGCTTCGCACGCGATTGGAAGGGCGAGGGCAGCGAGAAGTCCGAGCGCCAGACCTTCTGGAACGAGTTCTTCGGCGTCTTCGGCCTCTCCCGCCGCGCCGTCGCCAGCTTCGAAGCCCCGGTGCGCAACCTCGCCGGCAACTTCGGCTTCATTGACCTCTTCTGGCGCGGCACGCTCCTCGTCGAGCACAAGTCCAAAGGCCAGGACCTCGACCGCGCGCAGGCCCAGGCCTTCGACTACATGCAGGGTCTGCTCAACGAAGGCCGCGCCGACGAACTTCCCCGCTACCTCATCCTCTCCGATTTCGCCCGCATCGCGCTCTTCGACTTGGAGCCGGAGGATTAGCGCGACCTGCCGCTCTTCGACCGCGTCCGCTTCAATCGCGTCGAGTTTCCCCTCCACGAGCTGCACCAGCACGTCCGCGAGTTTGCCTTCATCAAAGGAGAGCAGGCCATCCGCCTCGACCCACAGGACCCGGCCAACGAAAAGGCCTACCAAATCATGGCCGACTTGCACGATGCCCTCGCGCAGGGCGGCTTGGTCGGGCACGAGTTGGAACGCCTTCTCGTCCGCGTGCTCTTCTGCCTCTTTGCCGAGGACACGTCCATCTTCGAGCCGAACGCCTTCCTCTCCTTTCTCGAACATCGCACCAACCCCGACGGCTCCGACCTCGGCGCGCAGCTCAATCATCTCTTCGAGGTGCTCAACACGCCTGAAGACCGACGTTCCCCGCGCCTCGACGAAGACCTCGCCCTCTTCCCCTACGTCAATGGCCGGCTCTTCGAGGAGCGTCTGGGCTTCGCGGACTTCAACAGTGACATGCGGAACGCCCTGCTCGGCTGCTGCCGCTTCCAATGGGCGAAGATTTCTCCCGCCGTCTTCGGTTCTCTCTTCCAAGGTGTGATGGAGGACCGCGAGCGCCGCCAGCAGGGCGCGCACTACACGAGCGAGCGCGACATCATGAAGGTGGTCCGCTCGCTCTTCCTCGATGACCTCCGCGCCGAGTTCACCAAGATCAAAGGCGACCGCTCCTCTCGTCGCCGAGCCAACCTCGACGAGTTCCACGAGCGGCTCGCGCGCCTCAAGTTCCTCGACCCCGCGTGCGGCTGCGGCAACTTCCTCGTCCTCACCTACCGCGAGCTGCGCCTGCTGGAGCTGGAGGTGCTCAAGGAGCGCTACGGCGGCGACGCGACGCTCAAGCTGGATCTCAAGGCCTTCTGCCGGGTGGACGTGGACCAGTTCTACGGCCTCGAAATCTCCGAGTGGCCCAGCCTGATTGCCGAGGTGGCGATGTGGCTGCTGGACCATCAGATGAACCTGCTGGCCAGCGAGACCTTTGGCGAACGCTTCCTGCGCCTCCCGCTCAAGAAATCTCCCCGCATCCGCTGCGACAACGCCCTGCGCTTGGATTGGAAACACTTCCTCCCGCCGGCGGAATGCAGCTACGTCCTCGGCAACCCGCCGTTCAGCGGTGGGAAGTTCCAGGATGACAACCAACGAGCCGACATGGATGTCGTTGCAGGCGACGTGGAGAACAGCGGCCTGCTCGACTACGTCACAGGCTGGTATTTCAAGGCGGCAGACTACATCGCAGGCACAAGGATTGTCGTCGGCTTCGTTTCCACCAACAGCATTACTCAGGGCGAGCAAGCGGGCACGCTCTGGAATTACCTGTTCCAGCATCACGGCATCAAAATCCACTTCGGCCACCGCACCTTTAGCTGGATGAGCGAGGCACGCGGCAAGGCACACGTCCACGTCGTCATCATTGGATTCGGTGCCTACGACATACCTCGGAAGTGGCTGTTCGACTACCAAGGCGATGAAGACAAGGCCGTCCTGGTGGAGGCTCGGAACATCAGCCCCTACCTGTTGGAAGGCCCGGACAAGGCCATCATCAATCGCTCGACACCTCTTTGCGAAGTGCCGGGCATGAGCATCGGCAACAAGCCCATTGATGGAGGCCACTATCTCTTCGCTCCCGAGGAGAAGGCGGACTTTCTGACCAAGGAGCCGCAGGCGGCACCCTACTTCCATCGGTGGATTGGCTCAGAGGAGTTCATCAATGGAATTGAGCGCTGGTGTCTTTGGCTTGGCGACGCGACGCCCGCAGAGTTGGACCGCTTGCCTGAATGTCTCAAGCGCATCCAAGCCGTGCGGGACTACCGGCTGGCCAGCAAGAGCACCGGGACACGCAAAATCGCCGCGTTCCCTACCCGCTTCCACGTCGAGTTCAAGCCGACGGGCAGTTACTTGGTCGTGCCCGAGGTCTCGTCGGAACGCCGCAAATACATTCCCATCGGCTTTCTCGGTCCCGAGGTCATGTGTAGCAACAAAGTTCGCTTGGTCCCCAACGCGACGCCCTTTCACTTCGGCGTGTTGTCGTCCGCGATCCACATGGCTTGGGTGCGGGTTGTCACGGGACGTTTGAAGAGTGACTTCCAGTATTCGGTGAAGCTCGTTTACAACAACTTCCCTTGGCCGAATAAAACTACCATTGAGCAGCGCAGTGCCGTGGAAGCAGCGGCACAGGCGGTGTTGAAAGCACGCAATGCATTCGCGGACTCGACTCTCGCGCAGCTTTACAATCCGCTCAAGATGCCGCCCGTGCTCACCAAAGCGCACGAAGCCCTCGACCGCGCCGTGGACCGCTGCTACCGCCCGGAGCCGTTCCCCAGCGATCGCGCGCGGGTGGAGCATCTCTTCGCCCTTTACGAGCAAATCACCGCCCCGCTCATCCCCGCCGCCCCTAAGCCCAAGCGCACCCCGCGCAAAAAAGCTGCCCCGGCCACCGCCCCGACGCCCAACCCCGTGCAGGCCGAGATGGACGCCGCCCATTACTACCTCGCCAAAGAAGACCCGGTGCCCTACCGCACCAAGCCGCCGAAAAGCGCGGAGTGATTTTGCCGCGAAAGGTCGCAAAGAACTCAAAGGAAGAGCGTTCAAAGTCCAACGTCCGACGCTCAACGTTGAACCGGCGGGCGTCCGCAGCTCGCTGGACGTTGGACGTTGAAAGTTGAGCGTTGGACGTTTCCCTTGCTGGTTCTCCCCTTGCGCCCTCTGCGCTCTTTCGCGGCAAACGGGATTTCTCCCCTTTCCTTCCCGCCCTCCCTGCGGATGTCCCACCGCCTCCGGCATCCTGCGGGCGTTATGGCAATCCAATACGACCTCGAACATCCCACCGTCGTCCCGCATTTCACCCGCTGCCGCCCCGGCCCGGTGCGCAAACTCAACGGCGCGGCCGGCCACCGGGGCCACCTGGTTCTACAATGGCAGCCGCCGCGCGGCGGCGCGCCTGTCTCCGGCTACCGCGTCGAGCGCACGAAGGACGGCAAGGCCTACGAAACCATCGGCGAAACGGCCATCGGCTGGTTCTGTGTGCGCGTGGTGCCCGGCGAGGAATGGTTCTACCGCGTCTCCGCCTACAACGCGCGCGGAGCCACGCAGTCCACCCTCGTCTGCTTCTACCGCGCCCAGGACCGCTTCGTGCGCGGGGGCCACAACGTGAAGCCGTTGCTCCAGCACATCCCGGTGGTGCCCGGCCTGACCGTCACGGTCTGCGAGTTTGGCCCGGCGGAGTGAGACGCCCTTGCCTACGAAGGCCGGCAGGGCGCGGCTGTTCCCAGCACGCCGCCGCCCTCCCCCAGCGGAGGAGGGTTGGGGTGAGGGAGAACGGCCACGGAGGCTTTCGGCTTCCCTTCCGCCCAAGCCGCTCAAGTCCCGCTGGGAGAGGAGGCCGTTTCGTCCAGTGCAGTTGGCGGTTCCCCCCTAAACCCCGACCGCGGGACGTTCCGGGCCGCCTCCCGTTCGCTCCGAGTGTGCCACCGGACAGTTTTTCTGTGCCACCCATGACAGTTTGTGTCTCACCTGCGGCTTTAGGGCGGCGTCCGGCGACGACGGATTCGGTTCCGATGCTTGCCGCCGCGTTTCTGGCGGCTGGGTGGTCGTCCCGGACAAAATCGCACGCGCTTCCGTTGAAGGTTTGGACGCTGCGGGGAGAGTTGCGTCGGCTTCCGATGGCTTTCACCCCGTTTAGGATGAAGGGCGAAGCACTTTCGCTGACTTGGGGGTGGCTTCAGGAGACAACTGGCGCGTCGCCGGACAAAAGTTGCCGCTCACCG
>Ga0172373_10004819_pt1 | contig 18797 bp, 17 predicted proteins | sample Lak10m_2_FD_114546 | JGI IMG/M metagenome (GOLD analysis project Ga0172373, IMG submission 114546) | Freshwater microbial communities from Kabuno Bay, South-Kivu, Congo - kab_092012_10m | ecosystem: Environmental > Aquatic > Freshwater > Lake | place: Democratic Republic of the Congo...
AAAATTTTTAAAAAATGAAGCTGTATATCCATACAGCTGAGGCTTTTTAGAGATTTTTAGCCAAAAATATGAAGTTAGAATTTTAATTTTTTTTAAAACTTTTAAAGATTGGATTTGGTATAAGTATTTATAGTTTTTATTTAATTAATTTATAAAATATAGCTAATTGGTACGGGTATTAAAAGTTTTACCCGCTTAGATATTTATTGGGTTGAAACGATATAATTTTTTTTGAACTATAAATTCTTAGTTTGGTATTACCACAAATAAAGATATTAATTTTTTTATAAAATACAATCTTGCAATATAAAATTAATATAAACACAATATAATGTGTTTTTTTCTAAATTTTTATACTATATATTGTTTTATCAATATTTCAAATAATTAAAACTCAATTATCTTATTAATATATGTCATTACTAGATTCAAAAGCTATATACAAACCTTTTAACTATCCTTGGGCTTATGATGCTTGGTTAAAGCAACAACAAATCCATTGGCTTCCTGAAGAAGTTCCTCTTGCTGATGATGTTAGAGACTGGAAGCATAATTTAACCGCTGGTGAAAAAAATTTACTAACACAGATATTTCGCTTTTTTACTCAAGCAGATATTGAAGTTAATAATTGCTATATGAAGCATTATTCTGGTGTTTTCAAGCCAACTGAAGTGCAAATGATGCTTGCTTCTTTTTCAAACATGGAGACTGTTCATATCGCGGCCTATTCGCATTTATTAGACACTATTGGTATGCCCGAAACTGAGTATCAAGCCTTCATGAAATATAAAGAAATGAAAGATAAATATGATTACATGCACAAATTCGGCACTAAAACTAAAAAAGATATTGCAACAACATTAGCTGCATTTGGCGGTTTTACTGAAGGTCTACAACTATTTGCATCTTTTGCAATTTTATTGAATTTTCAAAGATTTGGTAAAATGAAAGGAATGGGTCAAATAGTGGCATGGTCTGTACGCGATGAATCACTTCATACCAATTCAATAATAAAACTTTTTAGATGCTTTGTTCAAGAAAACCCTGAAGTTTGGGACGAAGAATTAAAAGGTCGTCTCTATGAAGCTTGCGCAACAATTGTCCATTTTGAAGATGCTTTTATTGATCTTGCTTTTGAAATGGGCAATGTTGAAGGCTTAACTTCAAGAGAAGTAAAAAGATATATCCGCTATATTGCCGATAGAAGATTGAATCAACTTGGATTAAAAGATATTTATATGATTGACGTTAATCCACTACCGTGGCTTGATGAAATATTAAATGGAGTTGAGCATACTAATTTCTTTGAAAATAGAGTTACTGAATATAGTAAAGCCTCAACAACAGGAACGTGGGAAGATGTATTTTTAGAAATAGACAGTGATCGCCAAAAAATGCTAGAAATATAAAAATATTTGTTTTTTCTTTCAAGAAACAATAATGGCAACGCAAATTGCGTGGGCTCTTACCAATAATACTAACCATTTCCCAATTTAACATTTAATTTAGGAAATGGTATAATTCCACTTAATAAATGATAAATTAAGCAAAATATTTTATTTATATGGATAAGAAAAAAAATTTGATTATATTTTTTTTGCTAAATATTTTTTTGTTTATTGAAAATTCATTAGCAAATAATCGCAATCTAAATATTCTTGCTGAGCCTCAAATTTCTAAGGCGCTGACCAAAATTGTTAGATTATATTCGCAAAACTCTAACACTGTAGTATCAATAAATTTCAATTCATCTTCTAATTTATTTAATGAAATAGAATCTGGCGAGCCTTCAGACATATTTATTTCAGCTCATCCTAAATATATAGAATTATTAAAACAAAAGGGTCTAATTGATGTCTATAATATTGAATATGTAGCAAGCGATAAAATTGTTTTAACCACTGCATCGGATAATAAAAATATTGCTAAAAATCTTTTAATAAAAAAACTTTCATTAGCAGAAATATTGTCAATAATCAGCAATCAGAAAGCCAATCTATTAATTGAAAATCAAAATTTTTCTTCTGGAAATTATATCAAAAATATTTTAACTAACTATGATTTTCCTGATCTAAAAATATTTAATAAAATTGACGAAGATAGATTTTCAATAATTAAAGACGTAAAAGAAGATTTATCGAATTATGCCTTTATATCTCTAAGTCAAATAAAAAATAGAAATGATCTAAAAACAATAAATATGAAAGAGGAATTATTAATGCATTATAAAGCATTTATAGTTGCTGGAAATAATATGGATATTGCTAGAGAATTTTTAAAATTTTTAAAAAGCAGTAAAGCTAAAAAAATATTTTTAGATAGCGGTTTCTTAGTAAATTAATTTACCTTAATTTTAATAGAAATACTGTTGTTTTTATTTGGAATTATAACTTTAGGAATAAAATTTTTTGCCTCTTCATAAGACATTGAGGCATAGGCAATAATTATTACTGGATCACCAACATGAACCTTGCGCGCTGCGGCACCGTTCACTTTTATTTCTCCTGAATTTTTTAAAGCTGGAATTACATAGGTGCTAAAACGCTCACCATTATTGATATTTAAAACGTCAACTTTCTCATAGTGTAAAATTCCTGAAGCATCAATTAAAGATTGATCAATTGATATTGAACCTTCGTAATTTAAATCTGCTTGGGTTACTATGGCTCGATGAATTTTGGAACGCATTATATTTATTTGCATATATTTGTTATTTTCTTAAAAAATATTTTTCACTACTAAATAGTTCACTTTTATATATAAACAATCTGTGCTTTGTTTCGATTCCAATTAAGGCTAAAAAAATATCATTTAATATTGGACGCGAAGAATAATATCCATGCCCTAGACTTAAAGTTTGATCGTCAATGGCACTAACATTAATTACATCAACATCATCAACATTAAAACACGAACCTATTCTATCATTATTATTAAAGATTTTTGAAGCAGTAATTGCTTTATCGTTATTTGAACAATAAAGAGTAATTTTATTAGTAATTTTTTTGATATCTTTTACAGATTCCCTAAAACCCTTTATTTCATAGTCTGGAGCATTCAAGAACAAATCATTTATTAATTGTTTTGAATTGTTATTAGCAAATTTCTGAATAGCTGGAATAGCTATCTGATGACCCATGGAATGAACTATAAGATTTATTCTAATATTATTTTTACTTAAATTATTAAAAAAATTTTCTAATTCATGGATCGAAGCTTTAGCACTGTTAGAATTATTTTCGTAGGTTTTATTTAGCAAAGTTTCGTCAAAGAATCCATCTTTTGAGCCAGAAGGCCAAGTAAATAAAATTATTGGACCTTGATATTTTAAATCATAAGCCAATTGTGATGCGCGAATTACTGCTTCATTATATTTAACATTAAAACCATGAATAAAAACTAGTGGCGAATAGTTATTTTTTAATGATTTAAAAAAATCTTCTTTGTCAAGTTTTTTTGAATCAGTAATCACAAAATTAGAGCTAATATTTTTTTCCTTACCATTGTTAATGGCGCCAATATTTCGAGCTTTTGGCACGCTTACATTGCAGACTCCATATTTTAACTGATCAGAAAATTCAACACCAAAATTTTTATCTTCACAACCAAATTCTGTAGATTTTTCGCTACGATTTGTAGCTATATATACCTTTATTACTTTATTATCTTCATAATTATTTTTAAAAAAATCCTGCCAAGTGGGCTGTAATTTTTTTTGCAATTCAGAACTATCTTTAAAAACATTGCAAGATGATAAAAATATTAATAGTAAAAAAATTTTATTTTTCATTTTAAATTAATTAGATTTTCATCGGCAATATAATCATGTTTAAACCTTTAACATGCAGTCTTCTTTGCATAATGTAAGGAACATGGTTAAACAAGATTTGTGTAAAAATACTTTCATTGTCAAAAATAAATTTTGTTCCAAAAAATACTACATTTTTGTAATCTTTAGTAACTCTATCACTGAGCTGGGTTAACTTTTCAATAATATCAGTATCATAACCAATATAGGCTTTAGCAAAACGACCGTTAGCATTACAATAATTCTTATATTTATTAAGAATTGATTTTGTTTTACGCCTCATATCTCGCCATCTTTTTTCTTCTCTCATCGTATTAGAATCAACCTCCCCTACGGTTACAAAAATAAAATTTTTAAAGATCCCTGGGAAAAGTTTTTTAATTTGTAATAAACAATTCATGCCACTACCAAAAGTTTGATCTACTATAATTGCTGCTGTTGGCAGTGTTTTATCGATTATTGCGTTAATTTCGACCGAAGGAGCGCAATCATAGCTATAAAATTGAGCTTCTTTTTGTGATAAATTATATTTAAATCTTGTATAAATTCTTTTTATTAAAAGACTAAATGAAACAAACAAAGAGGTGATTAGAAGAGTTACCCATCCACCTTCGTAAAATTTTTCGAAAATAGTAATAGTTAAAATACTAAAACAGACAATAAAACCAATTGATGAAGTCAGTAGTTTTCTTAACCATTTTGGTTGCCTTCTTCTATGACGTAACCAATATATGCTAAGACCTAATAATGATAGCGAGAAAGTAATGAATACATTAATTGAATAAAGAACAACCAACATATGAACCGATCCACCAGTTATTAATAAAGTTATAATTGCTGATATCGCCATAAATAAGACGCCATTTTTTACTACCAGCCTACTTGAAAGAGAGCTAAATGATTTTGGCATCCACTCATCCGAGGCCATACTTGCAACAACATTAGGACCAGCTAAAAATCCTGCATTGGCGGCAACTATTAACAAGCCTGCTTCAAAAATTAATACTATTGGTACAAATATTTTTCCTATATCCAAATCATCATAAACCCAATTTTCAGTAATAGCATAAAATACTGTAGCATTAAGGGTTTGTCCTTCAACCTTTGTAACTCCCCATAATAAATAAATGATAATAATTCCTGCGGCCATAAATGCTAAAGAAATTGCTACTAAGAACATGGTAATCTTGGCAGTTCTAACTTTGGGCTCACTTAAGGTATTAACATTATTTGAGACAGCTTCTAAACCAGTATATGTTCCGCCTCCCATCGAAAAAGCTTTTAAAAAAATTGACATAACAAAAAACCAACCGAGAGAATCTTTCATTTCTGAAGTTTCATTAACAGCCTTTGGAACTAAGTAAGATAGGCCATAATGATGCGCAGCAATACCGTAAACAATTAAGAAGAAATGTGTAATTATAAAACCTAAAAATATTGGCATTAAAAATTTTATCGATTCTTTCATGCCCCTTAAGTTAAGAAGAGCAAGCAAGGCAACAAAAAATATAGCTATAACTAATTTTGCCTTCTGAAATTCGCTGGGTAAAAAACTAAAAATTGCATCAACGCCACTTGCAATTGATATAGCAATAGTAAGGACATAGTCGATTATTAATGCCGACCCCGAAACAACTCCAGCATATTTTCCAAGCAATCTTGTTGCAACTCTGTAGCCTCCGCCACCATTTGGAAATAGCTCAATTACTTGTACATAGGCATAAGAAATTATAAAAACCGTTAAAGCCGTTGCTATTGCCAGATATATCGCTAATTCTTCATGAGTTCCCAAGGCAAGAAAAGCCTCTTCAGGACCATAACATGATGATGATATTCCATCTGCACCAAGGCCAACCCAAGCTAAGAAAGCAATAAGAGAAATACTCTTTCTTGTTTCTTTGTCAAAGAAATCGCGCGGAATGCCAAATAAAAAATTTCTTATTTTTAAGAACATGTTAAATAAAATTCTATGAATTCTGTGCTGAAATATTTTGTTTTAAAAAAGACATTAATTGAATTATCAATTCTTTAGATTTCTTGCCCTTAATTATCTCAATACCAGAAGAAATATCAAGCATTTTAGCTTTAGTAATTTCTAGAGCTTGATAAATATTATTTATATTTAAACCACCCGATAGAAACCATTCTTTTTGATGATTAAAATTTTTTAAAATTTCCCAATCAAAATGATTTCCACTACCAGCTATTTTATTATCAAACAAAAATAAATCGGTGATAAAATTAAATTGATTAACATTGTGCAAATCCTCTTTATTACTTATTCTAAAAGCTTTGATTATTTTTATTTTTGGAAAAGAATTTTTAACTTTTTCTAGAAATTTAATATCTTCATCTCCATGAAATTGCCAGAAATTAATATCAAGATTATCGTTTAATTGCTTTAAAAAATCCAGCGATGGATCAACCAAAACTGCCACCTTGTGAACATCATCATTAGCTATATTGGAAAAAAGAAATTTAGCAGAATTAATATCGAGATAACGAGGTGATTTTTCATAAAAAACAAAGCCAACAAAATCACAACCACAGGATATTGCCAACTTAAGTGAATCTAGCTCTGTAAAACCACATAATTTAATTTTCATATAATACCATTTTAAAAAATGATATTAAAATTTGAAACCTGCTGGCAGTGAAATTCCGTTGGTTGCCATTTTAATTGAACTATTTGAACCTTCATCGATTTTATTTTTGGCATCATTAAATGCTGCAATTATCAAATCTTCTAAGATTTCTTTTTCATCAACCTTAATCAACGATTCATCAATGAAAACTTTTTTTAATTTATGATTTCCGCTAACGGTAATTTTGACTAAGCCACCACCAGACGAACCTTCATAATCAGTATTAGCAAGATCATCTTCGATTTTTTTCATTTTTGCTTGCACTTCTTGAGCTTGCTTCATTAATAATTTTAAGTCCATAGTTTTACAAAATATTTATTATAAAAAATTTTTACCTTATATTTTAAAATATTAATTATTTTCCTTATGTAGCCAACCTTGTCAACAGTTTCTTTAGCATATAAGGGGTATTCAAAATTCTTAAAATTTTTAATTTCTATTTTTAAATTGGCAATTTTTTTTGCTTTTAATATTGGTGCATATATTGGATCTTTGTAAATTACACTTACTTTTACATCTTCAACATCAATTTCCCTTGGAACAGAAATTGAAACATCTTGATCAATTATCATCTCAACTCTTGATTTATTACCAAGCCATATATTTGCAGAAGATATAGTTTGGCCCTTAGTAAAAATGTTAAGTTTTTTATATCTATTAAATCCATAATCAAATAAATCGGTTACTAATTGCTCTCTTTGTTTTGATGTTTTAGCTTTATTAACCACCGCTATTAATCTTCTATTATCTCGCTTTACCGTTGCCACAATGCCATATCCACCTTGATTAGTATGACCAGTTTTTCCACCAACTACACCATCATAATTATTTCTTATAAGTGGATTACGATTTTGTTGAGTAATATTGCGATAAGTAAATTCTGGAATTTCAAAGTAGTGAACATATTCTGGAAATCTCTTATATAATTCAATAATAAGAACTGCCAAATCTCTTAAAGTCATGTAATGACCCTCTTGATACAAACCATGAGGATTCATAAAATGACTATTTCGCATATTTATTTCTTTGGCCTTTAAATTCATCAAATACAAAAAATTTGCTATACCGCCTGCCGTTGATTCAGCTAACGCCGTAGCTGCATCATTTCCTGACACCACTAATAATCCTTTTAGCAATTCTTCAACAGAAACAACATCTCCATAATTAAGAAACATTGAAGAACCATATTTACGCCAAGCATCTTTTCCTATGAAGCATTTATTATCAAGTTTCAAAGAGCCACTTTTGATTAAATCAAAAATCACGTAGGCGGTCATTAATTTTGTCATCGAAGAAGGTGGCACAGCAATATCAGCATTTTTCGATAAAAACACTTCCTTAGTGTCTGCGTCAATCAAAAAATAATAATCAGAACTAGCAATTGATTGTGGTAAATCTTGCGCAAAGATATTTTTTGAAAGAAACAAAAACAAAATAGCAATGTTTAGTAATTTTAATTTGTTATTCATTAATAATTAAAAAAATATATCGATCTATACCATGAAGATAATACCAAACACAACCCTTAAAGTTTTAAAAAAGATTAAAATTCTAACTTCATATTTTTGGCTAAAAATCTCTAAAAAAAATTTTTCAGTCGTGGCTTATGCGAGCGACACGAGCCTCAGTTGTATAGGTATACAGCTTCATTTTTTAAAAATTTTTATCTTAAAAATCGTGTCGTTGCTTTAGCACGACTGGCAAAAATATTTTGTTATAATTTTATTTAAAGATGGGATTTGGTATAAGCTTAATATTTTTGGATAAAAATACTTAAAGTGACTTTGGCGATTTTGGCGTATTTTGTTTAGGTTTTTTGTTAAGATTCTTTTTTAAAATATTTTCTTTTTTTATTTGTTGATCTATCTCTAAATTAGATAAGTTTTGCCCTTCATCATCTGCCAGTATTTTTTTTGTTTTATTTTTTCTTATTAGCTCTTTTGTTTCAGCGATCACTGACTTGCTAATTTCAATATCTGATTCAGATCTTTGTGAATTAATAAGATCAACCGACTCTTGAACAGATTCAATGCTAGCCAATAAATATTCTTTTTCTGAACCATTTGTAGAAATACCATAAGAATCATTTGTTGGAATTTCAATTAAATCAAACTCCTGACCTTTTGTTGAGAATGGAACATGCGTTCCTAAATTATAGCTCAATTCAAATATATTTTTAGGTAATGAATTTGAAGGATTTGCTCGCGATAAATTATCGTAAACTTCACGATTAGGTAAATATTCTTTTAAAGGAACATCGAATTGATTAATATCAACATATTGTATGTAGTCTTTTTCAACAACATTTACAACTTTATTTGCCTCAGAATCATTCTCAATTAAAGGGTTTTTTCTTTCTTTGTTTATAAAATCAACCTGATTTTTATACTTTTTTTCAAAGCTGGCATTATATTTATTTTCCTTGTTGCAAGAAAAAATAGAAATTGATGTAGTGATAATTATCAATAAATTTTTCAATTTAAAATTTCTATAAATTAAATTCATTTTATTTTAAAAAATAGATTTTAATAACATTGCCACCAAATAAAAATTTTAGGCAATTCATTTTTTACAAGCACAAGTGGATATATAATACACAAATAGCAAAAGGTGATACCAAGTTGCGATCAAAATATGAGTAAATAACAAAATTTATTTACAGAAAAATAGAATTTTTGCAACAGTCCCTTTAAAAAATTATTTAATCTTGGTCACTATTGCATCATGTCCGGATTTTTTTATCTTTTGCATTACTTGACTCGCAGAAGCCTTATCTTTAAATGGTCCAATCAATGCTCGATAAATTACTTTATCACCATCAACTGTTTCTAATTTTCCAGATCCAAATTTTTTCATTTTTGATAAAGTTGCTTGAGCATTTTCTTTATTTTCAAAGGATCCGATTTGTACATAAAACTTAATAGCCGTTGCATTTCCACTTGAGGCCTTAAGATAAGTTATTTTTGCAGAGCCATCCTGCGCAGGTTTTAAAACCTCTCTAATAGCACTAGGATTTGTTGTTTCTTCTGTCGTTTTTTGTTTTTCCTCTTTAACCTCAGAAAGATCATATTCTTTTACTGGATTTTCAAGCTGTTCTTGTGGATTATCTAAGTTAGAATTGACCTCTTTTGAAATGTTTGGTGAATTTTTTTCAACAATTTGAGTAGAATTTTTTATATCAGGCTGAGAGGATTGTTTTTGTATATTATCAGCAGTGTTTTTAGGAAAATTTGGCTGGATTGTTTGCTGAATATTATTTGCTGACACAGCTCCAAAATCAGATTTAGGAACAGCACCATTATTGCCAATTTTTCTAACTGCCTCTTGAGCAGCAATCGCCTGAACATTTAGCTCGGGAACTCTGGTATTGATTTTTCTAACCTTGCCCTGTAAATCAACAACCCTAATGTTTGCTCGCTTATCAGGGTTTGATGAGCAAGAAAACAATATTATTAATAAAAATAAAGAATATGTTTTTAAAAAAGAATTTTGCATTATGTGTAAAATTAATTTGCTTTAAGAGAGCTTTGCAAATCATCTATAATACCAAAACATACTTTCGTAAAAAAAATTTAGGCGATTAACTTTTTTGTAAACACAGTGAATATAAGAATCCACGCGTAGTAAAAATTAATCAACAACAAAATTTATAACGAAAAGTAGGATTTTTGCAAACAGTCCCTCTAGCTAGAAAATAAAATCACTGTTTAATAAATACAACATTTAAATTAAATTTTATCAGTTCTGTTTTAATTAATTAAATTTTGATTCGAAAAGAATTAAATAAAACTAACAAGGATGATGATGACATAGCGATTGCTGCAACCAATGGCACAACCATTCCAGACATTGCAAATGGAATTGCTAAAAGGTTATATATTAAAGCTATCATTAAATTTTGTTTCATTAACAAATTTGCTTTTTTGCCATAATAAAATAAATCTAACACTGGATTTAACTTTTCACTATTGATTATTACATCGGCAACATTTTGAGAAATATCAATTGCCTTAGAAAAAGATACCGATATGTCAGCGCTAGCTAAGGAAGGAGCATCATTTAATCCATCGCCTATCATCATAAATTTTTTGTTTTGTTTTTTTAAATTTTCTAAAAACTCTAACTTTTGTAAAGGAGTTTGTTGATATAAGAATTCTTTAATTCCAACTAAATTAGCAACTTCTTCAACAACTTCTTTTATATCTCCAGAAAGTAAAATTACTTTCTTATTAGCATTTTGAAGACCAGTAATCAGGCTTTGAGCATCTTCTTTAATGTTATCGGTAAATAAAAATAAAACCTCTGTTGCATTTATCCTCATAAAACAATGCAAATTTGCAAATTTTATAATGTTGTTATTGTTTTTCCAAAAATCATCGCTTAGATGAATATTGCAAAATTCTTTGCGTCCTAATTTGATAATATTATCTTCAAATTGACCAACGATCCCAAAACCTTTACTCTCAGTACTAGTAATATTTTTTAGAATACCGTTATAACTTTTTGAAATTGATTGAGCTATTATATGCTTACTACTTTTAGCAATTGAGGCGCCTATTTGCAAATAATGTTCTTTTTCTTTTGGGTTAGTTATTTTTTTTAAACTATTTTTTTCTATAATAAAAATATCCTTAAGCTCAGGACTACCAAAAGTTAGACTACCAGTTTTATCAATTATTACATGATTTATTTCAGATATTTTTTCAAAAATTTCACCATTTTTAACCAACAAACTTTTTTTAAGAAAATTAGAAATAACAATAGTTTGAACAATTGGAATTGCCAAAGCCAAAGCACATGGACAGGTTATTATCAAAACCGCTATTGCGTTCATTAAAGCATTTTCAAAACCAATTTTAAAATAAAATGTTGCTATAAAAAAAGTTAAAAAGGCCAATAAATGCACTACCGGAGTATATATTCTAGAAAGTCTATCTGCAATTCTAACATAATATGTTTTTTTCTCTTCAACTGTTTTTATGATATTAATTATCTCAGCCAACATGCTTTGTGATGGCGGTTTGTTTATCTCCACCTTGATTAAATTTACCAAATTAATCATTCCCGCTAATACTTCTTCACCTTTAGAAAATTTTTTTGGTATTGATTCACCAGAAATTAATGAATTGTCTATTTCAGTTTCTCCTTCAATAATAATGCCATCGGCAAGAATTTTTTCACCGGGGGCAACCAATAAAATCATGCTTTTCTTTAAATTTTTTGTAGCAACTATTTTAACTTTATCATTATCTTCAATTCTAGCAAAGCTTGCTGATAACATCATAAATTGAGTAGCGACGCTAAAGGCTTTTTTACGAGCTTTAAAATCAAGATATCTACCTATCAATAAAAAGAAAATAAGCATTATCGCTGAATCAAAATAAACATGCTCTGAACCCCTAAAAGACTGAATCACACTTGCCAAGCAAGCAAGAAAAATTGCTATTGATATTGGTAAATCCATATTTGGATAACCTGATCTTAAAGATCTATAAGCTGATATAAAAAAAGGACGAGCAGAATATATGGCAACTGGTAAGGCAATTAAAGATGAAAAAAAATGTAAAAAATTTCTCATTGCAAAGCCCATATCATTGCTGGAAGAAAACCAAAGCGATATAGAAAACAACATAATATTTCCAACGCCAAAGCCAGCTACGGCAAGCGCTTTCAATAAAGAATCATTATATTTTTTTTCGACTTCATTAATTATTTTTTCATCAAAAGGTAATAATTTGTAACCAATCTCATAAATTATTCGCACTAATTCATTTCCTCTTTTTAGATCACCACTCCATTTTAAATGCAGAGTTTTATTTGCTAAATTAATTCTAGCATAAATTACATCGGATTGTTTTTTTAAAATAGTTTCTATCAGCCAAACACATGCTCCGCAGTGCAATCCTTGAATTAATAATGAAATTGAAAAAACATTATTATCATTGCTAACAAATTCATTAATATCAATTAAATCATCAATTTCGGGTTTTATTTTTCTTTCATTGTTAATCGTTTTACGAAATTTATAGTAATCTGATAAACCAAGATTATTTATGATTTGATAAGCAAATTTGCAACCATTGCAACAGAAGATTTCTTGATCTTTTTGTAAATTTGAATTACAGTGAACACACTTTGGGACAGCTTCTTTATTATTTTTTATCGACATTTTTATTATCTTTTACTTCTAATGCTAAATTAGAAACTAGATTAATTTTTTTAACTTCTTCAAAAAGACCTTCCGCTGTTCTAATCGATATTTTAACCTCCCATTCACCAACTCCAGAAACCTCAAAATCTTTAGAATAAGTTGAAGAACTATCATTATATTCAAGTTGTTGAAGGAAAGCAGGATGTCCAGATGATGATTTTTTAAAATCTAAAAAAGCTTGGGCATTTCTAATTAATGATCCCGCGCGATCTCTAACCGTAAGATTAAAATGCCATCTATTATCGCCCAACTCTCTATGAATAATTGCCACAACAAAATTAGTTATTTTTTTCTCTTCAAACACAACTTGACCCGCAGATTTATATATTATTTTTTGATCAACCGCCCTACCGCGCCAAGTTTTTTTAGCAATAAAAATATAAGCAATATTTATAACAATTACCAATATAAAAAACCCAAGTAATAGATAATGAAATTTTACATTTTTAAATATATTAATCATAATTTATTTAATTCTTTTAAACAAAACTCTAAATTTTTAACTATACTTTGATAGTCAACATTGACCGCGGAAAAACGAGCAATAATAATATAATCATAGTTTTTTTTTATTAAATTATTTTTTAAAGATTGTCTAAAAGCTTCACGAAATCTTCTTTTAATTTTATTTCTTTTTACAGCTAATTTGCTTATTTTTTTTGATACAACATAGCCAACACGACAAAATTCAACGGCTTCAGATTTATTTGTTTTTTGATTAGGAAAATGATCAGTAGATTTTAGAGAGGTTAATATTAAAGCTTTTGAATAAAATTTTTTTCCTTTCTTATTGATGTCTTTAAACTCTTGGGATTTTCTAATTGAAAATATTTTCAAAATTTAAGCAATTTAAGTAGCAAATGATTTTATACCGTGAGTGAAGAGCGATTTTTTGATCTTCTTCTAGATAAAACTTTACGTCCTCCAGGACTTGACATTCTTGATCTAAAACCATGTCTTTTTTTTCTTACTATCTTGCTTGGTTGCCAAGTTCTTTTCATAATCTAAGTAATTCAAATTTGTTTATTTTCTTAAAAATTTTTCTTTTTATTTTTGTCTTTTATTTATTCAAGATAAAGAAGCGCGATATAATCTGCATTCTACTTCATGGTGATTGCATTTTTCTGTGTAATTATATAAACACAAAAAACTTTTAAGAAAAATATTTAAGCAATTGCTCACCACAAACTTGTTCTTGCAAGAAATTTTTAGGCAATTAATTTTTTTACAAATGCACTTAGATATAAACACCTATGAATAGCAAAAAAATAATCAACAATAAAATCTACAAATAAAAGTTAGGGTTGCGATGAATCCGTATATTATATTGATCAAAACTAAAAAGACAAGCATTTATAACATTTCTCAAATTAAATGCTAAATTAAGCAAAATATTATTTTATACCATTTCCCATCTTTAAAAGTTTTAAAGATGGGAAATGGCATTATTACCTTGTCAAAAAGAAACACTATTTTTTTTTATTAATTTTTTTTAAAAAAAAACTATTGAGTATTATAAAAGTATGATTAAATGGTACACATATTTTATATTTAGGAAGAAAAAAAGAACAACACCATCATGCAAACAAAGCATTAACAGCCCTCTTAACAAAATTAAGGGGGTTGTTATTAAAAATATTTCTGCATCATCTTATCGATAAATTTATTCAATCTATATAATTCGTCAACATCTTTTCCCTTAACAAAATATTCTTTTGCGCCTAATTTTTTGCTTCTTCAATAATATCATGCTCCTCATGAGCACTTAATACCGCAACAGGAATTTTAATATTTTGTTGTGATAATTTTTTTAACAAATCAAAACCAGAAATATCAAATAATGATAAATCTAACAACACCAAACCTATTTCATTTTTTTGATCGGATAGCAGAATTTTTAAAGCTTCGCTACCGCTATTTACAGTCTTAACAATATATTTCTTTTTCTTAAACTCATTTTCAATTATGTGCGAAAAAAATTCGGACTGAAATTTTTCGTCTTCAATTAGTAAAATATATTTTTTCATTTTATAACAACTTTGAGGTTATAATAATAAAAGTAAGCCAGACGCCAATATTTGCAATTACAACCAGTTTAAGCAATATATTAAGTTTTGGATTTTCTTTTAAAGAGCTAGAAAAACGATTTCTTAACATTTTACCAGCTTGGATCCACTTTAATTCATTATCATAAATTTTTTCTAATTGTTCTGTGGTAGATTTTTTATGATCTTGTTGCATTTTAATATTTATTGAAATAATTGAGAAAACATTTTGCTGCCAAACCTTGAGCAATTTTTTCTTCTAAAATTTTTTTAAAAAAATCTTTCTTAGAATCACCATTAGAATCGCCTTTTAAATTTTCAAAATCAACAATTAAGCCATATAATTCTGTTGCAATTTTAATAATTGTTTCTTTATCGAACTCATCACCATAAAATTTAAAAGTTAATCGCATTGCTTCAGACAATTGATTTCGACTCTTATCATCAAAGGGGGTCGATGATTTACCATTTAGGATAGTGTCTGTGCTAACCTGAAGGAAATCAGATATTTTTTTTAAAACCTCGTTAGAAATTCCACTTCTGCCATTTTCAAAACCAGATAATAACTGCTTACTGACGCCGACTTTTTCCGCTAATTCACTTTGCCCAATGTTTCTTTCTTTTCTTATTCTTTTAAGAAAATTATTCATTGCATTTATAAAGATTTAAATTGATTTAATCTGGCGTGTGGGATTTCCAGTGTGCAATAACGTTTCCACAAGAATGCTAAATTTAACATTTATAATTGTGAAAAGTTATAATTAGAGGGGCTTATAATAACGTTTCAACTTATAATTGCCACATTTGAGTGTTTATAATTGGGCTTCATTTGGGCTTCATTTTTTGGTTAAAACATTTTCAGGAATTCTCAACTTATATTTCTACAAGTCTCGCATTTTTTAAAGATTTTTATTTTAAAATGTGTCGAAAGCTTTAGCACGACTCTTAAAAAATTTTGCTTAATTTATCATTTATTAAGTGGAGATGGCATAAGAAATGATATAATACCAAATCCCATCTTTAAAAGTTTTAAAAAAAATTAAAATTCTAACTTCATATTTTTGGCTAAGAATCTCTAAAAAAAATTTTCAGTCGTGGCTTATGCGAGCGACGAGCCTCAGCTGTATGGATATACAGCTTCATTTTTTAAAAATTTTTATCTCAAAAACGCGATCGTTGGCCCTTTAGCACGAATGGCAAAAATATTTTGTTATAATTTTATTTAAAGATTGGATTTGGTATAAAATTAATTTCTAATCCGATCTTAAAATAATTTTTTAATAACTCAATTTAATTGTGTTTACAATATAGAAAGGCTAATTCAAAATCGAACATTTTGGCGAACATTTTAGCGAACATTTTGGCGAACATTTTGATTTGATGAAATTATCGCAAATCCAATACAAATTTATTTTTACAAAAATTTTAAAGCTATACCAAGTTACGATATTTCCTTGATATGGAAGAATAAAATCTCGATCAATTAATAGTTCATTTGTTTACAGTTAATAATTAATTTCTTTTTTCGTCTTTAACTTCTTCATATTCTCCGTCAACAACTTTTGAACCAGAATCATTTTCTGGATTGCTATTTGCATTAGAGCTATTGCCACTACTACCGCCACCTGAAGTTTGAGAAGATTTATAAATTGCCTCACCCAATTTCATCGAAGATTGCATTAATTTTTCAGTAGCTGATTTTAATTCTTCAGCGGTTGCCGACTCTTTAGATATTATTTCTTTAATATTTTTAATTTTTTCTTCAATATCAGATTTAACTGCCGAGTCAACTTTATCACCATGTTCACGTAGTGATTTTTCAGTTTCATAGACTGCGGAATCAGCATGATTTTTAGCTTCTATTAAATCTTTTCTGGCCTTATCAGCAGAAGCATTAGCTTCAGCGTCTTTCATCATTTTTTGAATATCGGCTTCTGATAAACCTCCTGAAGATTGAATGCGGATCTGTTGTTCTTTATTTGTTGCTTTATCTTTGGCAGATACTTTAACCACACCATTGGCATCAATATCAAAAGTTACTTCGATTTGTGGCATACCGCGTGGCGCTGGAGCAATTCCTTCAAGATTGAATTCTCCTAATAATTTATTATGAGTTGCAATATCTCTCTCTCCTTGAAAAACCTTGATAGTAACTGCGGTTTGATTATCGGCGGCAGTTGAGAATACTTGACTCTTATTGGTTGGAATTGTGGTATTTCTTTCTATCAAGCGAGTAAATACTCCACCAGTAGTTTCAATTCCAAGTGATAATGGTGTTACGTCCAATAATAATACATCTTTTACATCTCCTTGTAAAACCGCGCCTTGAATTGCGGCACCAATAGCAACAACTTCATCAGGATTAACACTTCTATTTGGCTCCTTATTAAATAATTTTTTTGCAGTTTCAATAACTTTAGGCATTCTAGTCATTCCACCAACAAGAATTACTTCATCTATATCGCTAGGTTTAAGACCAGCGTCTTGTAATGCATTTTCGCAAGGCTTTATGGTGCGCTGGATTAAATCGTCCACTAATTGTTCTAATTTTGCACGAGTAAGTTTTATGTTGAGGTGCTTAGGTCCAGAAGCATCAGCAGTAATGTAAGGAAGATTGATTTCTGTTTCAAGGGTGGAAGAAAGTTCAATTTTAGCTTTCTCGGCAGCTTCTTTCAGGCGCTGAAGGGCCAAAGGATCTTTAGACAAATCAACCCCGTTATCTTTTTTAAATTCATCTGAAAGATATTGTAAAATACGCATATCAAAATCTTCACCACCTAAGAAGGTATCACCATTGGTTGATTTAACTTCAAAAACACCATCGCCAATTTCTAGAATTGATACATCAAATGTACCACCACCAAGATCGTAAACTACGATAGTTTGACCGTTTTTTTTCTCAAAACCATAAGCAAGAGCGGCAGCGGTTGGTTCATTTATTATTCTTAAAACTTCTAAACCAGCAATTTTACCAGCATCTTTAGTTGCTTGACGCTGTGAGTCATTGAAATAAGCTGGGACAGTGATTACTGCTTTTTCAACTTTTTCACCTAAATAACTTTCGGCGGTTTCTTTCATTTTAATTAGGGTGAATGCTGAAATTTGACTTGGCGAATATTTTTCACTTTTAACTTCAACCCAAGCATCGCCATTGGCAGAAGAAACTATTTTGTAAGGTACCAAACCTTTATCTTTTTCAGTTGCTGGGTCATTGTATCTGCGACCAATCAATCTTTTGATGCCAGATATTGTATTTTGAGGATTGGTTACTGCTTGTCTTTTTGCGGGAGCGCCAACAACTCTTTCTCCATTAGCAAGAAAACCAACTATTGATGGAGTTGTTCTTGCTCCTTCTGAATTTTCGATAACTTTAATACTGGTTTTACCTTCCATTATTGCAACACAAGAATTAGTTGTACCCAGATCTATTCCTATAACTTTTGACATAATTTTTTTTATTTTGTTTTGAGAAAACATTAATTATAGCATTGAAAAAAACTATAATCTCTGCTATAAAATCCATCTAATATTTTTTAAATAAATTTCAAGGGTAGTAATACCAAATCCCATCTTTAAATAAAATTATAACAAAATATTTTTGCCAGTCGTGCTAAAGGGCAACGATCGCGTTTTTAAGATAAAAATTTTTAAAAAATGAAGCTTTATATCCATACAGCTGAGGCTCGTGTCGCTCGCTTTAGCCACGACTGAAAAATTTTTTTTAGAGATTTTTAGCAAAAAATATGAAGTTAGAATTTTAATTTTTTTTAAAACTTTTAAAGATGGGATTTGGTATAATACCATTTCCATTTTTTAATTAAAGATTTAAGCAAAAATTTTTTAGATAAAAATTTTTAAAAAATGAAGCTGTATATCCATACAGCTGACGCTTTTTAAGGATTTTTAGCAAAAAATTTGAACTTAAATCTTTATACCTTATGTGATTAATTAAAAATTGGAAATGTTATAATACCATTTCAACTTAATAAATGATAAATTAAGTAAAACATTTAAATGAAACGAGCATTCTCATTAATAGAACTCTCAATAGTTATTCTAATAATTGGCATTTTAGTTGCTGGCGTTAC
>Ga0172373_10004824_pt1 | contig 18789 bp, 15 predicted proteins | sample Lak10m_2_FD_114546 | JGI IMG/M metagenome (GOLD analysis project Ga0172373, IMG submission 114546) | Freshwater microbial communities from Kabuno Bay, South-Kivu, Congo - kab_092012_10m | ecosystem: Environmental > Aquatic > Freshwater > Lake | place: Democratic Republic of the Congo...
GGCTGGGTTTCAGCAGGAAATACATACGACCGCCACGGCTATACCGCCGGCTCCGATGCCCACGGCGAACACTGGCGCCAACACTACTGGGCTATTGGTACCAACATCGACCTCATTATCAACGAGGGACTGGAAAATAACCGCTATGACTACATCGGCGCAGCTAAGGCTATCCGCGCATGGAGCCTCCAGTCCACTACCGATATGCACGGCCCAATGATCCTTTCCCAGGCATTCGAACCCAATCGGTACGTATTCGATTACGATAGCCAGGAGGACTGCTACAAGGAAGTCAAACGACTGGCAGAAGAAGCGGTACAGGATTTGGCACGCACTGACTACGCCAAATCACTCAATCGTGGCGACCTGGTGTACAAAGGAGATACCGACAAGTGGACGCGCTTTACATACGGTGTATTGGCACGCAATGCCCACCACCTGAGCAATAAAGCGTCGTACAGCCCGGATAAAGTCATCGAGTACGTGGATAAGTCTTTCCGCAGCAACTCCGATAACTTCGATGTACCCCATGCTGGTACCAACTCCCTCGATGGGAACTTCTATGGACCACTCCGCAACAACCTGGGTAGCTATCGGGCGACCTCCTATATCATTAGCCTACTCGACGGTACGGTCATGGGGGGTAAAGACCCACGCCTGCCCATCATGTTCGCTCCCTGCCCCGATGGGGTCTATCGCGGTGTGCTCCCCAACGCAGGCGATCCCAACAACATCACTGGTAACACCAAGCGTATCCCCAACCTCTGGGGTGCACTGGGCGTAGTGCCTACTGCCGGCCGCTGGATTTTCAATAACGCCGCTCCGCATTCCATCATGACCTATATGGAACTTCAGTTTATGAAAGCGGAAGCTGCCTTCATCAAAGGAGATAAGGCCCTGTCACACCAGGCTTACATGAACGGCGTTGGTGCCGCACTGGACTATTGCAAGGTGCCTGCCGCGGATAAAACAGCTTACCTGGCCAGCGCGGCTGTAGCTCAAACACCAGCCAACCTCAAACTAAGCGACATCATGCTGCAAAAGTACATCGCCCTGTACATCCATGGCAGCGCGGAAACCTGGGTAGATATGCGCCGCTACAACTACAGCCCGGATGTATATACCAGCTTCTCGCTACCTACTAGCTTGTTCCCCGACAACAACGGCCTGCCCGCACAACGGGTACGCCCGCGTTACAACTCCGAATATGTCTGGAACCGGGCAGCCCTGGCTGCTATCGGAGCGGACCTTCCGGATTACCACACCAAGGTGCTCTGGAATATTGAAAAGTAAGCACCCTAACGGGCTATTATTCATTCATCAATGATTTTTCTATGAAAAAATATATGTTGCGTTTCTCCGCACTGGCGTTGGCGGTAGCCCTGGTGGCTTCCTGCGGAGAAGAGCGAAATTTCCTCGATAGTGCCACTCCGGTAAGCTCTGGAGCCAGAATCAAAGTGTATCATGCCGCAGTGGATGTACCCGGTGTCGTGATTTCAGCCAATGATAAAGTGCTTTCCGGCGTGCTCACTACCGCCGGTGCCCCTGGGTTGGTTACTATCGGCAGCCTTTTTCCTATCCTCGACTATGCCGTGGTACCCGCTGGCAGTGTAAAACTGCAAATTTCAGCACCCTCCACGTCGGCCACCCTCAGTACAGACGTATCCCTGAGCGACGGAAAGTTCTATACTATCCATGCATTGGGCAACGCCGGTACGTATAGCTACCTGGTGTCTGAAGACGATTTGAGCGTACCAAATCCGGATCAGACCTACATCCGATTCATCAACGCGATGACTACTACACCTGCTACCGGTCTTGAATTCGTGCTGAACAACGTCGTTGCTTCTACGGAATCCGGACTGAGCGACGGCAAAGAGCAGTTTATCGCGTATGACCAGCCCGGTTCTACTCGCTTTACCATTATTATTCGCGAAGGAGGCAAAACAACGGCACTCAGCACCTTGTCTAACCTCAACCTACTCCGTGGTCAGAAATACACCATCGTAGCCCGTGGCATCGCAGGGAATACCTCGACCGCCGGTAAACCTACGATTGGTCTGGTTACCAACAAGTAAAGGCTACCAACCCGGAGTGGCTCTCCGCTAGGTGGTTGCGACGACTCTTTTTTTGACCGTGTTCGCCGTCAGAAAAAGGGTCGTCGCGCATTTTGGGAAGCCCTGCCCCCTTTCTTTTCTCCTACTTCCACCTCGAATAATCATTATATGAAAAACAATACCCGCTCCCAAGACCTCTTTTACCTGAACCGAGCACTCGAACTAGCCAAAAAGGGTGCACAGCAACTGGCGGGTGGTCCTTTTGGCTGTGTCATCGTGAAGAATGACGAGATTATCGGGGAAGGGCATAATGAAGTACTCGGCTCCCACGACCCAACCGCCCACGCAGAAGTGGTGGCCATCCGGCGCGCCTGTGCCCAGTTGAACGACTTCCAACTCAGCGATTGTACCGTTTATGCTACCTGCGAACCTTGCCCTATGTGCCTGGGCGCTTTGTATTGGGCCAGACCGGCACGTATCGTTTATGCGTGCACCCGCGAGGAAGCAGCCGATATCGGCTTCGATGATGCGTTTATCTATCGCGAAATCGACATCGACCCCGCGCAGCGCAGCCTCCCGGCTACCCACGTCCCCATGGAGGAAGCTTCCTCATTTATGAAATCCTGGGGCGAACAGGAATCCAAGTCTATGTATTAGTGGCCGGAAGCAGGGGGTTGGTCGCCTTCCACCCGATTGGCCGGCTCCGCTACAAATATCCAGGAGATCGCAGAAATGGCCAGGGTAGCTGCACATAATCCAAATATCAGATTCTTGTCGGCAGCCTGGCTAATCGCCTGGCCAATACCCAGACTGGCTACGAGCTGAGGTAAAACGACCGAAAGATTGAACAGCCCCATATACAAACCCATCCGCGCTTGATCTACTTTTTGCGACATGATGGCAAATGGGAGACTCACCGTAGCCGCCCATCCTATTCCCAACAATGCCATGAGAAGGTATAAGGCCATAGGGCTATGCCCCAGCAGCCCAATTCCGGCATACACCAACGCCATACTTCCAATCGAAACATAATGCGTTCTGACCCGACCTATCCGCTGCGTCAGCGGCTGCAATATCGTGGCGGGAAGCACCGCACCCACCGCATTCAGAATGAGAAATGATACCGATACGACGCGTCCTGCATTGGTGTCATCCAGACCGGGCATCTTATCTTGTACATACGCAAACATATACACAAACATGGTCTGTATCCCAATCCATGTGAAGGAGTGCGCTGCCAGCACTTTATGAAAACCGACCAGGGTCGGACTACCATCCGCCGGTTCCTTTTTTCGAAGCGCTTGAATAAACAACAGCAAGGTCGCGAAGATACTTAGCCATTCCACCAAATGCCCCGGTACTACGATATGGCTGAGCCGGGAAAATATGCCGTACACGGCGTAGAACAGAAAGCCCCATAAAGGCCGGATAGCAGCTAGTGCTTCCGACAAGCCGCCCGTCGTTGCTTTTCTATCCGAGGATTCTTCCCCACCGAGCTGCCTGGGCTCCTCAATAAAAAAGGGAGGAATGGCAGAGAGCAGGAATACCAAAATAGCGCCGGCATAAATCAGGGTGTAGTTGTCCCAAATAGCACCAATGACGTATGCACCAACACTAATGGTTCCGGAAACCGTTTGCATCCAGGTGTAACCCTTGGTGCGAAGGGTACCCTCCGGTGTCACATCCGCAATGACGGAGCGCGTGGGGTTGAAACTCACATTGATGGCCAAATCCAGGGTGAGTGCTACCGCAATCGCAACACCCAGGATACCTTCGAACCCCATACCTTGAGAAATAATATCAATATTGGGAAGCGCCAACAGCATCAGCCCCGCCAAAATACCGCCAATCCATATAAACGGTCGCCGCCGACCGCCCCAGAACCAGGCTTTGTCGCTGATCAGACCAATAATTACCTGGCCGAATATCCCGGCGAGCGGCCCCGCCGCCCAGACCAGCCCCACTTCATCAATCCGAAGGTGGTATTTAGTACTCAAAATCCAGCTCAGCGCACTGATTTGTACCGAAAGGGCAAACCCCATCGCAGTGGCAGGAAGACTGAGCAAGGCAAAAAAAGCCGGTTTTAGGTTTTTCTGGATTCGCAGCATACTCGGCAGCTTATTTTCTGATTAAAAACAGTATCCTTATCAGGGCGCTGTGAAAATATTTTATGTAATGTACTAAGAATAGTCTTAAGGTGAAAAAGAGAAAACAATCTCCCCCTTTCCTTTTTTACCCTGCTTCCGCTTTTTTGCCCCCCGCTGCTGGAAGCGCGGAAAAACACTTTCCACATCTGTTGCGATCCGCAAGCTGCGCTTTCAGTAGGTCAGTGCGGGGTCGTGAAATACCCGGAGTGCCGGTAGATTCGGTTGTAGGTAAGGCTTACAAAACGCCACGCCCCTCCAGAATTCCTGGTCTGCTCTCATTTGGGTTTTCTTGCCTAAGTCGATATCGATTTGGAATGATTCCACGGAGCGACCTTGTTTCAGAATATGTACGTCGAGGTAATCAATCTGGTTTTGAATCTGCAGGGTCATACCAGATGCGACGGATTTTTTAAATGTTGGAAAAGGAGGAATGGATACCCGGAGGTCTGTGCCCTCGCCGTCCACGGTATAGGAATAGGTAGCGGCTCCATTATCTTGATAGGTGCAATGCAGCCAGCTCTTGCCGATGCGCACCGTTTGGTTGAGTTTTCGTATCCCATCCGGAATGGCAGGCTGCAAGAGTACCTCGTGTCGGGTCAAATCAGGGCGTACACCGAGGAAATATTGATACCATATACGGAGGTGTTCGGCGTTGGACCAGGCTTGCAGGAAAGTGCCGGAGGGCTTTCCTCGGCGTAGTCCTGGTCGGGGGAGGGCATCCGCATTTTCACTGAGGCTACCGACGGCTCCTTCCCGTAGGGCTTGCTGGTTCATTTTTTTAAATAATTGCCAGGCTATTTCAGGCTGTCCGGCCTCGACCAGGCGTTGCATAGCGATGCCGTTGAGCCAAAGCCAGACGGTTCCATTGTGGTAAGCGGCATCTTTGTGGTAGTAATTCCAGTGTTCGTGATACGGATGAAACCCAGGGTCTTCCTGACTCAGGGAAGCTACTCCCCAGGGGTAGCAGAGCTTTTCCCACACTGTTTTCAGGAGTTGTCTTTTTGCGGGGCTGTCGGGCAACAGGGAGAGGGCGAACAGTTGGTTGGGGCGGAGCTGGGTATCTGCCGACCCGTCGGCGTTTAGGTGGTCGGCGAGATAGCCTTTTTCTTTGAGGAAAAAATCTTTTTGAAACCGTTCTGCCACTTGTTGTGCCCGGGCGGTCCAGGTCTTTTGCAAATCACGGGCTCCCACTAGGCTGGCCATCCAGGCAGCGCTGCGCAGTTGCTCTACCCAGAGATATTGGACATCGTTGGCGCGGTCGCCGCGGGGAGAGTAGGGGGTTTCGCCTTTGATGCGGGCATCCATCCAGGTATCGGCATCTTCGTGGCGCAGGTATCCCCGGGCATCGGTCCAGTAGGTGAGGGAGCCTTCGATGCTGCGTTGTACGACGGGAAATAATGCGCGGACAATACTGGTATCTCCGCTGTAGGCTACATAGTCGCGGATAGCAGCGACAAAGCGCGGGGTGCCGTCGGCAGTGTTGTAGATGCGGTCGTTGGGGCGCGCCCGGTTGGGGATACGGCCATAGGTCGGGGAGCTGGGGTCGGTTTGCTGTAAGGCGGCAAAGGACACCAGGAGTTGTCTGGCTGTTTCAAACTGGCCGTTTACGAGGCAGGCACCGGCGAAGGATACAAACATATCCCGGCCCCAGTAATCATTGAACCAAGGCAGCCCCGCGTAAATACCTTCTGCCGGCGCGGTGACCACCAGTTGATCCAGGGTGAGGGCGAGCCACGACAGGGCGCGGTTGAGGGTATCGCGGTCACTCGCCGGGGAGGCATGGCGGGCAAGCGTCTCCATACGCTGCCAGCGCTGCTGCAACAATCGCTGTTCCTCTGCGCGCACACGCTCCAGTGTCTGGAGTATGTCTGCTTTTTGGCTCCCGTGTATCAGGTAAAAGCCAGCACAGGAAGCGGGTGCTTCCAGGCGGCCATTGGCATAGGTGGAGGTGGATTGGCGGCGGGGTGCTACGAGTATGCGGGTATTGGTCGCTTCCAGTGGCATAAACCAAATTCCCTGGGTGCTTTTATAGCTAAAGCGGCATAGGCTTTCGTCGATCGAAATACCCAGGGTGCTGGCACGGGGTGCGTCGATGGAAAGCATCAGCACGGGTAGCTCATCGAAAAGTGCTAGCTGCTCAGTCGCCTGGCCAAAACGTCGTTGCATGAAATGGGGATACACCATGACCGCCGCGGTGGCGCGCCGAAGGGAGTCGCCATCCGCAAATAGGTGGTAATCGCGCAGCAGGCGTTTGGTGGCTCGGTTCCAACCATGAAAGTAGTCACCGTGTAGGTCGGAATGGGTGGTGGCATAGTAGTAGCCGGATGCCTTATCTGTATAGGAAAAAATCCGGTTTTCTGTTGGGGAAACGGAAAGGCCAAGGGATTCGAGAAAAGGAAATGCCGAGCCCTCGGCCGTTTCTTCCGTTTGTTTTTGACGGCAGCCCGTTAAAAGGATAAGGCAAAGCGAAAAAATGAACGGCAATGGAGTTAATTGGCGCATGTAGCTTGTTTTCTCATAAAGGCTGGGTAATTGCAGGTCACCCATACCAAAGATTGAACAAACATAGCTAAATTGGCGCTCTAAGTTGGCAATACATGATTCAGATTTTTATTACCGGCGGCACCTTCGACAAGGAATACAACTATATCCAGGGGGCTCTGTACTTCAAAGACACCCACCTCCCCGAAATGCTGCAACGCGGCAGGTGTACCCTGGAAACAGACGTTAAAACCCTCATGATGGTCGATAGCTTGGAAATGACCGATGCCGACCGCACCATCATCGCCCACAACTGTGCGCGCAGCCCCTATCGGCAAATTGTCATCACGCATGGCACGGATACCATGGTGGAAACCGCCGCGTTTTTGGCAGAAAAGGCTATCCCGGACAAAACAATCGTGCTCACCGGCGCCATGATTCCCTACGCATTCGGGAGCTCTTCCGACGGATTTTTTAATATGGGCAGCGCCCTGGCTTTTGTACAATCACTGCCGGAAGGGGTATTCGTAGTGATGAACGGCCGTGCTTTCCCCTGGAACCGCGTTCAGAAAAATAGAAAGACCGGAAATTTTGAGGAAATGAACCCAACGGAAATACCGTAGTAGTTTTCAGTTAGGCGTGATGCCTCCTTTGAAAATGGGATGTAAAAAACGAGCCAGGCAGGCGATTTTTTAAAAAAGGAAGGTAATAAATTAATTGCTTCAAGCTGGCTTTGACTCCCACAGCGGAAGACGCAAAAAAACGGTTCTGTCGCGCAAAGGCGCAAGGCCACCAAGGGTTTAGCTAACCATAGCCGGTGAATCCCCAGACCAAGGACTATTAATCAATAAGTGTTATATCATGCAACTAGCAGGTCTGATTTTTGAATTGTTGCTGTTTGGAGCAGGACTCTATGTGTATCTTTTCTCCATCGGAGGATTGAAAACCCACAACCCGGTATTGGAAAAAAAAGGGGAGGCCTTCCGAAGGGAAAACCACCGGCTCTTGCGTATCGTGGCCCTGGCCCTGATGGCTATTATGTTTGTAAATATTTTTCTCAGCCTGAAAGAACTACTGAGGTAGGCCATCGGTTATATAGTGTTTATTTTTAGTTAAATCCCCCCTTCAAACCCATCCCCATGAAGTTTTTACATACCTCCGACTGGCACCTTGGCCAGCGTCTGTTGGGCCAGAATCGGATAGAAGAGCAGGCAGACGCCCTAAATCACCTCTTGGATATTATCCAGGCGGAACAAATCGACGTACTGCTCGTAAGCGGCGATATTTTCGATACGACCAACCCGACCCATGCTGCACGGCAACTGTATTACCGGTTCTTGACTCAGCTCCTTTATACGCCCTGCCGGCATATAGTCATCACGGGAGGCAACCACGATTCTCCGAGCTTCCTGGAAGCTCCCCGCGAATTACTGGAAACACTCCAAATTTATGTAGTTGGGGCGGCACCTGCGCAACCGGAATATCCGCTGATACCTTTACGCGCACCGGATGGCTGTATCAAAGCCCTAGTGGCCGCAGTCCCCTTTTTGCGCGACCGCGACCTCCGGCAAGCCGTCCCCAATGAAACGGGGCCAGACCGTATAGCCATGGTTCGGGAAGCATTGGGGGGCTATTTCCAAGCGATAGGTGAAGAAGCGGCTGTGCGGAGCGCGCAGTTGGATATTCCGGTTATCGCTATGGGACACCTTTGGGTTTCTGGTGCGGATGCCTCGGATCGGCAGGACAATATCTATTTTGGTGATATGGAAAATATCACCACAGCCGCCTTCCCCGATATTTTTTCCTACGTGGCACTGGGACATATCCACCGCGCTCAAATCGTGGGGAGGGATAGTCGGGTACGCTATTCCGGCTCCCTGATACCGCTTAGTTTTAGCGAAACCAAAGATGAAAAAAGCGTCTATGTACTCGAGTATGAAGGGGCACAGTTGATTCGGACAGAAACCAAAGCGATTCCTACACCCCGGCGCTTAAAGACGATTACCGGTAGTACCCTGGAGGAAGTGAAGGCAAATATCGAGCACTTCGCCAGGCCGCGCCCGGAGAAGTTGAACCCTTGGCTGGATGTGCTTATCGAATCCGATTATTCCATTCCGGGCATCGAAAAAGAGCTAACCGAATTTGCCAAAGCTAAAAAAATGGAACTACTCAAACTTCGGCTGCTTATCCAAAACAGAAAGGTAGATGTTTTCGCGCACTATGAAGTGTTGGAGGATCTCCACCCGATGGAGGTATTTCAGCGTCTTTGCGAATCCAAAAACACAGCCCCACAGGCTATCGCTGAACTTACGAATACTTTTCGCGAGTTATTGGAAAGCTTGAGCGCAGAAACCCCCTTAACAAATCCATAAACTAATTCCCCATGCGTATTCTCGAAATCTCCTTGAAAAATTTGTGTTCCCTAGGTGAAGTAACTCTTTCATACGACAAAAACCCCTTAAACGGCGTGGGGTTAATAGGTATCCTGGGCGAAACCGGCTCCGGGAAATCGACCATACTCGATGCGATTACCTTGGCACTCTACAACAAGGTGGCGAGAGATGCAAAACCGGATCAAATGCTCTCGCACGGGACTGGAAGCTCCATGGCCCAGGTAGTGTTCGAACAAGGTGGACATAAGTATATGTCAAAATGGTCTCAACATAGGGCGGGGAATAACCCGGAAGGTAATTTACAGGCGGTGCAAATGGAACTCTCGCGATGGAATTCAGAATCGTCCGGGTATCAAATCATCGCGGAAAAAATTAAAGAAGTGACCAAGCAGGTCACTGAAATTACCGGGCTGGATGAGCAACGGTTTCTAAAATCCGTTATGCTCGCCCAGGGGGATTTCGATAAATTTTTGAAGGCTGATTCCAATGAGCGCTCCGCACTGCTGGAAAAAATCACCGATACAAATATCTACAGCGAGTTATCCACCGCAACGTATATTCGACACAGTGAGGAAAATAACAAGCTGGATTTATTGAATAGGAAGCTGGCACTTCTTCAGATTTGGGGAGAGGATGAGTTACGTAGTGTGAAACAGGTGCTGGAGGCCACGGAATTTGATAGTGTCCAGCGGCAATCCGAGCTGCAAAAACAAAATAGCTTAGTTCAGGCGGCTGAAGAAAAAGAAAAACTCGACCTCCAATTGGCAGCGCTCCAATTAGAGAAAGAAAGCTTAGATCTGGACGTACAGGAGGCCATACCCCAGCTCACGGCGTTGGAAAACCACGAGAAAACGACCCACCTGCACGCCGATTGGCTTCAATTAAGGCACTATCAGACCGAGCAGGAATCGCTTTTGAGACAGGAAACGAGCCTTGCACAGCAAGTGGAAGTGACCATGCAAAAGCTTCCGGAAACCAGCGCCCAGTGTACCGCGCTGCAATTGCAATTACAGTCAAAAACGGAATATCTTCAGTCGCGACAACCCGTTTGGGACAAGGTGTATCAGCTCGACCATCAGCTTACAGACAAAAAAAACGCCGGACAGAAACAGCGAACCATAAACGATGCGGCTGTGGCTGCCCTCCAGGCCGCGGAAAAGGTGGTGCAGGAAAAGCAACAAACGGTCGATTCCCTGGGTCAGGATTTGCAACAAGCCTCCGAATGGCAGGCTGCGCAGACGCAATGGGTCAACCTACCGGATAAGTTTCCGGATTTGAAACAGCGTGGAGCGAAATGCCAGGTAGCTCAGCAGAACCTGCAAAATCTCCAAACTGAAATAGTCCTGCTGGAACAAGCATTGCAAAGCCAGGAGGAGCTCCTTGTGGAAAAGGAAGGAGAAGCAAAGCAGCTTCTTGCCGAAATACAGCCATTGGAAAACCTGCTCCGGGATCACTTGCAACATGCTTTCCCTGAACATACTAATGCCCAGGTAGATCTATTCTTTTCCCAATTACAAAAGCTGCAAGCCCAACGGGATGAAGGACAACAGTGGCTCCACACCCTGGAAGCTTTTAATAGGCTTACGCTGGAAAAAAAACAATGGGAAACAAGCCTGGGAGTGCTCCAAAATCAGCAAACAGATAGCCGGCGCGCTTTGGAAAAAGCTATGCAGCATCGCCAAGAGGCGGAGGCAGACTATACCTATAAGGAACAGATTTATGAGCAGCAACAACAAATAGCTAATTACGCCCTAGACCGGGCTAACCTGGCAGCTGGGGATCCTTGTCCTCTGTGCTATGCAACCGAACATCCCTTTCGGGAAGCGCACATCGAACCATTTGTAGATAAAGCACGGGAAGCTAGAGACGCTGCGCGCCTTCGGCTCGAAATCCTCCAAATGGAATGTGCTCAAGGGCAAGGTGCCTTGCAGAGTTTGGAAGTACAGATTCAGTTGCTCCAAAACAATGCTGCTTTTTCAGCCAAACTGCTCGAAACGGAAGCGCGCTTGGGGAAACTCCCCAAACTGGATTTTATTCCGGGATGGGATGGTACCGACATCCAGGTGCTTTCTCAAGCTTTGAAACAGATATTGGCGCAAATAGATGCTCTAGCAACCTTACAGCAGACTTGTACTTCTCTGAAGACCCAAATTCAGGTCTTAGAGACCACATACCAAGCGGTGCAGCAATCGCTTGCCAAACTGGAGCGGGATCGGGCCGCAAAAAAAGGGGAATGGGCTGCCCGAAATCAGGCAATAGCGATAGCGAATCAGCAGTACCAGGAGCAAGTGGCCCAATTGAGCGATGCGCTGGCTCCATTTGTTACAGTATCGAATGTGGAGGCTATTCCGGCAGCATTGGATTCCCTGGGCAAACGAGTGGATGATCTGTTGGCAAACCAGGCAAAAATGACCCATCTAAACCAGCGCCTGGAGATTGAACGACCGCAGCTGGCATTGGCCAAAACGCAACTGCTCGAAAAACAGCACGTAGCGGCCGTTCAAGAGGAGGAATTAAATCGCCTGTTGGCGGATTTCCAGCAACTGACGAACCAACGGCAATCGCTTTTCGGCAATCGAGCACCTGCCGATGAAAAGCAAAACCTGGAGAAGGGTATTCAGGAGGTATCGGAGTCCCTGGAACTTGCCAAAGGCGAACGGGCTAAAATGGAGCTCGATATCGAAAACAACAAAGGGGCACTTCATACGGTGCAGGAAAACTTAGGTAAATTGAGTCAAACCCTCGCACAGGCAACCCAGCGTCTCCACCAGGCCTGCCTTGCACTTGGGCTATCGGATATGGCGGCTTTGGAAGGGCTGATTCTGCCACCAAAGGTAGCCTTAGCTTACCAGCAGAAAAAACAAGTACTGTCTAACAGAGAAACGGCTTATCGGACAAGCCAGAAGCATACGGCCGAAGCGCTCGCCCGCATTGAAGCGGACTTTCCACAACTTCCGGATAAAGACCTCCTGTACGAGGAGCGAAATGCACTGCAGCAGCAGCAAAATGAGGCGTTGCAAACCATTGGCCAATTAAAGAACCAGTTGGATGAGCAGAACCGGCTCCAACAAGATGCCAGGGATCTCAGCAGCGCCATTATCATGCAGAAACACGAAGTGAAGCGCTGGAAAGACCTTGAAACCCTCATCGGAAGTGCCAATGGAAATAAGTTTCGGCAATTTGCGCAGGGCCTGACCCTCGAAACCCTCATCGTTCGGGCTAACCGACACCTAGAACGACTATACGGCCGCTATTTGATTAGGAGGGATCAAGAGGCGGTACTGGAATTGTGTGTCGTGGATTTATACATGGCCAATCATACGCGGAGTATGGGTACGCTTTCTGGGGGTGAACGCTTTTTGGTGAGCCTGGCTCTTGCCCTGGGATTATCTGAAATGGCGAGTAAAGAGGTGCAGATTCAATCGATGTTTATAGATGAGGGCTTTGGTAGCCTCGATGAAAACACCCTGGATATCGCATTTACCGCTCTGGAAAACCTACAAGCCGAAGGAAGAACACTCTCTGTGATTTCCCATGTAGGAGAATTGAAAGAGCGCCTCAGTACAAAGGTTCTGGTAGAAAAAGGACTAAACGGCCGGAGTACGGTTCGGTTGGTGGACAGATAATCCCTGCCCGTCTGCCTTTTATCCTGAAAAATCGAAAAAGAAACGCGAAAGCGCTTTTTTTTGCCGTATTTTGTTTTTGGAAAAAAATCGTGTATGAGTAAGAACCTAAGACAATTCTTTGCAGCCCAACAACAGGGGCTGGACGAGAAAAGTGTCGAATTTCTGATTAAGGCCATCGAAGCCAATAACCTGCAAGGCTTCGATTATATCGAGTTCAAGCAATCGCTGAGCGCGCTCTCCCAGATGGTACAACTGGACGAGAGTACCCGTTTCCGGAGTGCGTTTGCCAGTGCCACCGCGTTTGGATTAGATAAGCCTAAGCTGCTGGCTTCCGCCGACCACTACAAACGGATTCTCAATAATGAACGGGAAAAATTTAATACCGCTCTCCAGAATCAAGTGCAACAACGCATTCACGCCCAGCAAAAGGAGGTGGATCTGATGCGCAGGCAAATCGAGGAATTTCAATCAAAAATCAAAGAACTGGAGACCAAAATCCAACAGACACAGGCGAATATCAGCCAGAAAGACGATATCATCAAACAGGAAATGGCCAAAATTGAATCTAAAAAGGATGGCTTCGAGTCCACGATTCAAGCATTGCTCCATGAAATTGATTCGGATATCAACGATATTCAGGCGTATCTGTAGTAGCGCGATTTCTTTTTGCTAACAAAAACAACCACATTCCAATATGGCTGATGTACAATTTCAAGGGGACATGAAACCCAAATCCTTCTGGAAAAGGCCGGAAGGGGTCGTAGGGGCTATTTTTATGCTGGCAGTGCTGGCGGGCTTGGGTATTTTGTTTGTTACCTATCTCCCCGTGCTGGTCGAGCTGGCCAAAAATGTACTCTATCTGACGCTCATGATTATCGCCGGAGCCGGACTGCTCTACATGGTGTTTGATCCCAAAATGCGCAACCTGGTATGGTATGGATACAAAAGTGTGATGCGCTCGCTCACCGGTATGTTCGTTACGATTGATCCCATCGGGATTCTGAAGAGCTATGTGGAGGACTTGCAGGACAACCTCAACAAAATGCGCAAGCAAATCGGAAACCTGCGTGGCCAGATGCGCAAAATCCAAACCCTCATCGAGGAAAACAACCAGGAAATTGATACGAATATGCGCCTGGCCCAGGCCGCACGCAACGCGGATAAAGACCAGCAACTGCTGCTCGCTTCCCGGAAAGCGGCGCGTCTCCAGGAGAGCAACCAAAAATATACCGCGCTGTATCAAAAAATGGAGATTCTATACCGCATCCTGACAAAAATGCACGACAACAGCGAGGTGTTGCTGGCCGATACTGCCGACCAGATCAAGGTGAAGGAGCAGGAGCGCAAAGCGATTCGCACTTCCCATTCGGCGATGCGTTCGGCAATGAGCGTCATCAGCGGAGACCCCGACAAGCGCGCTATGTTCGATATGGCTATGGAAGCTATCGCAGATGATGTAGCCAACAAAGTGGGTGAAATGGAGCGTTTCATGGAGATGTCGGCCAACTTTATGGATTCAGTCGATATCCAAAATGGGATGTTCGAAGAAAAAGGCCTTCAAATGCTGGAAGAATGGGAAAAGAAAAGTACCCTGCTGCTGATGGGTAGCCCCGGCACGCCTAAGTTCGACGATGTATTGGATTTGAATAAACCACTGCAGGAACCTGCCAAACAAGTGCGGGGCGGTGGTAGTAACAATTACGACGACTTGTTCAATTCTTAAACCATATCCCTAGAGGTGCCGTAGCGCAGCTCACAACAGGTAGATAAAGGACGCTGTTCCGTAAGTCCTTTGGCAGCACGCGCGGTCAAAGGACTTTTTAATGGTATTCCAATGTCGCTCATTGGTAGTACTTAACCCAGTGCGTTGCGGTAATGGATTCCAGGGGTGTAGTCGGCATGAATGAGTTCGAGGATGCGGGCGTAGCCGCTGGCGGAGGTGGTGAAATCGAGGTCTTCGAGTTCAATGAGTAGGATGGGTACTTCGTGCACGCTTTTGAAGTAGTCGAGGTAGGCCTGCTGGATTTGCGTGAGATAGTCAGCGGAAATTTCCGATTCAAAAGAGCGCGCCCTTTTTTGGATATGCCGCAAAAGCTGCTCTACCGGTCGATGAAGGTACACCAGTAAATCCGGGTTGGGAAAGTGGGCGTTCAGGATGTGAAACAAGCGCTGAAACAGCCGGTATTCTTCATCCGAGAGGTTGTTTTTGGCAAAGAGGAGGGTTTTTAAAAAAAAGTAATCCGACACGACATTATCCTGAAATAAATTCGTCTGTTTGAGTTCGTCCTGGAGCTGCTTATGTCGTTCTGTCATGAAAAAAAGCTCCACGGAAAAAGCGTATCGTTCCGGGTTTTCATAAAAATAGGGTAGAAAGGGGTTGTCGGAGAAGGCTTCGAGGATGAGCCGGCTGCCGTAGTCTTCGGCGATCATTTTGCACAGGGTCGTTTTCCCTGCGCCTATATTGCCTTCTATGGCGATGAATTTATGCGAAAAATTTGTTTTCATGGTTCCGGATTACCTACAGAGGATAAATGGATGAAAAGGCAGGGCTATGTATCGGTTGCGTATAGCCCCTTCCGTTTACGGGTGCAAAAATAGCAGAGAATGATCGCCCGATGTATGCGGCTAGCCAATTTTATAGGTGGCAAAATAATCGGGTACTATCCAACGGCTATACCTGACAGGGGGTGGCGGGGCCGCCTTTTTTACCTGCGCTCTGGAAGCATGGTATCGGGAAGCGGTTGGACGGGGAGTGGATCCTTGCTTAGCTGAGCCAAGGATGCTATGCTCCGTTGCAGGACAGGGTGTTGGTACCCGGCGGCCAATTCGAGCAGGGGAATGAGCACGAAATTCCGTTCGTGGATAAATGGATGCGGGATAGTGAGGTTGGGGCGGTTGATAATCAGGTCGTCGTAGAAAAGGATGTCGATATCGATGAGGCGCTGGCCCCATTTAGTTTCACGTACGCGTCCCATCTCTTTTTCGATGCGCAGGATGACCTGTAGCAGATCTTCTGGGGAAAGGGAGGTAGCAAACAAGGCCACTTGGTTGTAGAAGTCGGGTTGGTCGGAAAGACCCCAGGGGGCGCTGACATAGACCGAGGATTGATGCAGGCAGGTACCCACTTGTTGTTGCAGCGCCTGAAGGGCATGGGATAAGTGCTGGCTGCGGTCGCCTAGGTTGGTGCCCAGCCCGAGGTAGGTTCGGTGCGTTTCCACGGCAATTATTCAGCTATATTTTCAAAAAGACCGTCGAGTCGGGCTTCGACCTGGCGGAGTCGTTCGCGACAAAACCGAATCAGCGTTTCTGCGCGTTCCAGTTGTTCGGGGAGCAAATCCATGCTGATTTCGTTGGTTTGGAGGGCTTGTGCGATTGCTTGAAGTTCCTGGATGGCGTCGTCGTAGGAAGTAGGTTGCATAGGTTTGAATTTAGAGGATGGTAGCTTTTAAAGCACCATCGGCCAGTTGAATATCGATTGTATCACCGGGGTGTGCATCGTGGGAGTGGGGTAGGGGGTGTCCGTTTTTGGAGATCAGGGCGTAGCCTCGTTGCAGGGTTGCGTCGATACTGAGTAAGCGACAAGTATGGGTGGCCAGCTCCAGCGCCTGGGCGGCTTTTGCGAGGCGGTGGCGGGCGAAAGCAGGAATGGGGCCTGCCATGAGTTCGAGCTGGTGTTTTTCCCGAAGCACCCGTTGACGGGGCATAGTGGCAGCGATTTGCTGTATGCGGTCGAGCACCTGAATATGGCGGGTATGGAGGGATTGCGCCTGTTCTTTGATGGAAGCTGCCATGCCCAGGAGCTGGGTTTCAAACGCCAGGTTGTGTTGTACAAAATACGCGGCGAGCGCGGTGGGCGTTTTGAGGGATGTGTAAGCTACCAGGTCGAGGAGGGTTTCATCGATATCGTGTCCAATACCTGTAAAAACGGGCAGGGGAAAATGGGCGATACTCCGGCAAAGGAGGAGGCTATCAAACCCGGCGAGGTCGAGACGGGCGCCCCCGCCGCGGAGGATGGCGACGGCATCGAAGGCGTGGGGGCGTTGAGCCAGGGCTTCCAGTTGAGCCTGAATTTCGGGCTCGAGCAGGGCACCTTGCATCGCTGCGGGGAATAGGGTAACTGAAAATGCGTACCCATAAGGGTTCTCCTGTAGCTGCATGTTGAAATCCTGCCAGCCGGCGGCCTGGGGGGAGGATATGACGGCAATCCGTTGGATTACTGCCGGCAGCCGCTGGGCTGCATTTTTGCCAATTAAGCCTTCCGCTCGGATTTGTTGTAGCTTCAGCGCGTGCGCCTGTGCCAGTTTGCCGATCGTATAGGTCGGATCGATATCTTGGATAATCAGTTTAAGCCCAAACCGCTCGTGGTACTCGATGGTGGCTTTTACCAGCACCTCCATTCCCTGGCTGAGGAGTGCTTCCAACTCATCCCCGATGCGTTTGCGGAGCTGGCGCAAGGCCGTCGACCAGATAACGGCAGGAGCCTGTGCGGTCCATTCTTCGCCTTCGGCCTCTTTTTCCACTAAATCGATATAGACATGGCCACGGGAGGTTTTGAGCTGGCCTATTTCGGCGCGAATCCAGAGCGCTTCCGGTAGGTTGAGCGCCAAAACCCGACGAATAAACTCCTGTAGTTCAAATAGGGAAATGGAAGAGGGCGACATCGCGTGGCTGGCTTAGGAGGGTTGGGAACTGTTTAGGTCGTGGGGCGCATTTTTCATGACGTTGGCGAGGGTCCAGGTTACTTGTTCCTGGAAAGGAGCGTGTCGGATAGGACAGTTACTTTTTGCGCAAAGCGGGCAGGAAGCCGGTTCGCATGGATCGACATGTATGAACCATTCGATGGGTTTATGGTGAAACGATTTGGCTTGGTGTTCCATCGCTTTTACTTCCTGGTGGGCTTCGTGCGTATCGAGAAAGCGTGGAAGGGTAAGGTGGCAATCGATGTGCAGGTTGCCGCCGTACTTAATCATGCGGAAGTTGTGCAAATCGACCCAGTTTTCGCTGCGATGAACCTGTAGCTTATCTACCAGGTTTTCCATTAGCTGGTGGTCGGCTTCATCCATAATGCCGGCTATGGAATGGCGAACCAGGCCATATCCGGAATAGAGAATAAAGAAGCCAAAGGTGATAGCCAGGATGTTGTCGAGTACGGGCATACGGGTAATCAGTACGGTGGCCAGACCAATAAGGATGCCGAGGGAGGACCAGGCGTCCGTTTGTAGATGTTGCCCGCTGGCGCGCAAGATGAGGGAGTCTTGTTTTTTGCCCTGTGACTCGAGCCGCATACCCATGGCAAAGTTGATGGCGCCGGTAGCTGCGGTGAGGTAGGCACCCAGTTTGAGTTCGTGCAATTCCTGTGGATACAGGAGGTTGTACACCGCTTTTCCAATAACCAGCATACCCGCTATGCTGATGAGCGTCCCTTCCAATCCGGCCGACAGGAATTCGATTTTCCCGTGTCCGTAGGGGTGGTTGCGGTCTTTGGGTTTGGCAGCGAGCAGCAGGCTGTACAAGCCGAACGCACCCGCTACGATGTTGATGATACTTTCCAGTGCATCGGAGAGGATGGCGTTGGATCCGGTGATCCACCAGGCCAGGAATTTGGCGGCCATCAATGCCAGTCCGATGAGGAGGGTAATGAGTTGTAGCCGGAACAGTTGCCGGGCGATCGTGATATCTTGCATGCGAACCTTCGTAAGGACTTTAGTGGATGAGCAGGGCGTTGGCTACTTTGCGTTCGCCCTCGTGGTCAAAGCGTTTGTTGTCGCTGGGCATATTGACCACCCCGGAGTCGGGTTTGCCCTTGATATACATCGTAGTGGAACCTCCTCCGTCGAGGTTAATCGCTTCGCGGCAGCCGAGATCCTTTAGCAGCGTGCTGAATTCGTGCAGGTTTAGGCCTAATGCCTGCTCATGGCGGCCATCGGCGGTAATCAGAAGAATGGTATGGCGATCGGTGAGGCAAATACCCGTTCTGGGATGGCGGTTGTCGTTGAACGACGTTTTCTTCAGGGGGGCTTCCTGCCCGTTCTTGAGCAGAACAGGTGCGGTGAGGAGTACGTTGTAGTAGGTATCCGCGAGGTAA
>Ga0172373_10004825_pt1 | contig 18786 bp, 14 predicted proteins | sample Lak10m_2_FD_114546 | JGI IMG/M metagenome (GOLD analysis project Ga0172373, IMG submission 114546) | Freshwater microbial communities from Kabuno Bay, South-Kivu, Congo - kab_092012_10m | ecosystem: Environmental > Aquatic > Freshwater > Lake | place: Democratic Republic of the Congo...
AAGGCCCAGGCAGCACCTGCGTGATCGAAGTGTATGTGCGACAGAAAAACGCGGCTGAAATCGGACAACTTCATGTTGCGGACAGCGAGCGCCTCCTCGAGATGGGGCAGGGTAGAGGCCGGAACACATTCGATGAGAACGGGACCATGTGCGGTTTCCACCACGAAAACGGCGATGGCGTGTTCCAGTTCGAGGAAAAGGAGGTCGAGGGTGTGTATGTTTGGCACGTCAGAATATTGAAATGGAGCTGCGAAGATAATGGGTTTGTCCGATGGGGCAGTTGCCGGAATATATGTAATTTTGCGGGACTTAACTATTTCGTCCCATGACAGTTAAAACCATTGCTGAATACCAGGCCGAAGGTCGCAGTCCCGAGATACTCTTCTGGGTGGGCTGCGCTGGCAGTTACGACGCCCGCGCCCAGAAGGTCACGCGCGCGCTGTGCGAGATTCTTGAACATGCCGGAGTGGCTTACGCCATTCTCGGACAGGAAGAACGCTGTTCCGGTGATCCGGCGCGGCGGGCAGGCAATGAGTTTTTGTTCCAGATGACAGCTGCCATGAACATTGAAACCCTGAACATGTACGGGGTGCAGAAAATTGTAGCAGCCTGTCCGCACTGTTTCAGCACGCTGAAAAACGAGTATCCGCAACTGGGTGGCAACTACGAGGTGGTTCACCATACGCAACTGCTCAACGAACTCATCGCTTCCGGGCGACTGAAACTGAAGGAAGGCGGCGACTTCAGGGGCAAACGCATCACCTATCACGATTCCTGCTATATGGGTCGCGTGAATGGCGTTTATGAGGCTCCCCGCGCCCTGCTGGAGGCACTCGATGTGGACCTGGTGGAAATGAAGCGCTCGCGTACCAACGGTCTGTGTTGCGGTGCCGGCGGTGCCCAGATGTGGAAGGAAGACGAGCCCGGCGACAAGCGTATCAATATCGAACGGGCCGACGAAGTCATCCTCACCAATCCCGAGGCAGTGGCAGCCAACTGCCCCTTCTGCATTACCATGCTGCAGGACGGACTCAAGGCCCGCGAAAAAAATGAACAGATTCCGGTTTATGACCTCTCTGAAATGATACTTTCCCGCCTCTGAATCGGTTTGATTCCCATACCTTTGCAGCCCCTTTCAACAGGAAGCCATGTCAGTAACACCGTCAATCGCCAGTCTTCAGGACTTCTCCCCCGACTCCCGTGTTTGGGTTTACCAGAGCGACAGACCGCTCGGTGCCGATGAATCCGTCAGGATTGGTCAGTCACTGGATGTATTTTGTCGCCAGTGGACCGCCCACAATCAGCAGTTAAAAGCCGCGGCGGAAGTGGTGGAAGGGCGATACATTATATTGATGGTAGATGAAACGAGGGCAGGTGCCAGCGGCTGTTCCATAGACAAGTCGGTACACTTCCTTGAGGAACTCGGCCGCGCTGCGGGTGCCGATTTTTTTGAGAGAATGCGGTTTGGCTGGCTGGACGAGCACGGTACCCTGCATACGGCCGACCGCTCCGGTCTCTCGGAGGCACACAAGACTTGTGTGATTGGCGAAGATACCCTGATGGTGAACACCATGGTACAGAACAAGCGGGATTTACAGGAAAACTGGCTGCTCCCCTGGAGCCGCAGCTGGCATAAAAGAATGGTTTAACAATAAATTCGTCTGCAGGGCGACAATCAAGCGATGAAAGTAGCAGTAGTCGGCGCAACCGGACTGGTTGGTACCAAGATGTTGCAGGTGCTCGAGGAGCGCAATTTCCCCATTACAAAACTTTATCCGGTAGCGAGCGAGCGCTCGGTGGGCAAAACCATCAAATTCGCCGGAAAAAGATACAAGATTATCAGTCTGGACGCTGCAGTGGGTAAAAAGCCCGATGTGGCCATTTTCTCCGCCGGAGGCAGCATTTCCAAAGAATGGGCGCCGCGTTTTGCGGAAAAGGGCACTGTTGTGATAGACAACTCTTCGGCGTGGCGCATGGATCCCGACAAGAAACTGGTGGTTCCGGAAGTGAATGCCGGTGTGCTGACCAAAAAGGACAAGATCATCGCCAATCCGAACTGTTCCACGATACAAATGGTGGTGGCACTGAAGCCGCTGCACGACAAGTACCGCATCAGACGTATCGTGGTGAGCACTTACCAGAGCGTAACGGGTACCGGCGTGAAGGCAGTAACCCAGCTGATGAACGAGCGAAAAGGCAAATCGGGCGATCGCGCATACCCGTATCAGATTGACCTGAACCTGCTGCCGCATATAGACGTGTTCACTGACAACGGCTACACGAAAGAGGAAATGAAGATGGTCAACGAGACCAAAAAAATCATGGGCGACGACACCATCAGGGTTACAGCCACCACCGTGCGCGTACCCGTGATCGGCGGACACTCCGAGTCGGTGAATGTAGAGTTCGAACACGATTTTGACCTCGGAGAAGTGCGCACCCTGCTCGCATCTGCACCCGGTATAGTACTGCATGATGATCCGTCGGCCCTGCTGTACCCCATGCCACTGGTGGCGCACGACAAGGACGACGTGTTCGTGGGGCGCCTGCGCCGCGATGAAAGTCAGCCAAATACCCTTAATATGTGGGTGGTAAGCGATAATTTGCGCAAAGGAGCGGCCACAAATGCCGTACAGATCGCAGAATATCTCATTTCACAAGCCATTTTGAAACTAAAATTGAAAAAAACCACTTCTCCTGCTTAAATTTGCAGGGTCAAATCTCAGGAGGCCGAAATAAATCAATAAGCCCGCCTGATTCTTATTGTGTTTTTGGAACAACGATTTAACAAGTAACAGTTTGAAATGAAGAACAGGATTGTCATCTGGGGTACCAACGGTGCAGACGAAAAAGTACTGATCGCACTGGAACTTCAGACAGAAGCAAGCAAAGTGATGCTCTACACCTTCCCCGAGGCACTGGCCACGGCGGAGTTTTCAGGAAAGTTGATGAAAGACTGGCGCGAAGGCCGCGAGGTGGAATTTCCGGAGGGATATACCACGATCGAACGCGAACTCAGCGTGACGGAAGGTTTGCTACCCGAAGATCTGAAAGTAGATCGTACAGATGTAATCCAGCGTGCACAAACAGAGTGGCATTTTGTGGTACTCTCTACCAAGTTGCACCAGGTTTATCAGCAGGAGCTGGCAGAATTCAAGGAAAAAATTCAGCAGCTCTCTACCTATGACAATAAAGTATTTGACGGTCTGAAGGCATTCTGGGACAAGGTACAGTCGCAGTCCCGCGACCGCAACCTGTTTCGCGAGCACGCCGACAGTCTCCGCGACAATATCAATGTCCTGTTCGAGGACCTGAAAAAACTTCGCTCAAAAGTGCAGGAAGAATTTATGTCGGCTTCTTCTTCCGTTGCCGATGACTTCAACAAGGCACTCGAAGATATAGAAGAACGCATCAATGCGGGCGGACAACGCATGAGCAACGTGTTCGATGAACTCAAGCAACTCCAGCAGCGCTACCGCACTGCCCGCCTGAGCAACGAGCACCGCAATCAGATCTGGGATCGCATTGACGGAGCCTTCAAAAAAGCCAAGGAGCGCAAATTCGGCGCCGGTGCCGCCGATGAAGGCAATGCCGTTGAGCGCCGTCTGGCCGGTCTGGTGGATGCCCTCAAACGCATGGAGGACAGTGTGCGCCGCGATGCCGAGGAACTCGACTTCCAGCACAAGAAAGTGAGCAAAACGGAAGGTCAGCTCGAAGCACAGATTCGAATGGCGAAGATCAAAATGATTGAAGAGCGCCTCGAATCCAAGCGCGCCAAGATCGAAGAGATCAAGCGCACCATGTCTGAACTCGAGCGCCGCTCCAGTGCCGCCAAAAACAAGGAGGCGAAAAGAGCCGAGAAAGAAAATGAGCGCCAGAAGGTAGCCGCCGCAAAAGATGCCGTGAAGGCTGAAATTGATGCGGAAATCAAGTCGCGCAAAGATGACTCGCTGTACGATGCCGCCTCTACCGTTATCGGTGATGTACTGATGGATGCCCTCGACACTGCCAGGGCTGTAGCCAGCGTTACTGCCGACAAGGTGGAAGAAGCCGTGGAGGCCGCTCAGGAAAAAGGGGCTGATATTCTCGAAGAGGCCACAGAAAAGGGTGAATCGCTGCTCGACAAAGCCCGGGAACTCGCCGGTATCGTGGCTGAGGAAGCCGAAAAGGCCTTTGAAACCGCTGTAGATAATGTCGAAAGCGCCATTTCTGCCGCAACTGGTACGGATGAGGCAGATAAAAAGAAGGCCAAAACAAAAAATGACACCGTAATCGTGGAAGATACGGTACACAAGCCAGCTCCTGTCAAAGGCGACGACAGCGGACAATAACTGACGCACAGTTTTTCGGGAATCCTGAACAAGCTCTTATAAAACCGCCCGGAGTGCTCCCGCCTTTCGGGCGGTTTTTTTTCAGGCAGTTGTGACTGCCCACTCGTTAACCATTAGAGAAAATAAAAATGACACTGGAAGAAAAAATTGCCAAAGACCTCGTCGCAGCCATGAAGGCAAAAGATGAAGTAGCGCTCCGCAGTATCCGCGCCATTAAAAGTGCCATCCTGCTGCTGAAAACAGACGGCTCGGGACAGGCTGTTGATGAAGCCAAAGAGGTACAGTTGCTCCAGAAACTGGTGAAAACCCGTCAGGAGTCGTTCGATATTTATACAAAAAACGGACGGGAAGACCTGGCAGTGCGCGAAAAAGAGGAAATTGACGTTATTAAAAAATACCTGCCCGCCATGCTGGAAGGGGCTGAACTGGAGGAAGTACTCCGCAAAATTGTGGAGGAAACAGGCGCCACTTCCGCCAAAGATATGGGCAAGGTGATGGGCGCTGCGAACAAGCAGCTGGCCGGCAAGGCCGACGGCCGTGCCATATCTGAGATTGTCAAGAAACTCCTCGGCTAAATGATCCTGCGCGCAGAGCAAATCATCAAAACTTACGGCAAGCGTACTGTCGTCAAAGGCGTATCGTTCGATGTGCGCCAGGGCGAAATTGTGGGCCTGCTGGGCCCCAATGGCGCCGGCAAAACGACCTCCTTTTACATGACGGTCGGCTTTATCAAGCCCACTTCCGGGCATGTCTTCCTGAACGACGACGATATCACTGACCTGCCCATGTACAGGCGCGCGCAGCGCGGGATAGGCTATCTGCCACAGGAACCCAGTGTTTTTCGCAAACTGACCGTGGAAGACAACATCCGGGCTGTGCTTGAAATGACCGCTCTCAGCCGGGTTGAGCAAGAGGAAAAACTGGAGTCGCTGCTGGAAGAGTTCAACCTCGATCGCGTGCGGAAAGGACTGGGTGATACCCTCTCGGGCGGCGAGCGCAGGCGCACGGAGATAGCGCGCGCACTCGCGACGAATCCCGGCTTTATTCTCCTCGACGAGCCGTTTGCGGGTATTGACCCCATCGCTGTGGAGGATATACAGTATATCGTTGCCAAACTGAAAACCAAAAATATCGGTATCCTGATTACCGACCACAACGTACAGGAAACCCTGAGTATCACCGACCGCGCCTATCTGATGTTCGAAGGCTCCATCCTGCGCGCAGGAACCGCCGAAGAACTTGCCTCCGATGAGATGGTGCGAAAAGTGTATCTTGGAAAACACTTCGAACTCCGCCGAAAGGTAATTGAACTCTGAAACCACCGCTCATGCTGAAACGGTTTATTGCTCTGTCAGGCCTCCTTCTGGCCAGTTTCCACCTGTTGAATGCGCAAAATACACCCGCCCGGCCCAAACTGGTAATCGGTATCGTGGTGGACCAGATGCGCTACGACTATCTATACCGGTACGAGGCCGAATACGGGAACGGAGGCTTCAAGCGCCTGCTTCGCGACGGGTTTTCGTGCGAAAATACCCATTTCAACTATGTGCCGACCTACACCGGTCCGGGCCATGCAGCCGTTTATACCGGTACTACCCCCTCTGTTAACGGAATTGTGGGTAATGACTGGTTCGATCGCGCTCTAAACAAGAACAGGTACGTCACTGCCGACCCTGCATATCAGTCGGTAGGTGCCCCGAACGGCCGTACCGGCCAGCATTCACCCACCGTGCTGCTCTCCACCACCATCACCGATGAGTTGCGCCTGAGCAATAATTACCGCTCCAAAGTAGTGGGAGTTTGTTTGAAAGACCGGGGCAGCATCCTGCCCGCAGGACATATCCCGAATGCTGCCTACTGGTTCGACGACGCCACCGGCAACTTCATCACGTCCAGCTATTATCCCGACTCACTCGGATTGCCGAAATGGGTACAGGATTTTAACAACCGAAAACTGGCCGAGAAATATGTGTCAGGCAAGTGGGAAAAACTGCCGGGCGTTGATTATACCCAGAGTTTTGCCGACTGGAAGCAACACGAGGATGCCGGCTATTTCAAATATTTTGCCGGTGACATGCCGTATGATCTGGCTGCCATTCGTCAGAAGACCGGCAACGTGGGTGTTATCCGATTCACGCCATTTGGCAATACCATTACCCTCGACTTTGCGCTGGAGGCCATAGAGAAGATGGAACTTGGCGCCGATAGCTGGACCGACTTTCTTTGTCTGAGCTTCTCCAGTACCGATTATGTGGGTCACCAGTTCGGCGTACATGCAGAAGAAACACAGGACACTTACCTGAGACTCGACAGGGACCTCGAGCGTTTGCTCAACTACCTGGACCAGAAATTCGGAAAAGATCAGGTGCTGGTATTTCTGACGGCCGACCACGGCGGTTGTGAAACCCCCGAGCATTTCAGGGAGCTGCGCATCCCGACCGGAATATTTCCTGAAAGCAAGCTGGAAGAGAAACTGGAGCAGGCCCTGGCCACAGCCCTCGGCAGCGGAGGTGATTACATCCAGGCAGTGTCGAACCAGCAAATCTGGCTCAACTGGCAAACCATTTCCGACTACCAGACAGATCCGTACAACGTGGAGGCGGCCATCAAGGCTGCGATGCGCGATATGCCCGGCGTATATGATGTACTCACCCGCGATGATCTCGATCAGATAGCCTCCGATTATCCCTTTGCCTCAAAATTGAGAAACGGCATACACCCGAGGCGTTCGGGCGACATCATCTTTCAGCTCGATCCGGCATGGCATGCCGATGATGCCTATTTTGGCGATGGCGGGTGTACGCACGGATCATCATATCCGTATGATACGCACGTTCCGCTGCTCTGGTATGGGTGGAAGTCGCCAAAAGGAGCTACTCACAGGTCGGTGAAAATAACAGATATTGCTCCCACGCTTGCCTCTATGCTGCGCGTTATGGAGCCAAACGGAACAACCGGAGAAGTAATTACCGAGTTATTTGGTAACTGATCATCCAAAAAAAACGTGAGTCTTGCCGTGCTGTGGCGAGACTCACGATGAGGCAGGTGACCGGTAACACCAGAAACAAACCGGTACAGAGTATGAAGCGTACTCAGAGATTAAAGAGGATTAAAGGATACATGGGCAGACCCGATTAAAAGCAGTAATATGAGCGTGTTTTGCGAAGATATTTCCGGGCGTGTAAAACCGGAACTGTCTGTAGTGCAACAACAGGACAAAGATGCATCAAGTGGATAGCAAGCGGGAAAAAAATCGTGTATCAATTTTTGCAGATTGTATCAGAATCTGCAAAAACTGCCGATTACTCAAAAATCAGTAGCGGAATCGGGTGAATTTTGTGCCCACGACTGGTATTCCGCGGGAGTAAAGCCGGTGGCAGCCTTGAAATTGCGGTGGAAAGCCGGACGACTACCGAACCCGGTCTTTTCCATGATTTCATTGACAGAGAGGCCCTGACCGGAGGCGAGGAGTCGCCGGGCCTCATTGATCCGGAAACTGTTGATCAGACTGGAGAAGCTGGTTTTGCCCACTTCGTTGATAGCCTGGGATACATACCGTTGTTTGCGGTTTATCTTCTGGCACAGGTCGCCCAGCGACAAGTTGGGATCCAGATACAGCTTGTCGTTTTCAATCCGGGATACAATAATATTATACAGGTTGCCGAGAGGCAGCTCGGGCCCTTCCTCATTCATATCATCATTCAGACTGACAGCAGATGCCGTGTTTCGGGAGGCTGCCATCGGTATGCTGTTGGCAATCTCCACGTTCATGCGGTACATTGTTTTCGATGCCTGCCTGAGCCGGATGTATTGGAAGGCGATGACCCCCACGGCGATAACAGCCCCGAGCAGGGCCAGCAGCGTGAATAGAAGTTGTCTGTTTCTTTTAGAGACATCCTGACCCAGTTTCTGGTTCAGGTCAGCGAAGTTTTTTACATCGTGGATGGCCTGAAACTCGCTGTTGATTATCCGTGCATCTTCCTGCGAGTATTCGTCATTGAACTTGATATAATCGTTCAGCGATTTAAGGAATGTGTTGTAGTTGCCCGTCCGTACGCCCAGTTTGATTTCTACGGCTTTTACCAGTTTAACCAGATCAGTTCTGTCTGATTCTTCGGCGAGCCTGCGCGCCTTGTTCAGATAATCAGTGGCCAGTGCCAGATTGCCATTGGCATCCATTTCGTTACTGGCCATGATGCGATATGCCATTCCGAGGTATTCCTGCATTTCGCTTCCTGTACTCAGTGCAACTACTTCTCCCAGTATTTCGTTCGACTTCCTGAAATTGCCGCGATCCGATTCGAGCGTGGCCTGATTGATTCTGGTGGTTACAATGCCGTACGTATTGTTCATCCGCCTGCTGAGTGCCAGTGCTTCGTTCAGGAGCTGTTCGGACCGGGCTGCGTCTGATGGATAGTGCGCATTGGCCAGATTAATCAGTACATCGGCTACACCCGAAGTATCGCCCTGCCTGACCCTGTAAGTGTACGATTTATTGAAAATATCAATGGCCTTTTCCTTATTACCCATTTGCTGACTGAGCAGGCCAATATTAATCCAGGTGTTCACAATTTCGGCGGAATCCCCCAGTTTTTCGGAGATATTCAGCGATTTCTGATTAGCCTCTGCTGCCTCACTGTATCTGAACTGGCGGCCGTATATAGTGGCCATATTGTTCCAGCAGGCATCTGCGAGGGCGGGTGAACTGGCTGTATGAGGCGACTCCAGCACTTTCCGGTAATAGTTCAGTGCCAGATTGCGCTTGCCCATATAAAGATTGGCCTGTGCCAGCAGAAAGCAGGTCTTGGCTACCACCGAGTCGCTGACCGAGGTGTCTTTTTCATACAGGCGCAGCAGAGCATTGCCCGTGGAATCAGCCCTTTCAGCGCCGTCGGGCAGGTTTTTGGCAGCCTCCCGTATTATTTTCATGTAGTCAGTCTGGGCAACGGACGACCGGGCCTGAAAAAGGAGCAGGATAATAAATACACAACGGGAGAATGAATACATGACACAAGCTTTCAAGCGGGAGAGTCGGGCATGAACAGAAAAACCGGTCAGGAAAATAATTCGGATTGTAGTTTTTCCGGATATAACTGGCCGGACTACATCAGTCCGAAAATTTTGGCGTATTTCATCATTTCGCCCGGATTGCTGATTTTCAGTTTGCCGGTCATCATGGCCATCATGGGGTTCAGTTCTTTGGACAGCAGTTTCTGGAGCGTTTCAGCGGATGCAGTAACCTTGCAGTTGGCCTCTCCGTTCAGTCCTTCATTGACTTCCAGTTTGCCGTTGTTGAGAGAAACCGTGAACTGGCCTGCGCCGGCAATATCGAAGTGGAAAACAGAACTGAGGCCTTCCACTGTTTCGGGGCGGACTTTGGCGGGGAGCGTGTTCAGGAATTCTTTAATATCAATCATGATCGGGAGAAATTGTTGTGATGAAAGGTTTTCAGAGCATGTCAGATCCATTTTCTGGATTTGAAAATAGCCAGCATGGAGAGCATTAGAGAGGCCATGACACCGAGCAGGATGAAGTAGCCGTTCCGGGTGCGAAGTTCGGGCATATTTTCAAAATTCATACCATAAATACCTGCAATAAAAGACAGTGGTATAAATATAGTACTGATAACGGTGAGCAGCCGCATGACATTATTGAGTTTGTTGGCGGCTTCTGCCTGATAGTAGGCTTCCATGTTGGAGAGCATATCCCGTTCGCTGTCGAGATTGTCCAGAATCTGGGCTACGTGGTCCACGAGGTCCCTGATGTAGAGGCGGTTGCTTTCTTCCACAAACGTGCCATCGGACCGGTAGAACTTTCCCACAGCTTCCCGGAGCGGCAGTACCCGGTGTTTGAAGTCATTGACCAGTCGTTTCAGTCTGAAGATACGCGCCTTTTCGTGGGTTCTGGCGCCGGTGGTGTGCAGTGTTTCCTCGAGGTTCATCATTTCATTTTCGAACTGGTCGAGCACTTCATAATAACCGTCAATGATTGTGTCGAGAATAGAGTAGGTGAGGTAGTCGGCGCCTTTTTTCCGGATTCGGCCCACATTGTCGGCGATCCGTTTCCGGAGCACAGCGAATGTATCGTCGGGATTTTCCTGAAAAGAGACTACCAATCCGATTCCGGAGAAAATGGCGATTTGTTCCGATACCAGTTCCATGGATTCGGTATTGAGAGAAAGGTGGTGAACGATAAAGAACAGACCGTTGTCGAATTCCTCGAGTTTGGCCCTTTGCCGGGTGTTGAGGACATCTTCGAGTGCGAGCGGGTGAATCTGAAAAGCAGTGCCTGTCCTGGCGATCGTATCTGTGTCGCCCAGATTCCGGATATCGAGCCACAGTACCGAGCCGGGTTTGGGAGGCAGCAGTTCACTGAACTCGGAAAATCCGGATTCACTATATAATATGGTTTGCAACTGAGCCGGAGCCTTTGACCGCTGGCCGGTATAAACGAGCGATTCGGGCGGGAGGCCGTGTTTTCTGATCCTTCTAATTTGTCGGGAAGGCATACGTTTCGGTGTTTTTTGTAGCTTTGCGGTGCGTTATCAGTCTGACAGGCGGTGCGCTTGCAGCCCTGCAATGATAGGGAAAAGTTTTTTTCGGGTTTTTAACAAAGGCCGATTTATGGCATAATTTTTGTCAAGAAACTGTTTTAATCCACAAGTCATCAGACTGCCCGCGCAAATTCCATTGCGTTTTACTCTTTCCTTGTAATCCCCCCTTTCCCGTGTAGAGTTGTGTTTGCTATCGCGTCTGTCTGTTTGCAGGGGCGGCAACTTAATTTAACCGCTAATCAATGAGCAACTGTCACCCTTCACTCAGCCGGAGGGAAGGCGATACTCGTATCGTCGGCCCGAAGTATATATCCGGTATTTTGCGCCGTTTCCCTGCGGTGCTTTCCCTGCGTTTTTCAAAAAAGAAAATGATGCCTTCCGGAGTGTATCCGGGGGGCTGTTCTGTTTTACATAGTCGCCTCCTCCCACAGCTCTCAAAGCTGATTTTTTCATCAAATTATAGTACTGAAATGAAGCAATTGGTACAAAATCTCGCCACAATTTCTTCCAAGTATTTCTGCAGAAAAGATTCGTTAATACTGGTTCTGATAGTGGTTGCCCGAATCGGTGTTTTGACGGGATTTACAGTTACGTCACCTGCTGTTTCAGTCTCGGACAATATTGTGGTTGGAGGATATGATAAGGAAGTAAGCCTGTTCAGTTGTGTGGACCCTTCCAGTGGTGGATCAATAGGTAGCGACCAGTGTGGAACATCCGGTTACAATCCGGTTGCATTGACCAGTTTGTCTCTGCCCTTGGGGCATACTGGAACGCTGGAGTACAGGTGGTTACAATCTACCACCAGTCGAACAACAGGATTCGGTGTCATTTCCGGAGCCACCTTATCCGGTTACGATCCCGGTGTAATTACCCAGACTACCTGGTACAAACGTCAGGCGCGGGTTACCTGTTCGGCCGACTGGAGTACTGCAGCGGAGAGTAACGTAGTCGAAGTTTCCATTGGATCCAATGATCAGTCTCCTCCCGTGATTACCTGTCCGGCCAATATTACCGTCAACGCACCTTCCGGAACTTGCGCGTCAGTGGCTACCTATTCTCTGCCAACTTATACTGATAACTGCAGTATTACTGGACCTTTATCCGGCAATTTAAGTTTCTCTTATACCGGTGGTGTTCAGACCTGGACGGTTCCGGTGGGTGTTACCTATGTTGATATTCAGGCATGGGGCGCATCAGGTGGTGCAGGAGGTAGTTCCAGCAATCCCGGGGGACAGGGAGGATACGCCACTGGCCGGTTGAATGTGACGGCTGGTCAGGTCCTGCAGATTTATGTAGGCGGACAAGGTGATTCATTTAATGGCTCGGATGTTGCTCTTAGCGGAGGATACAATGGCGGCGGCAGCGGTGGATATGATACTTCCCTCGGAGTTCAGAACGGCGGTAGCGGCGGTGGTGCAACGGATGTCCGGATCAGCGGCACCAAAATGATTGTTGCCGGTGGCGGCGGCGGAGGATCAAACTCTGGGAACGGCGGTGATGGTGGTGGCCTGACTGGTAATGCCGGAGACTACTTCAACGTCTCCATTGGCGGCGGCGGTGGCACCCAAAGTAGCGGTGGATCCGCATACCTCATTTATGGAGCAACCACCGGTTCCCTTGGCCAGGGAGGAAATGGCGCAACTGGAAATTTCTATGGAAGCGGCGGCGGCGGCGGTGGTTATTACGGCGGCGGCGGCGGCTCCGCAGGTGCCTATCATGGTTCGGGTTGGGGTGCCGGCGGTGGCGGTGGCTCCAGCTATATTGGTGGCGTCAGTTGCGGCAGTACCTCAACCGGTGGCTGGTCAGGTAATGGTTACCTGACACTTTCCTATGATATTAATTTGTCATCACTGGTATCTGGTCAGGCGAGCTGTACTTCTTTCCCGGTCGGCACCACTACCAACGTCTATACGGTCTCCGACAACGCGGGCAATTCATCTACCTGCAGTTTTACAGTTAAAGTTAATGACACTACAGCGCCTGCTTTCACGGATCCGGCTGATGTAACCCTCTATACAGATACAGACGGCGTGGCGTGCCCTGCCAGTAACAGCGTTTCACCCGGTGCCAGTCAGTCGGTACCGGTGGCTACCGGCGGTGCGGCCTTCAATTATACAGTAAATGGTGTTTCTCGCAGCGGTCCGACAGGATACTCTGATCTCTGCTACAGCGGTGCCAATCTCAAGTTGTACCTATGGGCTGTAAACCTGAACAAAACCGGTACGACCAGCACCTGCTCGCGCCAGATAGAGCTCACCTGGCGTGTATATGACGCTGACGGCAACTATGCGGAGCAAAAACAGCTGATCACCATTGTTGACCGCACCAAACCCACCTTCACCCGGCCGGTTGACGGTACTTTCACAGCAGCGGGTTGTGCCTATGTGCAGCAGTTGCCCGCCGTAACCGGCGATGTGACCAATGAGAGCGACAACTGTCAGACGGGGCTGAATGCCACCTTCAGCGATGGTGCACCAACGGCTGGCGTTTGTCCGGGCTCCTTCACCGTTAACCGCACCTGGAGTCTGGTGGACGGTTGCGGCAATGCAGCTACCGATCAGGTACAGGTGATTACGATCAATGAAAATACAGCACCCACAGTCAGCTCAACGAACTCGCCCAATGACCCGGACATAGACGCCTATGCCTGTGGCGCTTCATTTACCTATAACGCAGGACCCAGTACCTGTTTTATCAACAAGACAGTGGCCAAGCCAACGTGGGTAGATGCGTGCGGAGGGACGGTCACGCGTGCGCAATCGGCTGACAACGGTGTTACCCTCTCCAATTTCGGCGATTTTGTGGGTGCCAATTTCCCGGTAGGTACTACGATAGTTACTTTCTCGGCGACAGATTGTCCGGGTAATACGGGTTATTGCACTATTTCAGTAATTGTAAACGATACGCAAAATCCGACCATCACGGGTTGTCCTACCAACCAGACGGCTACTGCCGATCCGGGCCAGTGTTCCCGCTCACTCAATCTGGTGATCCCGACGGCCGGCGACAACTGTTCCGTGGCGTCTGTAACATACTCCACCACTGGCGTTACCACCCTGAGCGGTACGGAATTCCCCAACCTGCTGACCTTCAACGCAGGTGTAACCACCGTGGTGTACCGGGCATTCGACGGAGCAGGAAACTCCAGAAGCTGTACATTCACCGTTACTATTAATGATCCGGTGCCACCCGTGGCAGCTTGTAAAAACGCTACCGTACAGCTGAGCTCGTCAGGTACCGCCTCCATAGCCGGTTCTGCGCTGGACAACGGCTCCACCGACAACTGTCCGCTCACATTCACGCCTGTACCGGCCAGCTTTACCTGTGCGAATCTGGGTGCCAATACGGTAACCCTGAACGTATCAGATGGTACCAATACCCGGACGTGTACCGCCGTTGTAACGGTACAGGATATAACGGCACCGACGGCCAGTTGCCGGAATTACACATTGCAGCTGAATACATCCGGTAACGGAACCCTGGCAGCTGCCAACATAGACAACTCCTCCACCGATGCCTGCGGTATAACCACCCGCACCCTCAGCAAAACAGCCTACACTTGCTCCGATCTGGGTGCCAGCACCGTTACGCTTACGCTTTCTGACGCCAGTGGGAATACGAGTACCTGCACAGGTACGGTAACAGTGCAGGATATTACGTCTCCAACGGCAGTGTGCCAGAATGTGACGGCGGCGCTGGTTGGCAACAGCGTAACCGTAACCGCAGCCCAGGTGAATAATAACTCTACGGATAACTGCGGAATTGCGTCCATGTCGCTGTCTCCCAATTCATTCAACTGCACAAATGTTGGTCAGACCAACGTAGTTACGCTTTCGGTGTATGATGCCAGCAATAATCATGGATCGTGTATTGCCATCGTTACGGTCATTGACAATACGCCGCCGGTAGCCAGTTGCCGCAATATTACAGCCACACTTACGAGTGGCACGGTGAATATCACGGCTGCACAGGTAAATAACGGTTCTACCGACAACTGCGGAACGCCATCGGTATCCGTTACGCCTTCCTCCTTCAGTTGTGGTGGTGCCGGTGGAAATACGGTTACACTGACTGCTACGGATGCCTCCAATAACACCTCTACCTGTACGGCCACGGTAACAGTAAATGATGTGACTCAACCAACCATTACTACCTGTCCGTCGAACCAGACCATCACCAACTGTATTGCGCCGGGCTATACCGGCAGCGTGGTGGCTACCGACGACTGCGGAGTGGCCAGTATCACGCAAAGTCCGGCTGCAGGTGCATCTCTGGGCATTGGTCACGGACAGAGTGCTACCATTACCTATACTGTTACCGATAACGGTGGCAATACACGCACCTGTTCCAATACGGTCACAGTAAACGACCAGACACCCCCGACAGCCACCTGTAACAACCTCACCGTAACACTGGATCCCGTTACCAACCAGGCTACGGTGAATGCCTCCCAGCTGACAGGCAGCTCCACCGATGCCTGCGATCCGGTTACTTCCATTGTTCCGGCATGGGCGGCCAGTCCCGGCAGTTGTGCGGGAGCTGTTTGCCTGTCCGGCGGTACATCTTTCCCTGCCCTGCGCAACGGAGGTGGTACATACACCTACAGCAAAACCAGTTGCCTTGCTACGTCCAGAAATGAATCCTGGTTCTACTTCCATGTGACAAGTTCCGGCTCTGTTTCTATGCCCGTAAGCATTTCGCCTTCTTCGGATATTGATTATGCTTGCTGGGGCCCCTTCACAAGTGTCCCGGATGGATGTGCGAATTTCAGCACAGCCAATCAGGTAGCCTGCGATTACAGCGGAGCCAACGGTGGTACTATCAGTATTAACTCCGCATCAACCGGTTATTACATACTGGTTGTTTCCAATTTTGGCAATCAGGCAGGAAGTATTACACTTTCCAATAATGCGGGTAGTGCTACAGTAGGTGCCTGTACCAGCACGAGCGGTACTGAAACATCCTATGTGTATAACCAGACCAATCTCGGTCAGAATACCGTTACTGTCCAGGTTACAGATGCTGCGGGTAACTCCAGCACTTGCAATGCTGTGGTGACTGTTCAGGTGAACGATCCTGTTCCGCCTGTTGCCACTTGTCAGAATGTATCTGTCAGTCTGGACGGCAGCAATTCTGCCACTATTCGTGCCAGTGATATTGACGGCGGCTCTACAGACAATTTGGCCGTCAGTTCATATTCCCTGAGCAATTCCAGTTTCAACTGCAGTAATATAGGCGCCAACGTGGTCACCCTCACCGTTTCGGATCCATCCGGCAATACAGCCACCTGTAATTCAGTGGTCACGGTGAATGACGTCACGGCTCCTGTCTTTGCAGATCCTGCTGATGTCACGTTAACGACCAACGCTGCTGCTGATTGTCCGACACCGGCCAGTATTACGCTTACTGCCAGCCAGTCAACACCAGTTTCAACGGGTGCATTGCAAATTGTCGCGTTCATGCTGCATTGGCTAGACATTTGAAATTCACTTTGAACACTTCATTTTTCACCTCGCACCATCTTTTCGATTCGTATCTAACTCTAAGTTTTAACATGGCATCAACACCAGCCTTTGCCCATCTCTGCCCGGACAATTTCATACGTGATTGTATAACCGTCCGATGTGCAGCCTCAATTGCTCCAGAACCAATCATCAAGCCCCTTTCCCGATATTTATCGTATTCCATCCTGTAGGCATTACGGCGAAGGTATTGAAGTATCCCACCTATGTCTTTTCCAACTTGTTTCGCATTCACTTCTAATAACGCCGCCACCTCAAGCACCTTGCCCTCCAACATCATTTCCTTATATGCTGCCATCAACTTTTTCTGTTCCTTGCTTTCAGGAGTAATTATTTTGACGGCATCGTTTACATGCGCTTCGCCATGCCAAAAATCCAATATTGAGATTGAATCCGGATGATTTTCTCTTATCCAGTTCTCAATCCAGATAGCTCCATCATTCAGGAAAACATGCTCACGACCCTTATGTACTGCCCTTTCAATAATGCGATCCATGCTTGCTATAAATGAGTCTGAATCAACCATTTGTGCGTGATATGTCGAACAACTTATCTCTTGCCGTTTCTCACTGCCAACTTTTTTTATATCATCAGAAGTGAAATGACGACCAAGTTTTACCTCCTTCCAGCCATCATCAGTAAGTACCATACTGCCATCCACCATCGTGTAGTGTATCGCTGTAACCGATTCTGTTTGCGGGACAACTTCGATCATATCACCTAGCTCGTCACCATAATATTGCACCATCCGTTGGTACTGAGCAGGGTTTATTTCAAGATCTGTGAAACGCATAAAAGTCTCCGATGCGTCTTTGTACACACACAGTTGTGACAGATGAAGCATATCCTCTTGAACAAGAGGTGAATAGCCAAATGGTGTGCCTTTCATAGAATAAACAGAGTCATGCGAAATCTCAATATCGCCGCTCCGTGTTACTATCTTTTTTTTTTCGGCGATTGTTTGACCCACCTACACGGCTTTGCAGTAACGCTTGACCAACCTTTTGTTTAATAGTCTCAACCGTTACTTCCAAGTCATACAAAGTGTGGCCCAATGGCATTGATTCAAGTTTGTCGTACTCGAAATCTATAAGTTTATGAAGCTCTTCGCGTGTCATGATAGAAGTGTTTTAGAGGCTAAGGTAAGCGACAATTTGCAATGCACCCGTAAGTGATTACCAAGAAGTTTCCGCAACCGCAAGCAGGGTCAAGGAATTTGAGTGTGCTAAGTTTTTTATGAAATTCGGGAAGTTTGTTTTTATTGTCTTTGATACTTTCAAATTCTTTCCAAAGGTCGTCAAGGAATAGTGGTTTGATAAGTTTTAAAATATTGGTTTCACTTGTGTAATGTGCCCCTAAGTTTCTGCGTTCTTTCGGGTTCATTACGCTTTGAAACATTGAGCCGAAAATGGCAGGCGAAATTTTGCTCCAATCAATATACGAACAGTCTAAAAGTGCTTGTCGCATTTTGCTGTCGAAACTTGCTGTAGGCAAGATTTCTTCAAATAATTTTCCGTTTACATACGGAAAGTCAGCAAGTTGTTCGTCAAGGTTTTTAAATCGGTTTTCTTTTGGTGTGTTTAGCACCTGAAAAAGTTCTTGCAGTTTGGCTGCAAGGTCGCTTCCGTCAATGTTGGTGCGTTGTTCAATGTATTCTTGAAATTGCTGTTTGTTGAAAATGGTCGTGTCTTCTGCAAACAAGCAAAACAGAATACGAACCAAGTAAACTTCTAATGGGTGTCCGGTGTAGCCGATTTCTTCCAATCTGTCGTGAAGTTTACCCATTAACTCGGCTGCTTTTATGTTTGCCGGGTCTTGCTCTTTGTAAACTTTCTTTTGGTAGCCCAATAAATAACCGAAATGCTGAACGTTGTTTACAAGGTCGTTGAGTTTGAAGTCAACCGTTTTATTTTCTTCAAGGTCGTAAAGTCGGAAGTTCTCAAAGTCCGAAATGAGAATGTATTTCGGAAGTTCGTGTTCTTTCAGTCCGTGAGTATATTCAATGGCTTGTCCGTAAGCTTTGTCAAGGTTTTTGCCCCGACTTTTCATTTCAATTAAAATTGTTCCTTTCCAAAGCAGGTCAATGTAACCGTCTTTGTCGTCCAATTTTTTTACTCTATGCTCAAAAGTCGAAACCCGTTTGCTTGTAATGCCAAATACGTTAAAAAACTCAACTAAAAATGGTTTTGCGTCTGCTTCTTCATTAGAAGTGTCAGCCCATTCTTTTGAAAATTTTAATGCTCGGTCTTTTATTTCGTTCCAACTTAAAGTCATTCTTTTTTCTGTTTGTTATCGGTCGTTTTCTTGTCGTTTGTGTGTCGTTCTACGCTTGCACCTAACGTTTTCGGGCTTTGCGTTCGGGCGGGTTTCGGAGCACAAA
>Ga0172373_10004826_pt1 | contig 18785 bp, 16 predicted proteins | sample Lak10m_2_FD_114546 | JGI IMG/M metagenome (GOLD analysis project Ga0172373, IMG submission 114546) | Freshwater microbial communities from Kabuno Bay, South-Kivu, Congo - kab_092012_10m | ecosystem: Environmental > Aquatic > Freshwater > Lake | place: Democratic Republic of the Congo...
GAATTCAACGCGGAGACGGAGAGGAGCAAAGACGCAAGGCGGGCAAGGGAATCTCCAATCGCTTTAGGATGGCTCCACACACCAACGAGTGAGGCGTACACCCCATGGAAATAGAGTCAATTCCTCTGCGCCTCTGGCCCTTTGCGCCTTCGCGTTAAAACTCTTCTGAATTGTTACGGCTAACATCCATCGGTTGCTCAAGTTGCCCCGATCCCACCCCCCGGTTCGTCAAACAAACTCACAGCCCCGGAGGATAGACCCTACCGAGCTCAAGCAAAAGACTCTCCAGTCGCTCGAAGTATTCCTTCTCCGCCATCTCCCCCTTCCGATCTCTCAGCCGGAACACCTCCATCTCCAGCGTATCCCGCTTCTGTTTCGCCTCGGTTGATAACGCCCGATCTCGCGCGTTCGGAATCAAATGGATCTGATGCGCCCGTAATCCGTCCAGGGCTCCGCCATCCGCCGATTTTTTCACCGGCCGTATCCCTCGATACCAATCCGAGGGTGTCCCCTTCCCGTCCCCGTTGTCGTCTACCAACGCGTGTTCGGTGAGCATGCGCCCATCTGACTTATAAAAATCCGCCGTCTGATAGGAGGCCGCCAAGTAGGCCTCCAACACAGACACCTGTCCGTCATGATCCAAATCCGATACCTCGTCCCCAATCGATGTCGCTAAAGCCTTCCCAAATCGCGCGTAATTCTGCTCGAACCCACTCTTCGTAGCCGTGATCACCACTCGATTTGGCCCCCGGATCCCGTTCATAAACGCTCCGCTCGCCGAGGCCCCTTGGATAATCACCAACGGCCGCTCAAACGGCCGTAGTTCCTTCGCCAACTCCGCAGCCGTCAAATCCGGCCCCTCCAAGTTGAACTTCGCCTCCTGCCCATCAAATGTCCCATGACCAATCATCACCACCCACAACGGCAAGGTTCCTCCCTTCGATCGCCCCCCTAAAGTCCTCCGGACGCGCTCCAACTGGTTTCCCTTCCCTTCAGCACCCTCCACCCCACCCGAACCTTCCGGTGCCACCACCTCCACTCCAACACCCCCCCGACCAGCCGCAGCCACCCACTTCTGCTCACAAACCCGAAAATCCTCCGCCCACGATTCCTCCCCTCCGATCCCCCTCACAATCACCATCTCCGCCCCCCCTCCGGCCGACGAAACATCCCCTATGCCTACCACATCCAACACGCCACAAACCCAGGCAAGCCACCCCAACCGCCCCAGCCCAAACACCCAAACCCATCTCTTGATACCAAAACTCGCTCTCATGCTAATCCTCCCCGACGTCGTAACCCCCACTCGGTCGCAAAGCATAGGACCGCCAGCACCAACCAGATCGACCGATGCCACAAAGGCTCGTTCACCGTCTCCTGAATCGGGACTGCCCTCGACGCCAGTGTGGGAACAAAATCCTTGAGCTCATCCATGCGCAAAACTTGTCCTCTGGTCGCTTTCGCTAACTCGCGAGCCCATGGGAGATTGGCCTGCACCGAAGCAAACTCATCCGCGTCCGGCTCAGAAACCCATCCCGCCTCAGCCTCGCCATAAGGTTTCCCTCCCCCGTCAGCGACCACCGCCTGTGCCACATACGCCCCCGAGGCCCCGCTCCAATACTCACCACGAAAAGCACCCGGATCATCCCCGGCCGCCTCAATCGAAATCCTTCCCCCACTGCCTTCGTGCGGCTTCGACCCCAACGGTTTCACATCCACCGCCACCTGCGCCTCGTCCATTGGATCGTAATCCGCCTTCCGAACCCTCACCGACAACTCCCTCGCCTCGCCTCGATCCCCACCCTTAGATGCCACAACCAGTTCCACCGGCTTCAGCGTGTCCGCCACGAGCCATCGCGTCAGTTGTCGCCAAGCCTTCGCCAAATCTTTCTGCGATGCTTCATCCCGCATCCCCCACCGCCATAAATCCCCAACCATCAACGCAGCCGATCGCCCATGACCATAGTTCTGCACCGCCAACGCCGGCCACTCGCGCCCCCCAGACCGCACCCCAACCATCAGGCTCGCCCCCGGCTTCAGCCCCCCCACACGGTTAAACACCCGAAATGTCGGCATCGACTCCAAACGCTCACGCTCCGCAGTCTCTAAATCCCGCAACCGCACCCACGGCTGCAACCATCCCTCCCGACTCAATCCCCATTTGTAATCAGGTTCCACTCCGCCAACCGCAGCCGTCCCCTCCTCGCGCAGATTGTCGTCCAAATAGACCGGAAGCAGCGACGCCAACACGCTCCGACCATAGTTGCCCTCTCGAAACGATTCCTGCCCCCCAAGCATCAAAACCCCTCCTCCACGCTCCGACACAAATCTCAGCAAGAGGTTCATCTGTTCCTGCGTGAAAAACTCCGCCTCCAAATCGTCCAAAATCACCGCATGATACTGAAACAGTTCCTCCGCCAACTTCGGAAAACCTCCGCTCAGCTCCGTCTGATCCTTGGTGTCCATCCTCACCATCACCGGCTGATCGTAGCGCTGGGTTTCATTCTCAACTCCTCCAAAGCCTCGAAATAATGGATTCGATCGCTCGCCCGCTCGCCCTCGAAACTCAAACTTCGGCTCCCGCTTCGCGATACGAATCAATCCCGTCATCTTCACCTGGTCGTCTTCCTTCAAAGCCCGACGTAAGAATTTATACTCCCAGTTCGGTCGTCCAGAGACATAGAGAACGCGATACTGGTCCGAAGGCCGTCGCACCACCACCATCCGCTCGTTGTTCACGAGGGTCGCCTCCTCCATCCTGCCCTCACTCCCACTTCCGCTTCCGGAATGCTTCACCACGGCCTTCACCCGATAGAACCCCAGCCCGCTTCGGGCAGGCCGAAACTGAAACCGAAAGACCAATGGGCCTTCCAAAGCTCCCATCGTCTGGGTCAGCTCCATCACCGGTTTCGCAACCCCCGATTGTTCACGCGAAATCTCCATTAGCTGCGCGGTCACCTCACGCCCCCCATACCCCGCCCCACTCACCTCGGCCTGTATCGTCACCGGCGCATCCTCAAACTCACTCTCCCGTGCACTGACCGTTCTGACTGCTAAATCCAACGGCGGCTTGTCGCTCCCTACCATCACAGGATAAATCGGAGGCATCCCAGCCAGCCCTCCTAAACCCAAACCCGCATCCGTCGCGTTCCCATCCGTGAAAAACAACACCCCCGCCAACGGCCGCCCACGAAATCGATCCCCTAACTCCTTCAAACCAGTGATCATCATCGAACTCTTCCCGTCAAACGGCCGATCACCCAGTCCTCCAACCTCAAGCAACTGGCTGTCCAAGGCGTACTGTCGCACCTGAAAATCACGCTCCAAAACCCCCATCCATAGCGCTCGCTCCGGAACCAACGCCTCCCGAAGCAACTCTCCCCGCTCCTTCACGCTGTCTCGATCCTTCACCCGAAGACTCCCACTCGTGTCCACCACCACCGCGAAATAATTCGCCCCTGGCTTGGCCATAAACCGTACCCGATGGGGATCCAACAAGCCAAACGCAAGAAGCAATAAGCCAAACCACTTCAAGAAGAACGCTGCCCCGCTGCCTCGCCTGCCCAGAGGGGCACTTCGATATCCGAAAAATAAAAAAAACGTCGCCAGCGCCATCAAAAGCACCGCCAACCACAGCCAATCACGGCCCAAAAAGGTCACCGCTGCCAGTGTCATCGGAATTCGATAACCACCTTCCCAGATCCTCATCGCCTACGCGAATCATTTCCTGCCCCCACCCCAATGTTTTTTCCAGGTAAAGATTCCCTCCCTAACTCCGATACTACCCCCAGGATACGCATCACTACACCCGCCCGCTCACTATGAGAATGCTCGTTATCGACGATTCCAAGACCATGCGGTCTTTCCTTAGCTACATCGCCCGCGACCTCTCATTCCAAACCCAAGAAGCCTGCGACGGCCAAGATGCCCTCGATGTGCTCAAAAAGAGCGACCCCTTCGATGTCGCCCTCGTCGACTGGGATATGCCCAGAATGAATGGTCTCGAATTCGTCAAAAATGTCCGCTCCAACCCTTCCTATGCCAATATGAAGCTCATGATGGTCACCGCCCAAAGCAGCCTGTCCGCCATCATCGAAGCCCTCGACTCGGGAGCCAATGACTATCTCATGAAGCCTATTACCAAAGAAATGGTCTCCGACAAACTGCGTGTCCTCGGCGTGATCGAATAACCCCCACTCACGCCACCTAACGCTATGCCTAAGATCCGAGTGCTCGTGGTCGATGATGCGGTGGTCATGCGCCGCGTGATCACCAATGTCTTGTCCACCGACCCCGCCATCGAAGTCGTCGGAGTCGCTGCCAACGGCAAGATCGCCCTCCAGAAAATCCCCCAAGTCACCCCCGACGTCATCACCCTCGATGTCGAGATGCCTGAGATGGATGGCATTCAAACCCTCCGCGAAATTCGAAAGCTCTATCCAAAGCTTCCCGTCATCATGTTCAGCACGCTCGTGCAACGGGGGGCCGAGGTCACCATCGAAGCGCTTTCCATCGGGGCGAATGATTATGTCACCAAACCCGCTAACGTCGGAAGCGTGACCGAGTCCATGAAACGTCTGGGCGATGACCTCATCCCCAAGATCAAAGCGCACTGCAAACACCTCGTCCCCATAGAAACCCTCTCCGCTCTCTCCCTTCGACCACTCTCCCCACCCCTGTCCCCTCGCCCAAAACTCACAACCCCGCTTTCCCACGACGCGCCTAATATCGTCTGCATCGGCACCTCCACCGGTGGCCCCAACGCCCTTGCCGAAGTGTTCTCAGGCATCCGAACCCGACTCCCCGTGCCCATCGTCATCGTTCAACACATGCCCCCCATCTTCACCCGCATGCTCGCTGAACGTCTCAACAACAACAGCCACGCTACAGTCTTCCACGAAGGCGAAGAGGGGCAACGTCTCGAACCCGGCCACGCCTATATCGCCCCAGGCGGCCGCCACATGGAAATCCGCCGACTCGGCCAAAGCCCCGCGATCCACTTGCACGATGGCCCCCCAGAAAATTCCTGTCGACCTGCAGTCGACGTGCTCTTCCGCAGCGTTGTCTCTGTCTTCTCCAACCGCATCCTCGCCGTCATCATGACCGGCATGGGCCAGGACGGTTATCGCGGCTGCCAACTCATTCACGAACGCCACGGCCAAATCATCACCCAAGACGAAGCCTCCAGTGTCGTGTGGGGCATGCCGGGCTACGTCGCCCACGCCGGGATCGCCGAAGCCGTCGTCCCCCTCTCCCGCATCGCCTACGAAATCTCCAAGCGATTTGATCGATCACCCCGCTTACCTCTCCGCCCCACCGCATCCACCCAACCCGCCTGAGCGCACGCCATGGCCCTATCTAAACCCAGCTTCAGTTACATCTGCGAACTCGCACAACGCGAGGCCGCTATCGTGCTCGAAACAGGGAAAGAATACCTCGTCGAAAGCCGCCTCGCTACCGTCGCCCGCGCCGAAGGATTCGATTGCCTCAATGCCTTCATCGATACCCTCCGCTCCTCCAAACTCAACGGCGTCCACCGCAAAGTCGTCGAAGCGCTCACCACCAACGAAACGTTCTTCTTCCGAGATTATCACCCCTTCGAGGCTCTCCGGAAAACCGTCATCCCCGAGCTTCTCCTCAAACGCGCCCCCATCCGCAAACTGACCATCTGGTCCGGGGCCTCCTCAACCGGCCAAGAAGCCTACAGCATCGCGATGATGCTCCGCGAACACTTCCCCCAGCTCGCTTCTTGGAAGGTCTCCATCCTCGGCACCGATCTCTCCCTAGCCGTGCTCGAACAGGCCAAAAAAGGCTCCTACTCCCAACTCGAAGTCAATCGCGGCCTGCCCGCTGCCTATCTCATCAAGTATTTCACCAAGAAAGAGGACCGCTGGATCGTCAAAGAGGACATCCGCTCCATGGTCGAGTTCAAAGCCTTCAATCTCATCCAGCCCTGGCCGATCATGCCCGCTTTCGACATCGTCTTCATGCGCAATGTCATGATCTATTTCGATGTCGAAACCAAACGTGGCATCCTCAAAAAGATCCGAAACTGCCTCCTCCCCCACGGCTACCTCTTCCTAGGAACCGCAGAGACCACCATCAATCTCGACCCATCCTACAAACCGGTCATGATGGGCCAATCCACCGCCTACACCCCTTAACGCCAAGCACCTGCCCCCCCCCGACGCAACGTCGGCCCTTAAACCGTCATGTTCGCCCCTCTGTAGGCCGTGTGCCCTCACACGGCGTGCCCCTCTCCCTCCGTCTACTTAAAGGCCGCAATCTCCTCACTTCGTTCCGCTCGCCCCGCCCCGCGCAAATTTTCGCATCGAAGCCTCCCGCTTGGCTTCCTCGGCTTTCAATTTCGCCTTCTGCTCTTCCGTGAGCAACGGCTCGATCTTGCGGTTCGTCCGCTTCATGATCTCGCACATCCTCCTCACGTTCTCCCCATGCGCCGATTCCATCTCCGCACAGGCTTCGTCAACAATCGGCTTCACCGATCCCACCTGACGCCCATCCAACTCCAACTCACGCGTCAACCGCTCCGTCACATGGCTCGACATCAACCCCGGAGCCGGCGGAGGCTTCACCATCGCACGCTTGCCCGCAGAATACCCAACCCCAGCACCCGCCACCACCCCCGCCAAAAAGACGGCAGCCATGTAGCCCAGTGCTTGTCCTCGAAATATCGATCCCATCGTCTTCATTCTTTCTCTATCGCATCGCAAAATATTGCAACATCGCCGCCGAAGCGCTGATCTCGTCCGACGTCGCCGGTGCCGTCTCCAACCAACTGACCAACACCGCCGAGGCCGCAAAGGCACAGGCCAAAACCAACCCTCGACGGATCACACTCAACACCACTGAGTTTTCGTCCTCAAACCGGCCCCGCCTAAAAAATCCCATCACCCGCGCCTCCAATGCAAAGCTCGGACTGTCATCAATGCCGTCCTCAACTCGCTGCGACGCCGACCGCAGCAGTCTTTCCAATGGATCTCGTCTCGTTTTCATTCCGTAGCCTCTGATAATAACTCGTTGAGGTGCTTTCGAAGCTTCAATCGAGCGCGAAAGGCTCGAATCTTTACCACCGCTCGATTCCACCCCGTCAACTCCGATACCTCCGCAACACTCCTCCCCTCCAAGTGCAACAGAGTCACAACCAACCGATCCGCTGGCACCAAAAACGCCATCAACTTACCAATCAACTCGCTCGACGCCACAATGTGCGACGCCGGTAACTCACTCGAGGTCATCGCCAACGCCGTCACAGCCTCCTCCTCCTCCTCACTCAAATCCGCCAGCCTCAACTCAGGCCGCACCCGCTCCCGCCCGATCTGCGACAAACACGTGTTCACCGCAATTCGCGAAACCCAGTGCTCCAAGGGAACCGTCCCAGAATATTGCTCCAACTTAGAAAACACCTTCATGAACACCGTCTGCACCAAATCTTCCTCATCCGTCCGCTTCGGAAGGTTCGAACGGACCAACCGCAATACCATCGGATATAACCCTCGAAATAATTCCCTCGCTGCCTCCTCGTCACCCTCCCGGGCACGTCGGACGCATTCCGATAAGTCCATGCCCTCAGCACACTCAACGGCTCGCGCAGCTTCTATCACACGTTGGAAATCATGACTCATTGCCCAGGTTCCGGTTACACTCCTACTACCCCAGCACTCATAATGTAAACTCTCATCTCCCACGATCTCGCCCCTCCTTGCCCCCATTCCCTCGCTTAAGAAGAAAAGTTGGAAAACCACCCCCCTCTGTCCTACAGTCCTCCGCGTGGAACCTGTCGTCATTATTCGCGAGTTGACTAAAATCTACCGACAAGGCGACATCCAAGTCACCGCTCTCAACCGCATCTCCCTCGACATCGCTCAAGGTGAGTTCCTCACCCTCATGGGCCCTTCCGGCTCCGGAAAATCCACCCTCCTCCACATTATCGCAGGGATCGACAGCCCCACCAGCGGTTCCTGCCGCGTCCAAGGGATCGATGTAGCCAATCTCAATGAGTCCCAATTGGCCGATTGGCGAAATCAAAACGTCGGCTTCGTTTTCCAGTCTTTCAATCTCATCCCCGTACTCACCGCGCTCGAAAACGTAGAACTACCGCTTCTCCTCACCCGTCTCGGTAGCAAGGAGCGCAAACGGCAAGCCCTCACCGCCCTCGAACTCGTCGGCGTCGCCGAACGGTCCCACCACCTCCCCAAGCAACTCTCCGGCGGCCAAGAGCAACGCGTCGCCATCGCACGAGCGCTCGTCACAGACCCGAAGCTTCTCGTCTGCGATGAACCCACCGGCAATCTCGACTCTCACTCCGCTCAGGAGGTCCTCAGCATTCTCCAAACCCTAAGCCACGACTCCAAAAAGACGGTCATCATGGTCACCCACGACCCCAAAGCCGCCGCCTTCGGCTCCCGGGCCATCCACCTCGAAAAAGGTGAGCTGAGTAACTAGCACCCGCCCACCCCAGCTGCCCCAGCTCATCCCATGAACATCGGATCGTTCATTCTCAAAAACTCCCTGCGCAACAAACGCCGTGCTCTCCTCTCCATCCTGAGCGTCGCCGCAAGTCTCTTCCTTCTCGTCACTCTCCTCGTCGCCGTCCGCGAAATCACCCTTCCCCCCGAGGATATCGGCGCCGCCTCTCGCATCGTCGTGCGTAACAAAATCTCCCTCGCCAATACCCTCCCCGCACGGCAGTTCTCCACCATCCAAAAAATCCCCGGCGTCCAAACCGTCACCCCCTTCACGTGGTTCGGAGGCAAATACAAAAATGAAGAAGGCATGACCTTCGCCCAGTTCGCGATCGATCCATCCACCGCCGAAAGTATCTTCGGGGAAGCCCGCATCCCTCCCGAGCAACAACGCGCCTGGCTCGCCGATCGCACCTCCTGCATCATCGGCCACGAAACCGCTTCCAAATACAGCATCAAACCCGGCGATAAAATCACCCTCGTCGGCACCATCTGGCCCGTCGACCTCGAACTCAAAGTCGCCGGGATCTACAAAGGCTCCGTCGACGATCGAAATCTCTTCTTCCACCACAAATACCTCGATGAAGCAACAGGCGATCTCGGCCAGGTCGGCACCTGGTGGGTCAAAGCCGCCTCCATCGAAGAAATGCCCGCCGTGATCGATGCGATCAACAAAGCGTTCGAAAACACCTCCGCCGAAGTACGGGCCGAAACCGAGCGCGCATTCCAAATGGGCTTCGTCTCCATGTGGGGCAACATCAAACTGCTCGTCAACTCCATCTGCTCCGTCGTCGTCTTCACCCTGCTCCTCGTCTCCGCAAGCACCATGAGCATGGCCGTCCGTGAACGGTTCCGCGAACTCGCCGTACTCAAAGCCATCGGGTTCAAACGTCGCGAGTTGTTCACCTTCATCCTCGCCGAAAGCTTCGGCCTCGCGTTCATCGGGGCCATCCTCGGCGCCGGCGGCGCTCGGCTTCTCTTCTCCCAAGTCAGCATCGGCAAACTCACAGGCGGTCTCTTCGTCGTCTTTGAAGTCACCCCCAGAATCCTCGGAACCGCCGCCCTTATCGCCGCAACCCTAGGCATCGTCGCCGCCATCGCCCCTTCCATCTCCATGGCGCGCATGAGCGTCGTGCAAGGGCTCAAAACCCTCGACTGAAATCGCCCCCTCATGGCCCTCCCCCTATCTTACAACGTGCGCAATGTCATCGTGCGATGGCGCTCCACGATCGCGACCATCCTAGGCATAGCCCTCGTCGTCGCCGTCTATGTCCTCATTCAAGCCCTCGCCGTCGGCCTCGAAAAATCCAGCGGTAACACAGGCGATCCGCGCAACGTCCTCATCGTCCGCAAAGGCTCCACCGCCGAGTCCAGTAGCCAAGTGACCCGAGATCAGTTGAAAACCATCCAGTTCTGGGACGAAATCAGCAAGGATGCTCATAATAAACCGCTCCTCTCCGCCGACGTCCTCGTCCTCATCAATCATCCACGAAACAATGCAGCCGGCGAAGCCAATGTCCTCGTCCGTGGTGTTTCCCCCTCCGGCCTCAGTCTCCGTCCTCAGGTCTCCCTCGAAAAGGGGCGATGGTTCGTCCCCGGAAAACGCGAGGTGGTCGTCAGCAGTCGCATCGCTGCCCGCTTCGACAAGTTCCAAATCGGAGATCAATTCCGCACCGCCGGCCAGGATCTCACCGTCGTCGGCTGGCTCAACGGCACCTCCAGCGCCTTCGACTCCGAGGTCTGGATGGATGCCGACGAAGCGCGTTCCGTGTTTGACCGCTCCAACTACTCCAGCATCCTCGCTCGCGTCGAAAGCGACCTCGCCAGAACCAATCTCATACGCCGCCTCGAATCAGACAAACGCTTGCCTCTTCGCGTCTATCAGGAGACCGAATACTACAAGAGCCAAACCATGACCGCCCGCCCCATCAAATGGCTCGGCAACTTCCTCGCCTCCGCCATGTCCATCGGTGCCGTCTTCGCCGCAATGAACACGCTTTACGCCAGCGTCGGTGCCCGCACTCGCGAGGTCGGCACCCTCCGTGTGCTCGGGTATCGCCGACGCGCCATCCTCCTCGGCTTCATGATCGAAGGTACTCTCCTCGCGTTCCTGGGCGGTATCCTCGGTTGCCTCCTCGCCCTCCCCATGAACGGCTACGCCACCGGCACCCTCAGCTTCGAAACGTTCAGCGAGGTCGCCTTCCAGTTTCGCATCACCCCTCTGCTACTCTCCAAAGGCCTCATCTTCGCCATCCTCATCGGGTGCGCCGGCAGTTTCCTGCCCGCCATACGCGCCTCCCGCTTACCGGTCATCACCGCTCTCAAGTCCCTCTAAATCCTTCTCCATGAATCTCGATAAACTCAACAGCCTGCGCATCGACCAGGACCGTAAACAACGGCCTAAGTCCACCGCCATGTTGATCCTCGTTTTCGTGGGTGCCATCACCGCCTCCGCTCTCTACTTCGCTTGGCCCCGAGAGTCCGATGCTAAACGGGTTCTCTCAGGTTCCACCACCACCACCACCGGCCCCACCACGGAACCCAAAGTCACCCCGTCTTCCTCCGCCAACTCCCCCACCAAGCCTTCACCAACCACCCCCACTCCCACTGCCCGCACCTCCGCCTCCAATCCCTCATCAGACTCCATCCTCACCGTCAGCGGCTACATCATTAACCGCGAACGGATCGAGATCAGCCCGCGCTTCATGGGCATGGTCAAATGGATCGGGGTCAAAAAGGGCGACTCCGTGACCAATGGCCAAATCGTCGTACGCCTCGATGACTCCGAATACCGAGCCCGCCTCAAAGAATCCGAAGGTCGACTCGCTCAAACCAAAGTCGCCATCAACCGTGCCGAACTCGATCTCAAACGGGCTCAGGATCTCGCCGATAACCAAATCGAATCCCAAAAACAGCTCGACGACGCCCGCCTCCAGCTGCTCTCCTCCCGCGCCGCCGCTCAAGAGGCCCAAGGATCTGTCGACCTCACCCAGACCTACCTCGATTGGTGTATCATCCGGTCCCCCGTCACAGGCGTGATCCTCGAAAAACTTGTCGACCCAGGTGAACTCGTGACTCCTCAAAGCTTCGGCGGCACTCGCGGCCCCAGCACCGCACTCCTGGCCGTCGCGGATCCCAAAGATCTCCAAGTCGAGATCGACGTCAACGAATCCGATCTTTCGAAGATTAGCCTCAACCAAAAATGCCGCGTCAGTCCCGAGGCTTACTCGGATAAATCCTATGACGGAATCGTCGCCGAGATCGCCCCCGAAGCGAGCCGACAAAAGGGAACACTCCAGATCAAGGTGCAAATCCTCAACCCCGATCGATTTCTCACCCCAGAGCTGAGCGCAAGAGTCGACTTCTTACCCATCCCCGCAGCCGTCACGCCCAAGCCGTAACTACCCCTCGGGGAAACCTCTCGTGAACCCACGCTCCAAGAACCACCATCTTCAAGATCAGATCAAGGCTTTCATCCCCCAATGGGTGTTCATCCTTGCACTCCTGATCGGAGCCCTAGCCCTCATCTTCTGGGAGCTCAAAAATCCCTCAAGCTCACGCCTCATCCCCGATGTCTATATCACCGAGATCGCCGCCACAGGCCAGGCGAGTATTCGCGACGAGGACGGCGATCTCTCCAGTTGGATCGAGATCAGCAACTTCGATACACACTCCGTCCACCTCGAAGGTTGGAAACTCACCGATAACTTCAAGCATGTCTCCAAATGGAGCTTCCCACCTATCACTCTGCTCCCCGGGGAACGAATCGTCGTGTTCGCCTCCGGAAAGGATCGGTCCGCACCCAATCGACGACTCCATACCAACTTCAAACTCGACAACCGCGGTGAGTATCTCGCGCTCTACCTGCCCAATGGCCAAACCGCCGTCAACGAAATCCTGCCGAAATACCCACACCAACACGGCCCCACGAGCTGGGGCCTGCGCGAAGGGCTTCAGCTCACCGGAGCTCGCGGCCGTGTTCCTGCCGATGCCTACCGGTTCTTCTCCACCCCCACTCCCGGCACCCCCAATCGCGACGAACTCTACGGGCACGTCGCCGATGTCAAAGTGGCCATCCCCTCCAGCCTCCGTAATAGCCCTCTCGATCTCACCCTCTCCTGCCGAACCCCTGGGGCTCGAATCTTTTTCACCACCAATGGTTCTCTCCCCTCCCCTAACCGCGATCCCCTCTACTCCTCCCCCCTCCGAATCGAATCGTCGACCGTCGTCCGCGCGATCGCCGCTCGCGATGGATGGGCTCCCTCGGAAGTCCTCACCCGCTCGTTCATCTTCCCCAAAACCGTCCTTAACCAAACCGGCACCTCATGGCCCATCACTTGGGGCCAGCGCGATGGCGTTCCCGTCACCGCTGACTACGACATGGACCCCGAGATCGTCAATAATCCAGCCTACACCAAGGATCTCCTTCAAGGCCTCCACGAATTACCCACGGTTTCCATCGTCGCAAATCCTCACGATCTCTTTGATTCCAACACGGGAATCTACTCCAACCCAATGGAGACCGGGACCGACTGGGAACGGCCAGCCTCCTTCGAAATCATCCAGCCGTCCGATGCGCCAGGGGTCCAGGTTCCGTGCGGAATTCGTATTCAAGGGGGCTGGAACCGACGCCCCGAAGAATGCCCCAAACATTCCCTCCGCGTGCTCTTCAAAAGCGAATACGGCGAACCGAAACTCTCCTACCCCATCTTCGGACGTGCCCACACAACCGAGTTTGATACACTCATCCTCCGAGGCGGCTGTAACAACTCCTGGCTCCACTGGAGTGGCGAGGAGCGCATCCGCGGCGACTACGCCCGAGATGAATGGATGCGCCAAACCTCCGCCGCGATGGGCCAACCCGCCGCACGCGGACAGTTCGTTCATGTCTACATCAACGGGCTCTACTGGGGACTGTACAATCTCACAGAACGCCCCAGCGCCGAGTTCATTGCCTCCCGATCCGGTGGCACGCCGAACGAGTTCGATTCCAGAAATGCCGAAAAGGTTCTCTCCGGCGATAACGCAGCTTGGGTGAAACTTTTCCAAATCCTCAATGCAGGCGTGCCACCGCAATCCAATCTCGATGACATCCGACCCCTCCTCGATCTCCCCAATTTCTGCGACTACATGCTGCTCAATTTCTATGGCGCCAACGCCGATTGGGACCGTTCCTCAAACTGGTACGCCGCCCGCCGATCCAATCCTCCCGGCCCCTTCCAATTCCTCATCTGGGACGGTGAACGGACCCTCGAAGATCCGCGCGATAATCGCATGGATTTCGATGACGACCTCAGCCCGCCTCGTATCTTCCATAAACTTTCCGGAAACCGCACCTTCCAATCCATCTTCCAAGAACGCGTTCGTCTCCATTGCTCCCCAGGCGGAGTGCTCTCCCCAGAGGCCACCGCTCATCGCTTCACGGCGATCGCCAACCAGCTCCAAAACGCGATCGTCGCCGAGTCCGCTCGCTGGGGCGACTACCGCCGTGATGTCCACCCCTACAAAACCGGACCCTACCTCCTCTGCGCACGCGACACCCACTGGCGCCCAGAAATCTCCCGGCTCCAACGCGATTACTTCCCACTCCGCACCTCCATCCTCATCAAACAACTCCGACAAAGGGGCCTCGCCCCTTCCGACACATCCCAGCACTGATCCTAAACCATGACCATCGAATCCTCTCAACATCCCAAAGCTCTCATCTTCGATTGCGACGGCACCCTCGCCGATACCATGCCCCTCCACTGGCGCGCATGGCAAACCGTCACTCAACGCCATAACCTTGTCTTTCCCGAAGATCGCTTCTACGCCCTAGGTGGCGTGCCCACTCGCGACATAGTTCGCATGCTAGCAAAAGAGCAGGCCCGCCCCGACATCGACCCTCTCCAAATCGCTCACGAAAAAGAAGAAGCCTACTTCTCACTCTTCGAACACGTCGGCCCCGTCGAAGAAGTTGTGGCCATCGCCCGAGCTCACTGCGGCCTCCTGCCTATGGGGGTCGCAAGTGGCGGGTCAAAGCACGCGATCACCAAGGTCCTCACCCAACTCGGGATCGTCGACTGGTTCGATGCCATCGTCACCAATGAAGATGTAAAAAATCAGAAACCCGCTCCCGACATCTTCCTCGAAGCCGCGCGCCAACTCGGCGTCGATCCCCAGTTCTGCCGCGCCTTCGAAGATACAGATCTCGGACTGACTGCCATTCGCGCCGCAGGAATGGAAGCGATCGATATACGCCACTACACCCGGCCGTAGCCCCCAACCGCCCCAACCGCTATGCCCACCCCCGAACCGTCTCACCGGTTCAACGCCCCCTGGAGCACCGCGCTCAAAGGTATGAGCGCGTTCGCTACCCTCCTGCTCCTGTCCCTGCCGGTAATCGCGTTCACCCTCCTCCCCCCCCGCCAACCCATCGCCCAGTGGGTGCTTTGCTTGACCGGTCCCCTCGTTCTCATCTGCTCCGCATTGTTTATGGTCCGGGGCTACACCATCCACGGTTCAACCCTTCAAATCCAACGCCTGTTCTGGAACTCCCGCTTCCCTCTCCAAGGCCTCCTCTCCGTCTCCGCCGAAGGTCCCGCTCTCAAAAACTCCCTCAGGCTCGCTGGAAACGGGGGCGTCTTCTCCTTCACCGGCCTCTATCGACACAGCCGCATCGGGAACTATCGATGCTTCGTCACCGACTTCCAAAACTGCGTCGTTCTCCGCTTCGAAAAACGCACGCTCGTCGTCTCTCCCCACGACCCTAGACGGTTCGTCGATCTCCTCGAACATACCCTAAATCCGCATCGCTGGAATTGACGCCACACCTCAAACGACCGATGGTAGCTCCATCCCTATGCGCGGGCTCCACAGGATCTACTGCCTCGGCTTTGCTCTCCAATCCTGGTTCCGTTCCCGGCTGACTCCCGCAGGTTGGACCGTTATCGCCTGCCTCTGCGTCATGCCTTTCATGAGGCTCCAGTCCGAGTTCTCAGTGGGCTACCAGATGTTCCTCTTCCTCCTCTCCACTCTCTGCGTCTCCGCCCTCTGGGCCGCCAGCTTCAAAGGCCGATTCCTAGCCGATCGTTCCCTCCCCCGCTTCGCAAGTGTAGGCCAGGCCTTCCATTACACTGTAGAACTCCGTAACCTCAGCCCCAAGACCCAAGACGGCCTCTGGGTGCGCGAATCCCAAAAACGCGTGCCCATGTCCCTCGCCGCGTTCACGGCCTCCGCGCTTCACCAACGACGGCATCGCTCGTTCCGATTCGAGAAAACACCAGCATCCCCTCTCCTCCTCCCACTCGAACCGCAACCGCTCCAGCCGCTCTCCCAAAATCTCTCAGCCTCCGTCACGCTCCAGCTCACCCCAACGCGTCGTGGTTCGCTGCGGTTCGACGGAATCGAATTCCTAAGACCCGATCCCCTAGGCCTCGTCCAAGGGCGCATCGTCGCGAAATCAGAACATACGCTGCTCGTCCTGCCTCGACGCTACCCCATCCCCCCGCTGCCACTGCCAGGAACCGCCCGCTACCAGGTCGGCGGCGTCGCTCAATCCTCCTCCATCGGCGAATCCGAAGAATTCGTCTCTCTTCGCGACTATCGCCGCGGCGATTCTCCTCGCCAAATTCATTGGAAAAGCTGGGCCAAAACCGGAAAACTGATCGTCCGCGAAAACGAGGACGAGTTCTTCGTCCGCCACGCTCTCATCCTCGATACATTCCCCTCACCCCCAGCTCTCGATCGCTTCGAAGAAGCCGTCTCCATCGCCGCCTCATTCGCCTGCTCCCTCGATACCCAAGAGTCCCTGCTCGACCTCATGTTCGTCGGCACTAAAGCGTTCTGCTTCACGATGGGTCGTGGTCTAGGTTATCCCCAACAAGCGCTCGAGATCCTGGCTGGTATCACACCCGCCTACGAATGCGATCCTCCCCAGTCGATCCAATCGCTCATCGCCGCCGTGAATCAACAATCCCAATCGCTCAGCGGCTGTATCGTTGTGCTCGTCGAATGGGACCCGCCTCGACAAACCTGGATCGAGTCCCTCGCCAACCGAGGCATCCCACTGCTTGTGATCGTCATTACGGAGTCCGATGCCCCACGCCCCGAACCCGGATCGGTCCTGCGCTCTCTCGATGTCCCCTTCCTAACGCTTCGTGCCGGGTCCATCCCTCAAGGCCTCGCTTCTCTCAACAGCCCATTAACAGGAGCCCAGACGCCAGACTGAGTCGAGCACTCGCACTCCCATGCCCCAGACCCCCTTTACCCTTCCCCCTCCCAAGTTGCTCCTCGCCTCGACCCTGCTTTTCTGGGGCGTCGCTACCGGTCAGTGGTTGATCGCAATCCCCCTAGCCGTAGCCCTCGAAACCCCTCGCTTCTATTCACACCGAATCCACCTCGATCTCGCGGACTTGCGTCGCGCAGGGCAACTCACTTCCTTGCTCACCGTCGGAGCTCTGATCACCGCGTTCAATACCAACGAGGGGCTCCAAGGTTTCCAGGCTCTCATGCAACCCGGCGTCTACGCCAATCAAACCGAGGCCCTCAAACGCATGACCCAAACCGCCGTGGCTCTCTTTCAATGGTTGCCCATCATTTTCTATCCCCTAGCCTGGATCGCCGCCTGGAGCGTAAATCCATCTCCAGACTGGCGCGCCATGCTCTGGTTCCATCGCGCGTTCTCGCCTGCCAATCTCTCCCAATCTCCCCCGCCCAAGTTCCGCGTTCTCCCACTCTATCCTTTCTTCCTCGTCTGCCTCGTCAGCTCCAGCGCGTCCCTCATCCCCGGGCCTTGGTTCCTTCTCGGGTGCACAGCGCTTTCCGCCTGGGCCTGTTGGGTGAATCGAAACCCTGCCACATCAAAAGCCTCCTGGATCGTCAACTTCTCGGTCATCGCCACATCCGCCTTGATGCTCTCGTTCCTCTATCAAATCGCCGAACGTAAAGCGAACGAACTCTACCTCCGCTGGATCCAACAAATGGTTCAAAACGCCGCCGATCCTCACGAGAATCGCACAGCCATCGGCTCCATCGGCCGGATCAAGAATTCAGGCCGCACTCTCTTCCGCGTCAAAGCTCAAGGCCCCTCCACCCCAAGCCTGCTCCGCGAAGGCTCCTACTCAACCTTCAAATCCCCCTCGTGGTACGCCACCAAAAAGAACCCTGGCACCGCCGCTCCGCTCGACGACGGCACCACCTGGCGGCTGTCCCCTCAACCCAAACCTCAACATCGTTCCGTCACGATCTCCCTCCCTCTGCCCGCCCGAAAGGGACTCCTCCCTCTCCCCAACGGAGCCTCGGAACTCCATAACCTGCCCGTCGTCACCCTCGAAACCAATCGCCTCGGCTTCGCTCATGTCTCCGATAGCCCTGGGTTCATCGAATTCACCACTCTCTTCTCTCCAGGCCAAGGCCTCGACGCCCCTCCCGATGCCGATGATCTCTCCATCCCCGACGCCGAACGTCCCGCCCTCTCCCGCACGCTCGCACCCCTCCCGTTGGACGGCCTTTCCAACCCCGACAAAGTCCGACGCATCGACAAGATGTTTAATGACCACTTCCGCTACTCGCTGTATCTCCAAGGCCCAGCCACCCCCTCCACCAATAACCCACCCTCCTCCCCAGTCGCAGATTTCCTCGAACGTACACGCTCCGGGCATTGCGAGTATTTCGCCACCGCAACCGTTCTCCTCCTCCGCCATCTCGGCATCCCCGCCCGCTACGCCATCGGCTTCTCAGTCCAAGAAAAAGTCGGCACTGAGTTCCGCGTGCGCGATCGCCACGCGCACGCATGGTGCCTCGCGTTCCTCAATGGTGAATGGCGCGACATCGATACCACCCCAGCCTCATGGCTTGCCACCGAACAAAGCCAGTCCGCTTGGTGGGAACCCATCGTCGACCTCCTTTCTACCGCATATTACGAATTTACAAAATGGCGCTGGAGCCAGTCCAGTGTCCGCCCTTATCTCAATGTCTTAGTCTGGTCCGCATTCTCTATCACCTTGGTCCTGTTTCTGATCAAAAAACGAGGTTCCTATTCACCTCCATCACCACCCGGATCCACCCCTCAGTTCACCATTCCAGGGACCGATTCCGAACTCTACCGCGTCGAATCCAATATCGCCCTCCTCCTCGGTGGACCTCGCCCGCTCCAAACCCCACTCGCCCACTGGCTCTCCCAAGCCGAACAGAGCCCACAACTTCCAAACTTCTCCCTCGGCCTGCACCAAGCCGTTCAACTTCACTACCGATATCGTTTCGACCCAAACGGCATCACTCGATCCGAGCGTGATCAACTGCGTTCGATCTGCCTCAACTGGA
>Ga0172373_10004827_pt1 | contig 18783 bp, 18 predicted proteins | sample Lak10m_2_FD_114546 | JGI IMG/M metagenome (GOLD analysis project Ga0172373, IMG submission 114546) | Freshwater microbial communities from Kabuno Bay, South-Kivu, Congo - kab_092012_10m | ecosystem: Environmental > Aquatic > Freshwater > Lake | place: Democratic Republic of the Congo...
AGCGCCTCGTCGGCGATGACGGTGGGGGCCCCTTCGCGCTCGTTCTGCAGCACGCGGAGGCTCGCCGTCCCGTCCACCTCGGCCACCCCGCTCAGGGTGTAGGTGACGCCCCGGTTCAGGAAGAGCTCGGTGTGGACTTCCCCCGGGCCCGTCACCCGGACACACGGAGGCGTGTCGCAGTCGGACGAGGCCGGGTCGAACACGGCGCCGTCCTCCGACGCCCACGCCACCGACGACTCATCGAGCCGGACCTCGGCCTCCAGCTCGGGGGACCAGGCCTCGTTCGCCGGGAGCGGGCACGCGGGGAGCGACGCAGAGTCGTCCCCGTCCTCCTTGCCGGGACAACCCAGCAGCAGGAGCAACGTCACGCGTCCTCGCGCCAGAACGAGTCGTCGACCGGCCGCGCGCCCGCCCTCCGCCGCACCCCCCGGTCGTTGGCCGCGAGGCGGGACAGGACGTACCAGGCCTCCGCCGGGTCCTCCACCCCGGCGCTCGCGGCGAGCTCGACCGCAGTGTGGGGCTCGGGGCCCAACGCGGCCAGGAGCCGGGCCGACGCCGAGAGGATGGCTCCGGCCGCCTTCTTTCCCGCCTCCACCCCCGGCTGGTGGTAGGCGTTGATGCCCACCCGGAGCGCGTAGAGGCCCACCGCCCGCTCGTAGAGCGCCACGACCGCCCCGAGGCGCCGCGCGTCGAGCCGATCGAGGGTGAGCGTGACCGAGGGGTGGCCCGCCTCGCGGAGCGCCCGCCGAGTGCCCAGCAGGAAGCCCTGGAGGTAGTCCCCCGAGTGCACCCCCGGCTCCACCTCGGTCCGGTCCCGCACCCCGTCGTCGAGCACGCCGAGGAAGGTGACGAAGTGATCGTCCGGGCCGTCACGGAGCTGTTGGACATAGGCGTGCTGATCCGTGGACCCCTTGTTCCCGTAGACGGTGAGGCCCTGGTGGACCACGCGACCCGCCAGGTCCCGCTCCTTGCCGAGCGACTCCATGACCAGTTGCTGGAGGTAGCGGGAGAGCAGGACGAGGCGATCGCGGTAGGGCAGCACCACCATGGCCCGGCGCCCCTGACCGCCGCCGAGGTGATGCCAGGCCAGCGCGAGGCAAGCGGCCGGGTTCCCGGCCACCGAGGGCACGCGGGTGAGGGCGTCCATCGCCGCCGCCCCCTCCAGGAATCCGTCGGTGTCGAGGCCCTGGAGGTCCATCGGGAGCACGCCGACCGCGCTGCACAGGCTGGTCCGTCCGCCCACCCAGTCCCACATGGGCAACCGGGCCCGCCAGCCCTCCGCCTCACGCCAGAGGGCGCTGCCCTCGCCGCTGACCGCGATGGCGGCCCGCGCGAAGTCCAGGCCGGCGCCGGACCAGGCGGCGCGTGTCGCCACGAGCGCGTTGCGCGTCTCCGCGGTGCCCCCGCTCTTCGAGATGCACACCACCAGCGTGTCGGAGCGGACCCGCGCGTGGAGCGCCCGCGCGAAGCCGTCCGGATCGGTGTTGTCCAGGAAACGCACGTCCATGGCGTCGTCCGGCCCGCCCAGGGCGTCGGCGACGAGCTGGGGTCCGAGCGCGGAACCGCCGATGCCGAGGACCAGGAGGTGGCGGAACCCATCGGCGTGGGCCCGCCGGGCCGCCTCGCGGCACGCCTCGCGCGTGGCGCGGATCGCGCCCCCCAGACCGTCGGGAGCGAGCTCCGGCGCGCGGAGCCAGTAGTGGCCGACCCGCCGGCCCTCGTCGGGGTTGCCCACGGCACCCGCCTCGATCCCGCCCATCGCCCGGAACGCATCGGCGAAGGCAGGCTCCGCCGCGGACAGGACCTCCGCGGGCACCGCGTCGAGCAGGTCGAGCGAGAGGCCGAGGCCGGCATCGCGCCAGATCGGTCCGTGCAATCGTGTCGCCAACGAAGCCTCCGACGGTCCACGTAGCCCAGGAGGCGCACCGGAGATAGGCGCGGCCGATGTCCCTCCTCCTCCTCCTCGCCATCGCCTGCTCGGGCGGCGCGTCCGCCACCTCGCCCGCCGCCGCCGCCACCGGCGGGCCCGCGGACGTCTCCGCCCTCACCGCCGTGCCCGCCCCTTCGGGCCTCGCCTGGTACGTCCTCGCCGAAGGCTCCGGCGCGGTGGCCGCGGCCGGGGACCAGGTGTCGGTCCACTACACCGGGTGGCTCGCCGACGGCACCAAGTTCGACTCCAGCCACGACCGGGGCAAGCCCATCAGCTTCGTGCTCGGCGCCCGCAAGGTCATCCGCGGCTGGGACGAGGGCGTGGCCGGCATGAAGATCGGCGAGAAGCGGCAGCTCCGCATCCCGTCGGCGCTGGGCTACGGCTCCCGCGGGGCCGGCGGCGTCATCCCGCCCGACGCGGACCTGGTCTTCGACGTGGAGCTGGTGGCGATCAAGGGGAAGTAGGGCCCACGAGCCGGACGCGCGCGAGGCCCTTCACGTTCCCGCAGCGTGTCCCTTCCCCGGGTAGCGCCAACACCCGGAACGGTCCCCCCGCCTTGGCCGGGAGCGGCTGACCGTCCAGCGCGTAGACCAGCACCGCGGCCCGCGCGCCCTCCACCGGGGTGGGACCGGCCACGAGGCCGTCCTCGGCCACGAGCACGAACTGCGCCGCGGGACCTCCCAGGGCGATGAGCTCGGAGAGCCACACCCCCTGCCCCGGGCGCCCGGGCACCACCGCCGCGACGTCCGGCACCTGCCCCGGAAGCGCGGCGAGACGCGCCGGATCCAGGAACTGGATCGAGCCGTCCACGGCCTCCAGTCGGATCTGCCCCGAGCTCGCCTCCGGACCGCACCGGGCCCCCTGGAGCGCGGCTAGCGCGCGCTCCACCACGGCCGGCTCGCGGGCGATCACGTCCACGCGGCTGTCCCGCCGCCACGCGGTGGGCTCGAGGTGGACCACCCCGCCCGCGCGGTCCACCCGGAACCACCCGAGATCGGTGCGGAAGAGCCCCTTGAGTCGGACCACCTCGGGATCCGCCGCCACCGCCCGCACGACGTCGAGCCGATGGACCTGCTCGGCCGGCGCGCTCCACGACCGGGCCTCGAAGCCGTCGGTGGAGCTCTCGGCAGCGTGGTGGCGGCCGTGGTCGTGCCCGTGGCCGTGGTCGTGGTCGTGCCCGTGCCCCTCGGGGGACGGGCTCTGGGCGAGCACATCGAGCACGTCGGCGGGCAACACACCGTGAGACGTCTCGATCACCCGGATGGGGGGAGGCCACACCTTTGCCAGCCGGGTCCGTGCAGCATCCAGCGCCCCCTCGGGCGCCAGGTCCAGCCGGTTGAGCACCACCACGTCGGCCCCCTCCAGGAGCTCGGTGAGCCGCGGCTCGGGGGGGACGGCCCCCGGATCGAGGAGCAGCAGGCTCGCTCCCCGCTCCACCCGCCCCGCCAGCGGGCCGCGGCCGAGCATGTCCACCACGTCGTGGGGGTGGGCGAGACCCGAGGGCTCCACGTAGATCCGGTCGGGCCGCACCGTGTCCAGGAGGGTCGAGACGGCCTCCACGAGCCCGGCCGGCGCCGTACAGCAGACACATCCGCCGGGGATGTTGCGGACCTGCAGCCCGTCGCCGAGGAGCGCCTCGTCGATCCCCGCCTCCCCCACGTCGTTCACCACCACCGCCGCCCGCTCGAGGTGCGCCCGCGCGGCGAGCAGGCGGGTGAGCGTGGTGGTCTTTCCCGCGCCGAGGAACCCTCCGACGACGTGAAACGGGACGCGGCTCACGGCTGGGGCAGCGTGTCGACCCAGCTCAGGACGCGGCCCACGTCGGCCCAGCGGGTCATGCGGCCATCGGCGCCCAGGAGCGTGATCACCAGCCGGCGGCCGTCCTGGGTCTCCACCATGGTGGTGAAACAGTATCGAGCCGTGTCGGTGTACCCGGTCTTCGCGGACCACACGAGGAGATCGTCACGGCCCTGCAGGCGATCGGTGGAGAAGAGCCGCCGGGCACGCTCCTTGTTGGTGCGGTGGATGTCCCAGAAGGGCGCCGAAGCCACCGGTTGCAGGAGGGGGTGCAACGCGACCGCGAGGGTTGCCCGGGCGACGTCCCGGGCGGTGGACAGGTTCTCGTCCTCCAGCCCCGACGGATCCGACCAGCTCGAGTTGGACATCCCGAGGTCCGCGCTCACCTCGCCCATGCGCGTCACGAAGCCGTCCACGTCCTCGCCGGCGATGGCGGCGAGCCCGTAGGCGGCGCGGTTGTCGGAGGCGACGAGCGCGGCGCCGACGAGGTCCCAGCCGGAGAGGCAGTCCCCGGTGGAGAGGCGGCTGCGCGCGCCCGACCGGCTCGGGTACTGGGCCGCACCCACACACAGCCCCTCGCTGAGGTTCTGCGTCGTGGCCACCAGCGCCAGGGCGGACACCAGCTTGGTGATCGACGCGACCGGCCGGATCACGTCCGCGTTCTTCTCGTAGAGGACCTCCCCCTGGTCCACGTCGAAGACGAAGGCCGACCGCGACCGGACCCGGGGCCCCTGGCGCGGACCCGTCGCGTCCATCTGCTCGACCGCCGCGAGGTCGGCGTCGCGGGGGAACCAGGACGGCGGGAACCAGGGGGCATCTTCCGTCGACACACGCGAGGGCACCGTGGCCGTGAGCCCGCCCTGGTCCGCACCGGCGACCGCGTCCGTGCTGGGCGCGACGGCGAGCATGACCGCAGTGAGCCCGGCCAGCGCGGTGGTCGACACGATGCGAACGGCCCACTTCACGGCACACCCCGAAGGACAGCCCTGCGAGTGTGGCCTGCTGAACTTGTCACGTCAAGGGTGTACGCGATCCATCAGCGGAGCCCCGATCTCGAGGAGCCAGGAGAGAGGCGCCTGCGCGGCGGGGAGACCGCCGTAGCGGGTGGAGAGGGCCGCCGTTTCGCGCCACCCCGCCTCGTCCCGGACGTGGAAGACCCCGTCCGCGAAGCCCGTGGGCTGGTCGCCCTGCAGGAACACGAAGACGCGCTCCGAGGTCCGCACCCGCGGCGCGCCGGGCACCGTCAGGCAGACCTCGCCGAGGCAACCGCCGAGGAGTCGGACCTGCACGGGGCGACCGTCGGCCGGGGTGACCGTGGCCAGGGTCCAGATCATCCCGTCGCGCGAGTCGGCGCGCAGCTCGGTGACGACGCCGTACACCGCGCCGTCGGACGCGGCCGCCAGCGCCTCGAGATCGGGGGGAGCGGCCCAGGTGGTGGCCCAGGCGGCGGAGCCGAGGAGCGCGATCATGCAACCTCCGGGCGACGGCGAGCGCGACCGAGCGCGAGGCCGGCCAGGGCGGCGAGGGTGGGGATGGCGAGGGGCGCACCGGGACGGGTGCCGCACAGCGCCGCGGCGAGGGGCTCGTACCGCGTGTCGAGGTCGGTCACGGTCACCTGGTCGCCCGGGTAGACCCCGACGGCGAGGGCGACGTCTCCGCTGGAGAGGTCGCGCTTCCGGGTCTCTCCCGGGGACGCCGAGGGGTACATCGTCGCCTCCGCCTCCTCCTCGAGGTGGCCGAAGCCCAGCGCGTGGCCGAACTCGTGGGCGAGGGTGTTCTGGAGGTCGTTCTTGTGGGGCTCGGCCTCCGGGTCGAGCGTCCACTCGTGATCGCGGGTGTTGATGCGGATGTCGAAGCCCACCGCCGTACCGTCCCGCTCGGACCACACGGTGGTGAGCGCGAGGAGCGAGGCGTCCGCGGTCCAGTCGTCGAGGAAGTACACGACGTTGACCTGGTCGTGCGCCGCGGTGGTGACCGAGGAGGCCCCCAGGTAGTTCATCTCCACTCCGGAGCCCTCGTGGCGCATCCACGCGCCGGCGGCGGAGACCACGGCGTAGACCACCTCCTCCTCCCGCAGCCCGTCCTCGTTGCGCGTGTTGGTCACGTAGCTCACGGGCATCGACGGCCAGACGATGGGGGCGTCGTAGTCGTTGAGCATGACGTCCGCCCACGCGTCGTCGTCGGCGACGGCCAGCCCGGCCAGAAGCACCACCATGGTTTCCTCGCTCCAGGCCGAGGATCGGAAGAGCCCTCGCCGACCATGAGCCGGGGGCGCCCGGTGGATAGAGCGCTGCGATGTGGACCCGCTTCCACCCCGCGACCGCCTGGCCCGTCGTGCTGGCCGGGTGCGCCGCCGACGCCCGCCCGGTGCCGGGGGTCACGGTGGAGCAGTTGGAGCTCCGCTCGGACGCCGCGGGGGTGGTGGAGGTCCCCTTCGCCGTGGAGGACCCCCGACAGCGGGTGCAGGTGATCGTGGAGGGACCGGGCACGCTCGCCACCGAACGGCTCACCGGTCCGCGCCGGGACGAGGTCCTGGACTGGGAGGTCTGGACCGCGGCGGACGAGTGGCTGACCGAGGCCATCTTTCCCACCACCTGGGCCACGACCCTGAACTGGCCGGTGCGGGAGGAAGACGCGCCGCTGGCCGAGGGGGACTGGCTCCTCGAAGCGGCGACCCTGGACGAGGTCGGGGCCTATGTGGGGGAGGTGGACGTGGACGTGACCATCCTCCGCGCCCTGCGCCGCGACCTCGGCTCGGGAACGCTGCCGGTGCTCGTCGCCTACGCGCGCGGTCTGGCCGAGGACCCCGAGGTGGTGGCCGGCGTGGAGGCCGGGGTGGGGGTCTGGGCGCAGCTCTACGAAGCGTACGGCCTGGAGCTACGGGTGGAGTGGACCACGCTCGACGTCGCCGCCACGCTCCCCGACGCGCACGAGGGGCTCCCCGAGGTGGAGGCGCTCCTGGAGGGCCGGACCGAACGGACCGTGCTGCTCCTGGTGGGCGACACGCTCGCCGGGAGCCCCACCTGGTACGGGCAGGCCGGCGGCATCCCCGGTCCCTTCCACCCCACCCCGGCCGCGGTGGTGGAGGTGAGCTGGCTCGCGCACGCGGGGGCGGACGGGCGATTCAGCGCCGACGAGACACGGCTCTTCGGCGAGACCATGGCCCACGAGACCGGCCACTACCTCGGGCTCTTCCACCCGGTGGAGGACGGCTTCGCCTGGTTCGACGCGCTGGACGACACCCCCCGCTGCGCCGAGGAATCGGAGTGCGAGGCGGTGCTCGCGGACAACCTCATGTTCCCCTGGCCGGTCTGCGCGACGGCCGAGACATCGAGCTGTGTCGCCCAGGAGCTGCTCACCGAGGCGCAGCTCGGGGTCGCGCGGCGCTGGGTAGGAGTGGACGGATGACGCCGTTCTTGATCGCCGCCACCCTGGCCGGCGAGCCGGACGCGCTGACGCGCGCGCTGGCCCACCGCGAGGGCCCCCGTTGCGAGGTGGAGGCGTGGTCCGGCCCTGCCCTCCGCGACGCGCTCCTGGCCCGGGCCGAGCACCCCGACGCCATCGGCGCCGTCCCCGCGGCCGGCTGCCTGGTGGAGCGCTACGCCGACGACCCGGTCGTGGGCGCCCGCTTCGAGGCCTGGGCCTCCGATCCCGACCGCGTCGGGTTGACCTTCGTGGTCTTGAGCGCCCTCGATCGACTCCCTGCCCCTCTCGCGGACCGCGTCGCCGACGCCGCCCTCGCCACGCCGGACCCGCGCTGGCGCGCGCGCTTCCACACCCTCGTCGCCGGCGCCGGGCGCCCCACTCCCCCCCGATGAACGCCGGCACCCTGGTCGTCCTGCCCGATGCCGCCGCCGCCCGGCATCGGCCCCCGTCCGACCATCCCGAGTCGCCCGAGCGCCTCCGGGCCGCGTTGGACGCGGTCGCGTCGTTGCCCGCCGGCCTGGTCCGCATCGCCCGCGCGCCCGGCGCGCCGGACCCGGACGTCCTCGCCCGGGTGCATCCCCCGAGCCACCTGGAGGGCCTCCGCTCGCCCGTTGGCTACGCGGAGGACGGCGAGACCTGGGTGGGTCCAGGGAGCCTCGAGGCGGCGCTCGCCGCGGCCGCCGCGGCCGAGACGCTCGCGCGGGCTGTCGCCTCCGGGGAAGCCCGCAACGGCTTCGCCGCCACCCGCCCGCCCGGCCACCACGCCCACGCGGAGCGGGTGAGCGGGTACTGCCTCCTCAACAACGCGCTGATCGCGGTGGCGAGCCTGCGTGCGCACGGGCTTCGGCGCGTGGCGGTGGTGGACCTGGACGCCCACCACGGGGACGGGACGGAAGCCGGGCTCGCCGGGGATCCGGAGGCGTTCTTCGCGTCCGTGCACCAGGAGCGGCTCTTCCCCGACTCGACCGGCCACCCAGAGGAGGGCCCGGGCCTGCTGAACGTCGCCCTGGCCCCGGGAGCGGGAGACGCCGCCCTGCTCGAGGTGGTGCGACGAGTGGAGGCCGCGGTCGAGGCGTTCGCGCCGGAGGTGCTGGTGCTGAGCCTCGGAGCCGACGGCCACGCCGAGGACCCGATGTCGGAGCTCTTGTACTCGACCGGGGGGCTCACCGCGGCGGTGAGACGTCTCGTCGAGCTCGCCGAGCGCCGCTGCGCCGGGCGCATCCTGGTGTTGTTGGAAGGCGGCTACGACTACCGGAGCCTGGAGGCGTGCGTGAGCGCGTGCATCTCCACCCTGGCCGACGCCGCGGCAGCCGCCGGGCCCCGATGATCCCCGACCGCGTGGGGCGGAGGACCGCGCGCTGGGCCGAGGCGGTCGGCGCCTCCGCGCGGGCGCTCCGACCCGACCCCGCGCTGCTCGACACCCGCCGCGCCCATCGCCTGGAGCCCCGGGCGCGCCAGGGTCCGCTGGGCATCCTGTCCGACCCCGAGGGCCGCCGCTTCGTCAACGCCCTCTGGGCCGCCGACCTCGGCGCCTACCCCCACCCGGCGGACCAGGTGGACTACCCGCGCCTGGCCTGGGTGGTGAGCGTGTTCCCGCAGGGGTTCACGCTCTGGACCGTCGAGGGCCCCGACGGAGCGCCGCTCCCGGTCGGGTACACCGGTTGGTACCCGGTCACCGAGGCCAACCTCCGGTGGCTCCTCGACCGGCCCGACGAGCTCCGTCACCGCGGTCAGCTCGTGCCGCTGCCCTCGGTCGGGCCCACCGACGTGCTCTACCTGTTCAACTACAGCGTCGTCGGGCCCCTCCGTCACACCGCGCTGAGCCGCGCGCTCCTCGCCGAGCTCGCCGGGCAGCTGGACGCCCACCCCGGGCACGAGCGCGCCGCGATCACCGTGAGCGCCGACGGCGAACGCGCGGCGGCCCGCTTCGGGTTGAGCCCCCGGGTGGAGGTGCGGGTGGACGGGTCGCTGGAGCGGGTGCACACGAGCGGCCCGCGGCCGTGAGGGTGCGTCGGCCCGCAGAGGGACCCCCGCCGTCACACCGCCCCATGCTTCCGGTACCATCCGACCCGTGACGCTCCTCCTCCTCGCCTGCGCCGCACCCGACGCCGTGGACTCCGCCCCGAGCGCGGGGGACAGCGCGGCGGACACCACGCCGATCCACACGATCGACGACACCGCGGTCACCGAGACCAGCGGCACCACGACACCTCCCGACGACACGGCGCTCACCGACTCCGGCACCACCGAGACCGACAGCTTCCCGCCGCCCGCGCTCGACGACTGCATCACCGACGGCACGCCCGGCCACCACGTCTACACCTGCAACGATCACGTCTTCGATCTCGAGCTCCCCGCCGCCTGCCTCGACGCCCCCTGCGGCCTCATCCTCGACGTCCACGGGATGACCATGGACGCCACGATGCAGGACGCGAACACCGGGCTGCGCGCGCTCGGCACCGCCCACGGCTACGTCGTGGTGCAGCCCACCGCCCCGGGGGACCCTCCCTTCACCTACTGGGACGACGGCGACGACGACGCCGTGTGGGACTTCTTCGAGCGCACCGTGGCCGCGTTCCACCTGGATCCCGCCCGCCTGCACGTGACCGGCTTCTCCCAGGGCGGGTCGATGAGCTGGCGCCTCCTGTGCGCGCACAGCGACGTGCTCGCCTCGGTCGCCCCCGCGGCCGGCTGCGACGTCCCGCTCGTCCCCGAGTGCGCCTTCGAGGACGGCGAGGCTCCGGCGCACCCGATCCCCACCCTGTACATGCACGGCACCGAGGACAACATCGTGGCCTTCGACTGCGCTCCCGAGCGGATCGAGGCCGCCGTCGCGACCTGGGGGCTGGGCACGGAGACCGTGGTCTCCCAGGACGGCGAGCACCTCTGGCGACGCTGGACGGGAGCCACCACCCTCGAGTTCGTGCAGCACGACTACCGCGCCCGCTCCGACCTCCTCGGGGGCCATTGCTTCCCCGGCAGCGAGGACCTGGACGGCGGCGCCGACGGCCAGCTCTTCGGCTTCGGCTGCGACGGCACGACGGCGTTCGACTGGGGCGAGGCGGTCATGGCCTTCTTCGCCGCTCACCCCAAGGCCGACGCCCGCTGAACCCGCCCTCCGTCCGGGGACCGCGTCAGAGCTCCGCCCACGGGAAGGCCACCACCTCGTCGATGCGCGCGGCGCCGGTGAGCATCATGAGCAGCCGGTCCACGCCCACCGCCATCCCCGCGCCGGCCGGGAGCCGATCCAGCTCGGCGAGGTAGCGCTCGTCCAGCGCCACGGCGGGGAGCCCCAGCCGACCTCGCTCCACGTTGGCCGCCTCGAACCGGGCCCGCTGGGCCGCAGGGTCGCGCGCGAAGGGGAAGCCGTCCGAGATTTCCAGCCCCCGGACGAAGAGCTCGCTCCGATCCACCACCCCGTCGGCGCGATCGGCCACCGAGGAGCCGAGGAAGGCCGGCCACCGGACGAGCCACACGGGCCGGTCCGGGCCCAGGCCACGTTGGACCTCGTCGAGGAGGAGGGTGAACAGCGCCCCGGCGTCGTCCTCCACCCCGTCGGGCAGGTGGGCGAGGTGACCGCGGGCGAGGGGGAGGAGCTCGGCAGCGTCGTAGCGCTCGGGGGCGGCACCGAAGGCGCGCGCGAAGGCCTCGGCGACCGAGAGGCGCTCGAAGGGCACGGCGAGGTTCACCTCTCCGTGCGGGCCTGGGGCGAACGGCCGGCCGTGAAGCACCCGGGCGAGCCGCTCCACCAGCGCCTCCAGATCCCCCTCGATGTCGGTGAGCGACGCGCCCGCCCGACCCCACTCGAGCATGGTGAACTCGGGGTTGTGGTGCGCGCCGAGATCCCCGGCCCGGAAGTTCGCCTGCAGGGTGTAGACCCGAGGGGCGCCCGCGGCGAGCAGGCGCTTGATCTGGTACTCGGTGGAGGTGGTGAGGTAGTGCCGCCCCACCTCGAAGGACGCGATCCAGGGGTCGGGGGCGGTGCCGCGGACGAGGCTCGGGGCCTGGAGCTCCAGGAAACCCTGCGCGTCGAACCAGGAGCGGAGCTCCTGCAGAACCCGGTGGCGGACGGCGAGCGCGGCGAGCGAGGCGGCCATCGGGCTCAGTCCGGGTGCCAGCCGGTCAGGCGTTGACGTGCGACGCGGGCCAGGAACGCGGTGTTCCCCAGGAGGTAGCGACGCCACAGGCGACGCGGCTCGGTGAGCAGGCGGGCGAGCCACTCCTGGTTGTTGTAGAGCACGGCAGGACCCCGGCTCACCTTCCCGCTCACGAAGTCGGCCGTGGCGCCGAGCACCCACACCACGGGCACCTCGATGCGGTCGCGGTTGGCGGCCACCCACCCCTCCTGCACCGGCGTCCCCATGCCCACGAGCAGGATGTCGGGACGAGCGGCGTTGATGCGCGCGATCAGCGCGTCGTTCTCGGCCCCTTCCTTGGCGTGGTAGCCATGGTCGGCCACGATCTCCAGGCCCGGGTTGGCCTCCATCAGCACCGTGGCCGCCTTCTCGGTCACCCCCGGCTCGCTGCCCAGCCAGAAGAGCCGCCACCGCCCCGCGGCCGCCCGCCCGAGATCGTGGATCCAGTCCGCGCCGGTCATCCGCTCGGGGATCGCGTCCCCCAGCACCGAGGCGCCCAGGCGCACCCCCGCCCCGTCGCAGTAGCAGACGTCCGCCGCGTTGAGGAAGGCGCGGAGCGCCGGGTCCCCGACGCTGGTGTTGAGGACGTGGATGTTCGCGTAGGCGACGGTGGCGCGGCCCCCTGCGGCGACCAGGCCCTCCACGCGGGCGAGCAGCTCGGCCCAGGTGCATCGGTCGACTTCGACGCCGAGGATGTCGATGTGGGGGCGCATGTGGCTCCGGGACTATCCCCGGGACGGGGCCCCGGGCAGTGAGGGTATCGGACCAGCCGAGGACTCGATAGACCCCGACGATGCCCCTGCTCCTCGTGCTCCTGGCCTGCACCGGCAAGGAACCGGTCGACGACAGCGCCCCCCTCCCCCTGTTCGCGATCGTCGAGCCCGCCGAGGGCTCCACCGTCGGGCGGTGCTTCACCGCCGTGGCCCGCACCAACGGCGTGACCCTGGTGGACCCCACCACCCACCCCTCCAACGCCGACGGAGAGGGCCACTGGCACATCCTCCTCGACCAGCGCTACTTCGTGTGCGAGGCCGAAGCCTGCGACGTCCGCATCGAGGACGTGGAGCCCGGCCCCTTCACCCTCGTCGGGCAGCTGGTCGAGAACGACTACACGCCCTGGCTCGACGAGGACGGGGCCGAGGTGAAGCACGAGGTGCCGCTCACCCTGACCGACGGCGGCTGCGACACCGAGACCTGACCGACGCTCACCGCGTCTGGCCGGCCCCGTACACCCAGTAGATGCCGACGAACTGGCTGTCGGCGTTGTTGAAGGGCACGGTGCCGGTGCCGGCGGTGGCCCGGCCGAGGAGCACGTCCATCTGGTCGTTGGCCGCCCAACCCGACCACACCGAGCTGGGGACCGTGAAGCTGCCGTCGTCCCGGAGCGCGCAGGTCACGAGCTCGGTGTACACGTAGTTGCCCGAGCTGGGGGGCTCCTCGTGGAGGTCCCGCCCCAGGTAGGCCAGCATGTAGTCGCCGCCGCTGCCGGTCCAGGTGAGGGTGAAGCTGCTGCGGTTGATGGAGGGGACGGTGGAACCGCCGATCGCCGGGCTCGACACCGAGAAGCTCGCCGGGGTGCGGACGATGTCGGGGAACTCGAAGCTCGGGAAGTCCGTGGGGCTGATCGTCTGCATGTCGTAGCTGGCGTTCTGATCGAAGTCCCCGTTGGAGAGATCGCCCGCGTCGAACATGCCGTAGGTGGAGTCCCAGGTGTGCCGCAGGGTGCCGCCGTCCGGGGCCACCAGGGTCGCGTTGGGGACGTCGAAGTCGTAGTAGTAGATGTCCGGCCCGGAGTAGCTGTACTCGGACTGGCAGGTGTCCAGGGTGGACGCGTAGAGCGAGTAGTACATCGCGTCCACCGGCACGGTGAACCAGAAGGTGGAGTAGCCGAAGTCCCGGGGGGTGCCGGACCAGTAGGACCCCACGATGTCGTACCACTCGAAGGCGCCCATCACGCCGGTCAGCCCGGCGCCGTCCTGGATGTAGTAGAAGCCTCCGGTCAGACCGCCCGTGCCGGAGTCCGTCGTGACCGAGATGTCCACGCTCCCTTCGGTGTCGTAGGGGGGGGTCTGCACCTGGATCGTGTTGCGGGTGACCGAGTCCACCGTGGCCAACACCCCGCCGAACCGGACGGAGGCCGTCTCGTCGAAGGGCCCGCCGGAGATGGTGACGCTGGCGCCACCGGCGGTGGTGCCGTACTCGGGGTTCACCGAGTCCACCGCCAACGCGGTGATGTCGGTGTCGGCATCGGCGTCGGCGTCCGAATCGGCGTCCGCGTCGGCGTCTCCGTCCGCGTCGGCGTCGGTGTCCGCGTCGGTCTCGTTGGTGCCGGAGAGCCCGGTGTCCCCCTTCACGGTGTAGCTGAGTCCGAAGCCGCACCCGGGGAGCAGCACGGACCACAGCAGGGGCAGGCGGAGCATCACCGCAGGAGTGTAGATGCGCGAGGGCCGGGGCGCAAGGCGGCGCGCCCCCCCTACGCCAGGGCCGTGACGCGACCCGGAGGGATCGGGCTCTCTTTCATCCGGTCGGGCTCGACCAGGAACTTCAGGAGGTTCTTGGCGCTCTTGGCCTTGTGCCGCAGGTCTTCCAGGGAGCCCACGTTCCGGGACTGCTTGAGCACACCCGAGGGGGAGAGGTACTGGACCGCGTACGCCAGCTTCAGGGCGAGGCGCAGCTCCGTCGCCGAGAGGTGAGGGAGGTCCACGATCACGTCCCGCGTGTTGTCCGCCGGGGTGAAGTCCCCGTTCTTGAGCCACCCGTTCGCGCGGGCGACGTCGTAGAGCTCCGTGTTGGGGGACGGAAGCGCGACCGAGAAGTGCACGAACCGGGTGCCGAGACGACGGGACATCCGCCAGGAGTTGAACAGCGTCTTCCAGGTCTCGTTGGGGGAGGCCCCCATCAGCACCGACACCTCGGGCTCGACCCCGGCCGCCTTGCAGGTCTCCACGGCCTTCACGATGTCCTTGACCTTGATCTCCTTGACCATGTCCTCGAGGAGACCGTCGTCGAAGCTCTCGCTCCCCATGTAGACCATCTTGCAGCCGGCCCGACCCATGCGCTCCACCGTCTCCCGGTCGTGCAGCATGTTGGCGCGGGCGAGGCAGATCCACTGGAGGTTCAGGGGCTCGATGGCGTCGCAGATCTCGCGGGTGCGCCCCTTGCCCCAGGTGAGGATGTTGTCCGCGATCTCCACCGCCTGGTAGCCGAGGCCGGCGATCTCGCGCATCTCGGCGGCGATCTGTTCGACGGAGCGCTTCCGTAGCGGCGGCCGCTCCACGTAGGTGGGCTGGGTGCGCTTGAACTCGAGCTCGATGGTCTGGTCGATGCCGTTCGGGGTGCAGAAGGTGCAGCGGAAGCCGCACCCGCGCGAGAAGACGGCGGTGGTGATGGGGTAGCGGTCCAGCCGGTTGGCCCGGTACTGGCCCAGGAGCAGACGGCGGTCCGGGATGGGGAGCTCGGGCACGTCGAGGAGCTGGCGGAAGCCCCCGCGCTCGAGCGCGCGACCGTTCCACCACGCCAACCCGTCCACGGCCTCGACGCGACGGCGTCCGGCCCAGACCTCGGACAGCTCGAGCAGGGTCATCTCCGGCTCGCCCAGGAGCGCGAAGGTCTGCCCGTCGGCGACGAACTCCTCCGGCTTCCAGGTGGCGGCGGTGGCCATGAACACGCCGAGCACGCCGGGCTGCGCCTCGCGGAGCACCCGCATCGCCCGCAGGTCTTCCTCGGCCGAGAGGTAGACGGCCCAGGAGCACGCGACGTCGAAGCGGTTCGATCGGACGAAGGCCTCGAAGCCGGGTCCGTCCACCCCCTCGGCCGGACAGTCGAGGAAGCGGATGTCCCACCCCGCCCGCTCCCGCATCCAGGTGGCGACCTGGAGGAAGTGGATGGGCGGCTTGTAGTCGTACCCGTAGTTGCAGCCGTAGACGCGATCGATCGGCGTCTTCCGACGGTTGTAGTCGGACGGCGGGACGTAGAAGAGCGCGCGCATCAGCTCACCAGCTCGGCGTAAGTCTCTTCGAGGGCAGTCAGCCACGCCACAGCCGACCGGTCCTTTCGTACACGCGCGCAAGCCAGGCTACCGAGTTCGGCGCAGCGCCCGGAATCAGCCGCCAAGGCGCCGAGCGAACGGGCGAGCGCGCCCGGCGCGTGCGGCGGGACGAGCAGGCCGTCCACCCCGTCGCGGATCTGCTCGGGGACGCCGCCCACCGCGCAGGCGACCACCGGACGTCCGATCATCTGGGCTTCGAGCACGGCGTACGGGTCGTTCTCGGGCCAGCTGGACGGCACCACGACGATCCGCGCGGCGGCGATGTGCCCCGGGACCGCCGCGGGCGGCACGTGTCCGAGCAGCCGGACGTTGGCCGGCGCCTGGGCGGTGAGCGAGGCCCGCAGGGGGCCGTCCCCGATGAGCGTGAAGCGCACGTCCGGGAGCTCGCGCGCGGCCCGGACCAGGTCCTCGACCCCCTTCTCGGGCGCGAGCCGACCCGCGTAGAGCACGCCTTCCCCGACGCCCTCCGCCGCCGGGCGCTCGGGCACGAAGTTCGGGTGGTGACGGAGGCGCTCTGCCGGCACACCGAAGGCGCGGAGCCGTTCGAGGAGGAAGCGGGACGGGCAGAGGAACCGGTCCACCTTGCTCCAGATCCCCGCCGCGGCGTGGAGCCACTTCTCCACCGCCACCGACACGCTCTGCCAGCGATCCCCGCGGCGACACCGATGCCGGATGGCCTCGTGGTACCGGTGCCCCCGGCAGCGCTCGCACGCGGCGCCGTCCACGTAGAGGTGGGCGTTCGGGCAGACGAGCTCGTAGTCGTGCACGGTCCAGACCACGGGGACCCCCGCCGCCCGCAGGGGGCCCAGCACCGAGGGGGTGAGGTGACGGTGGACGTGGTGGAGGTGGGCGACGTCGGGCCGCACGTCGCGGAGCAGGGACACGAGCGCATCGGCGGCGCGCCGGGACCAGATCGCCTCCGGAAGGCGCCGGAGCTGTGCCGCGCGGGGCGCGCCCACCACCTCGAGCCACGGGGGCCAGCGGGTCTCCCAGACCGAGGGGAGGTTGTCGGGGTGGCGCATCGCGAAGGGGACCACCTCGTGGCCGGCCCGGCCGAGGAGGTCCACCATCCCGAACAGGCAGGTGGTGTCGCCCCCGCGCGGGTGCCAGAAGGAGGACACGGCGAGCACCTTCATCGGCGGCTCCGCCACGCCAGGCCCCACACCAGTCCCAGCACCGCCCAGTGGGTCTGCGAGAAGGTCTCGGTGGAGAGCAGCAGGTTGACGTGCAGGGTGAGGAACGCGACCCAGAGCGCCCGATCGAGCCGTCCGCCCCCCGAGGCGCCGGCGCGCAGGGTCCACGCCGTGGCCCCCATCGCCAGCCCCCACCCCAGGAGTCCCAGGAGCCCGAACTCGCTCGCCACCTTCTGCACCACCCCGTGCGCGTCCACGCCGTTCACCCGGTAGTCCGGGAAGGTGTGCACCTCCACGAGCGTGTTCGAGCCCGCCCCCATCCCCGTCCAGGGGTGCTCGACGAACATGGACCAGGCGCGCTTGTCCAGGGAGTGGCGGGAGCGCGCGGCGTCGAGCTGGGCCAGGGAGCCGGTGAGGAGCGGCGCGTAGAGCGCGGCCAGCGCCCCCCCGGCCACGACCAGGGCGAGGAGACCCCGACGATCCGAGAGCGGGCGGCCGCGCACGTGGATGAACCAGCCCAGCGCGAAGGCGGCGCTGATCCAGGCGGTACGGGACACGGACAGCGCCAGGGCGAGGAGCACCACCGCCAGCACCGCGCGGGCGCGCCCGTCCCCGGCGGGTGCCAGCCCCAGGATGAGGGGGACCAGCGGCGCGAGCGCCACGGCGAGGGTCTTGTGGTTGTTGGTCAACCCGGCGATGGCGGTCCACCAGAGCGAGTTCCCCGCCTCGATCCGGCCGACCGAGCTCCAAAGCAGGAGCCCGGCCGCGGCGAGGGCGGAGAGCTCGACCACGAGGCGCCAGCCCTCGACCCGCAGGGTCCGCGCCACGGCCCAGGCGAAACCGCCCCCCCAGGCCAGGTAGAGGAAGACCGGCTTTCGGAACAGCGTGTACCGCGCGGCCCCGGCGTCGGGGGCGTCCGACGCGGCTAGCAGCCCCGCGATCACGAGGAGGACCCAGCCCGGCCACCCGGGCAGGGGGACGGCGTTGCCCCGCCTCCACGCCAGGGCCACGAAGGGGAGCAGCAGGAGCACCGCGAGGTCGGCGGCGGGGATGTTGATCACGCGCCCGGCCAGATCCGCCCGCACCTCGAGCCCGATGTAGGGGAAGAACAGGAAGGCGACGATGGCCAGGAGCACGATCACGGGCCCCTCCGGGTCCACGCGGCGCCCGCGGCGAGCAGCAGGAGGTAGGGAACGGCCCAGATCCAGAGCCTCGCCTCCTGGACGGACGCCGGGGGCTCCCCGATGCTCGGGAGCGCCAGGAGCCCCGCGATGAGGGTCACCGCCCCCGCCCCCCACCAGGCGCGGGCGGGCAGGGTGCCGCGCAGCTCGGGGAGCAGGACGAGGAGGGCGGCGCCGGCCGCGCAGAGGTTGGTGGCCGAGGTCGCCCCGGCGAGGCCCACCAGCCCGAAGCCACGGTAGAGCAGGGCGTCGAGGAGCAGGTTGAGGGCGAAGGAGAACACGCCGAGCCGCAACACGAGCCCGTACCGCCCCTCCACGATGTGGGCCTTCACCACCAGGGCACCGAGGAGGGAGCAGAGGACCCCGGGAAGGAAGGCGCCCAGCGCCGCGCCGGTGGCCACCGTGGCGGAAGGGGGGAACTGGCCGCCCTCGAAGAGCAGCCGGACGAGCGCCTCCCGGCCCACGAACATCCCCCCCAGCACCGGCGGGGCGAGGACCGCCACCCACCACAGGCTCTGGGCCACGGCGCGGTGTCGCTCCACCCCGCCACCCTCGGCGCGGACCCGGGCCCAGGTGTTGAACGCCACCACCAGCAGCGAGCCTTCCAGGAAGGTCTGGGGGATCACCCGCACCCGGTCCGCGTACTCGAGCAGCGACACCGAGCCCTCCGGGAGCGCGCCGGCGAACAGCCGGTCCACCCACACGTTGAGCGCCACCATGCTCTCCCCGGCGAGCACGGGGACGAGGCCCAGCGCCGCCGTCCGCAGCGCGGGCGGGAGGCCGAACCCCGGCACGGGCACCACCCCGGCGCCGCGCAGGGTGAGGAGCAGCCAGGCCCCCTCCGCCGCGGCCCCCACGCACATCGCGAGGGGGAGGACGTCGGGACCCTGCCCCCGGAGCGCCGCCGTGAGCCCGAGGAGCGCCGCCGCCCGGATCACGGGGGAGAGGGCCGCGCGGGCGTACCGACCGTGCACCTCCACCGCCGCCCGGACCGCGGCGTTCACCGCGCTCACCCCCACGAAGGGCACCAGCTCGACCGCGAAGCGGGCCGCGTGGGCGCGGGTGGGCGCGTCGAATCCGGTGACGTGGGGAAGCAGCGGGGGGAGCGCGGCCGCGGCGAGCCCCCCCACGG
>Ga0172373_10004828_pt1 | contig 18782 bp, 30 predicted proteins | sample Lak10m_2_FD_114546 | JGI IMG/M metagenome (GOLD analysis project Ga0172373, IMG submission 114546) | Freshwater microbial communities from Kabuno Bay, South-Kivu, Congo - kab_092012_10m | ecosystem: Environmental > Aquatic > Freshwater > Lake | place: Democratic Republic of the Congo...
AAGATAAGTTTTATCTTTTCTTTTTTTCTTTTTATTTTTCAATATTTTATTAATATTGGTTTTAAAAAAATTCAAGTGGTTCTCTAAGTTACCACTTAATTAATGATGTGTTCATTATTTTTAAGTCATATAATAGTTTTGTCATATCTTTTGGTTTCTCGTATACTGGTATTTCTATTTTTTTAAATGTATGTATTAAATCATCATTTCCACTATATAACCAGAAAGGAGTTGTTTTATAATGTTTTAATTTAGTGGTATAAGTATCATATGCTGATTTATTGCCAATATTTCCATCACTTAATATTAAATCTAATCCATCAGGTTTTGTTTCATCAAATCTATCTACTGATAAAAATGGTATGATTTCCATATTATAATTTCTTAATAAGTTAATCATTAATTCTTGTATCATTTTATCATCTTCTATGTAAGCTATTTTCATAATTATTTCGCCTTTTTATTCTTTCATACTTCTAAATAATAAAATACTAAAAAATAAAATCAAAGATAAAAATATAATAAGATATATCTTATAATTACTATCAAGCTTCGCTAAAAAATTAATACTATCTACTTCATGTTCTATAATAATCGTGCTATTCATTTTTTAAAACCTCTTTATTTTTTCTTGGTCTACCTAATTTTTTACCCCACGCTTTAGCTCTAGCCAATCCCTCTAAAGTTCTTTCTCTTATTATTTCTCTTTCAAATTGTGCAAAACTACTAAAAATATTTAGTATTAATTGTTGCGAAGCATTATAATTTTTTTTATCAAAATCAAAACCGTTCATTATTGCTACAAATCTTCCACCATTATTTATTATATATTCTATATCCATTACTAATTCTTGCAAACTCCTTGCAAATCTATCTATTCTTACAACTACTATCGTATTTATTTCTCCCTCTCTAAACATTTTAATTACTTTATCCTTTATTGGTCTTGTTTTTCTACTACTCATTTCTTCTTCAAAATAATAATAGTCTTTTTCTGTTAATCCTTGTCTTTGTACCCACTCTAATAAAACTTTTTTTTGATTAGCATTAAATAAATCATCTTTGCTAACTCTTGCGTATAAACAATATTTCATATTAATAACCTCATTTAATATATTAAAAAAGATTAATATATTAATAAATTTTGCTAAATAAACGTGCGTTTATTATAAAATAGTTATATCCCCTAAAAAAAATGTAATAATTACATAGGGGGTTTATTTTCTTCTTCTTTTAATATATTAATCTTATTTTGTTCTTTTCTTTTTTTCCATATTAAACGCATTTTTTCTGCGTGTGCTTGTTTCCACTCTTCGCTTTTTGTTTTCGGGCTTATATGATCTGTCATATTAATCACTCCTCATTTGTTGGTCTTACTTGTTGTAATACTCTATCATTACCACATATTTTACAACTTTGCTTATATAGGTAATCGGCTACTAATGTTTTGTATGGTATTTCTGTTTCATTTATATTAAAACAATTTATACATATTGTTTTAGTCTTATATATTGTTTGTCCGTTCATTTTAAACTCCTTATTAATCTTTTTCTCATTTCTTTAAATTCATTATATTGGTATAATAATTTTTTTTCTATTAAAAATTTATTATAACTATCGTATTCTCTAGCTAAATATATAGCTAAAAAACTTGTTATTCCTAATCCACACACTAAAACTCCTAATATATAACCTATTTGTATTTCATTTATCATTTTTTTCACTCTCCTACATTTTTTATTAACCATTTATATATTACATAAAATATTAGTAGTGTTATACTTAGAAATAATATAAACTTCTTTGCCGTAGGGGTTAGCACTCTGTATAACACTACTAATACTATGATTATTAATAATCCTATTATTATTGGCTTGGCTTCCATAATTTTTCTAACCTTTTATTACAACTAGGACAATATTGTTCTTTATTTAATATTTTAAATAAGTCTTGCTCATCATTTTCTTTATATTTATTAAATATACTATAACATTTTCTACATCTTTTAATAATGTTATCTGCATAATATATAACTCCCATTTTTTTTACTTTATCTTTTCCGTGTTTATTAATAAAATTTTGTGCTTCTTCTTTAACTTTCATTATATCCACCCTTTAATATTTAATATTAATATTAATATTATAGCCCAAAGTATTAGTAAGGCTCTAATTTTTCTTTCGTTTTTTTCTATTACTTTTAATATTTTCATTGTTTAAAACTTTATTTCTATAAAATAATTTACCTGTTGCTTGTCCTAATATAACATCACTTATTAATATTAGGGTGTCCCAATGTTTGTAACTCCAGTAAATACCCCATATTAACATAGTTATTATATATATAGTAGCAAATAAGCCACCAACTTCTATTGCTAATACTAATAATATGGCTTGTAGTATAATAAATAGTATATTGGAGTATTTTTTAATATACATATTTCCAAACCCCGTAACTATTATATATATAGGTAACCTTATACAACTTTTCCACCTTTTTTATTTTTATTAAACACATTTTCTCTAAAAAGTTCTATACTATCCTTACTATATGCTTTGCTTCCATTTGGTAAATCAAAGTAATCTCTATCTTTAACTAATACTCCTCGCTTTATTAGATTATTAACATTTTTTCTTAATATATTAACACTTATTAAAGTTTTATCTGCTACCTTTTGTATGCTTAATAAATCCTTTCTAGTAATCTTACTACCATACTTCTCATAAAACTCTTTACTCTTATCTTCCATACGCTCTTTTTTCTTTATTAAATAATCATCTAATAAAGCGCCTTTATATTTCTTAAACCACCCACAATATAAAGCTCTATATCTATTATTATATAATGTCTTAAGCTTTAAATTCTCATACTTTTCAAAGATTTCTAACAGTCTTTCTTTTGTAAAATAATAATATAGTCTAGGATTATCTACTGTTTTAGTAGCTACAAATATTACGCCTGTAACTCTTTCATTGATAAATAACTTATCTAAATAATCTATTGTCGGATTGCACCATATATGGAAAATGTTTTTACCTCTATTAGCTAAGTATAAGTCTATTAAATCTTTATTCCACTTACTTAAACTATCTCTCTTAGATACATTGGCTTCGTCATATGCTAGTAGTCTTGGTTTTTCTTCAAATTGTATTTTATATTGTATATCTGCTAAGTCATTTCTTGTTAATCCTACATAATCTATACTACTTTTTTCTAGTAAATATTCATCTTCAATATATAACATTAAATTACTTTTACCAGTTCCAGTAGTTCCACATATAACTATTAAAGCGTCGTCATCTCTTTCATTAAGTTTTACTTTTATACTATTAACTATTTTATGTAAAATATTATCGTGGTTACCTTCTTTATTAAAATTATTAGCATAAAACATATTCTATTTCACCTTTTAAATTATTTTGTTCCAATCTTTTGTTAGCTATATCACAATATTCTTTATTCATTTCAATACCTACAAATTGTCTGTTTAGTTTCTTACACGCTACTCCTGTTGTTCCTGAGCCTGTGAAAGGGTCTAAAATTAAACCATTTTTTGGTGTGACTAATCTTACAAGCCAAGACATAAGGTGGACAGGTTTCACTGTGGGGTGGTTGTTGCCTTCTCCTCTATCTTTTTTACTTGCTTTTGGAAATTGGAGTAGTCCGTGCTTTTCTGCCCAGACATCTATTGAAAAATACCTGCTTTCGTCTTTGCCTGTATTCAAAGCATCATCTGTGCAGATAATGTTGGCTGGAAAGCGACCTTGTTCTGATGGTGTGTATATGGCATCTAAATTATAATCACCATATGCTTCACCACCATTACTACCTTTTACCTTTTGTTCTTTTAGTGTTTCACTCGTCGGTATCCTACACCCATCAATATCAATAGCACCAGTTCCGTGTTTCAATACATTCTCTACAATAGTTTTTTCTGATAAAGGTTTACGAGCCATTATGATTGGTTCATGAGCTGGTTTAAGAGCTGTGCCAAATCCTTCCCATTCGGAATTGCCTTTGGTGATATTCTTTAGAGTGCTTCCGTTTTTATCTGTGTATCTTTCTCCTGCGAAACTATGTCCATCGGGCAGTTTCATCTTTCCAATAACTTCTCTTTCTCTTTCTATTCTTTCAATAAGTGGAAAAAAGTCATCTGATAGATTAAGCAGTGGTTTTAATATATTCCATTGTGCAACTGTCGGAACATTCGCACCATTCGCCCAATTCCAAACGCAACCAGTCAATCCACCTGTTTTACTTGGAAATAAACTTGCTATTTCTTTTTGTGTTTTTCCGCTTTCTTTTATTTGTTCTGTTAGGTGTTTAGCAAACTCATCAAACTGCCCTAATCTTGGAGCAATCTTATCCACCGCCTTGCCTACATTCAAACTTTTCGGGAATCCTGAAGCATATATCCATTCCAGCATATCCCTCACTTCAAATCCTGCGTCTTCAATCGCTACTGCCATTCGGTGATAGGTTCGTGTGCCACCAAACGCTAATAAGTGTCCACCTGGTTTTAATACTCTTAAACACTCCCTCCATAAGTCTACATTATAAGCGATACCTGTACTGTCCCATTTCTTACCCATAAAGCCTAATTCGTAGGGTGGGTCTGTAATTATTGCATCTACACTATTATCATCTAATAATTTTAAACCTTCCAAACAATCCATATTATATACTTTATTAAATTCCATTTTATCCACTCTCTCTTAAAAATTGTTCTTCATCAAAACCTGTACCCAACTCCTCAACCGGTAAATACAATTTCTTACTAGCGTCAGTTATTTCTTCTGCTATATCTCTTAACTCTTTGCCTATGCTGTAATTATTAACGCTGTTAGGATTTACCTTACCATTACTTAACACTGTTATTTTTTGTTGTAATGTATCTATTCTTTTTATAAATTCTTTTTTAACATCATTATTAATATAAGCCCCACTCTCTACCATTACTAAGTTTAAAGCTGATATACAACTAGAAAAGTTATTACTAAAATATCCTTTATGAAATTCTAACCATAAAATATCTAATCTTTTATGCTTAGCTAATCTTCCATCAAAAAGTGTTCTGTCTGTGCTAGTTTCCATTATTATACCTCTCATTTAAATCTTCATACTTCTTTTCTTGCTCTAACTTAGTAACTATAACCGCATATTTATTAGTTTTCCAGTCTTTTGTTTTTTTCCAACATTTCTTTTTTGTTGTTCCCTCTATATCTAAAAACTTTCTAACATCTGTTTTACTTCTTTTTTTTTTAGGTTTTCCTAACATCTTTGCACCATCTTTCTTATTTTACTAACACTCGGAATATTTCTTTTAGGTTTATACTGTCCTTGTTTTGTTGTTAATCCTAATTCTTGGCTATGGTATATTTGACCACAAACTTTACATTTATATCTCGGCTCTTGTCTTTGATTATACATTACGCTTTTATAATCTGCTAAATGTAAATCTTTTTTAGGTTTAACACACCACTTAGTAGATTTAATAGACATTTTTATTTTACCTCACTAGATATATTAAATCTTCTTCTTCAATCGCTTCAAAACCATCTCTTTGTAATTGAGATAAATGTTTTAAAGGAATATTATTATAATATTCCCATTGCGTTAAAACAATAACTTCCATTTTTATTCCACCAATTCATATTTAGTATTGTGTTGTGTTCCTATCTGTATAACTTTAAAATGGTTATCTTCTGTTAAAACATACTTCTTTAATATTTGACAGTATAAAGGATTTTTCACGTTTAACCATAAATTCTTTTTCTCTCCATTATGATTAACTGGTATAATCTTTTTAATAACTCCGGTTAAAGGGTCAATGAATTTATCAAATGGCTTAGAAAAGTCTATGCTAAATTCTGTTATTTTTAATTCTTCAAACTTAAGACTTGGTTTTATTTCTTTAATATTTCCATCTAATTCGTTTATTTCTTTATTTATCCATTCCATATTCTCTTCGTCGGGTAATATTTGTGTTTCTTCTATTTTTTGGTGTTGCTTATTCATTTTTGTTATTTCGCTGTTTTTTTGTCCGTTCATTTTCGTTCAGTTCTCCGTTTTGTTTTTTCTTGTTTTTGTCGTATTTTATTTGATTTTGATTTTAGTAAAACACTATTTTTAATATATTAAAATTAGATTAATATATTAATAAACCTTTCGGTTTTTAATAATTTATAACGCGAATAACACACTTCTTCCATTCAAATCAACTCCTTATTATTAATTGTATTAATTATTTGATTAAAATGAGTTTCACAATACCACTTACCATTTAAATATTCATTAGTTGGTGTCTCCTTACACAAAGTACAAGGCAAATGACTAATACATTTAATATCCCAGTATAGATTAATATGTTGTTTGTCAAGGGTGTCAATACTGTCAACCCTATCTATTTTAGTAAAACAAGATATAGGAGTAATTGGTATACCCTTGACAGGCTGGACAGTGTTGACAGATTCTTCATTTGGTATATCAATCTTCCAACTTAAACCGCACCAAGCCCAATATCTTGTTTCACCACTACCTTTTTTATGTTCTTCGTATATTCCTTTCATTTGACTACTCAAATCCATATCGCTTAAACTATATCCATAACCATTTTCTTTCATCCAACTATCAAGTGCATCTTTAAATTTTCTTTTAAATATATAACCATCAAAATCTTTACTTGTTTTTTCACTTAAAAATTTATTTAATGGATTACTTTTTTCTTCATAAACTTTTTTTTTATATTCTATGCTTCCTTCATTATAAAATTCTCCTTTAATTAAAAGATTTTTTAATATTTTAGTTAATTTAAAACATAAATTTTCATATTCATAATTTGGTATATCTGCAAGTATATCTTTACCTTCTTTAAATCTATTAGCAAATTCTATTAATACCCATCTACTATAATATCCATCGCTTTTATCTGTTGTATTTGGTACACTATTTGTTGCTATCAATAATTTTGCATAATTATAATCATCAAAAGGCATTTTATTCTTAAATTCATAACCGATCATATCTTGACCTACAAGTTTTTTTAATAGACTTGTACTTTTTAATGTACTATAATTTGTTTCACTCATTAAACATACAAGTTTTTTATAAAGTTTAGCACTTTCAAATCTATTACTTGTTAATATATCAAGTTCTGTACTTGTACAATTTTCTTGTCCTATTATTCTTCTTATTAATTCAAGATATTTAGATTTTCCATTTCTTCCTCTACCATGTAAACAAAATAATCTATGTAAAGGATATTCAGAATAAAGACAATAAGCCATAACTTCGTAAAGTAATTGTTTATTATCTCCAACCCAATCAGTAAATAATTTATCTATAACTGGTATATCATCTGATTCTCCAACATTATGTGGTATTGGATTTACAAAAAAATATTCATGAGTCGGTTTAAACTTTTCTTCATTTGCAATATCAATAACATAATTTTTAAATTGTAACCATTTTTTAGATGGTTGTTTAGGATTATGTTTTCTACCTTCTCTTTTCATTGCTTCTAATATTTCATTTTTAATTGTATGTTTTGTAGTATTTATTGCTGTAAATCTTAATGCATAATCTAATTTAATTAATAAATCGGTTTCATCTATCATATTATATCTATTATTTTGATAATCCCATAACCACCATATATTATTTTTATCATATACAAATGGTTGTTTTTCCATAAATTTAATAACTAGTTCTCTATAATCAAAGAAATTTAGAATAGCATCTGTAAAATTATCTTCATTTTTTATTAATCCTTTTTTTATTGCTTCTTCCTTCGCTTTTTTAAATGATTCTTTATCTCCTTTTACTTTACTTTTTCCGGCATTACTATTTTTATGTCCATTGCCGGCTTCAAGGCAAGTCATGTGTCCACTTGCAACAACTAAAAATTGATAAGGAGTTAAACTTACATTATGTCGCCAACAATGTGCTAATTTACCATCTTTAGACAATGAAAAATTAGAACCTGTATCACTTTCATGTAACGGATGTGGGATTCTATCACTATCAATATAATTTTGTCCTAATATATCATAAAATGTTAAATCAAATATTTTATCTTTATTAATTCCTTTATATTCATTATTATTTTTTTCTTCTTCTACTTCTTCTGATATTTTATTTTTTTCATAATATTCTCTAAATATTTGTGGTAAATCTTTATATTCAATTTCTATCGGTGTTAATTCTTTTTCTACTGAATAAATACCTAATAATTTATCATTTAATATTATATTTTTTTCTTCTTCATTTATATGTCCAGAATTTAATTCTTCATTAACTTTTATTTCAGTTGTTGGTACATAACTACCACTAGCAACTACATATTGGTCAACGCATCTTAATTCACCATAATCGTCAGTAGGTAAATTAAATTTTTTAAATCCTTTTTTTGCAAAACAAAAACCGTGTAATCCACTTCTACTTCTACTTTTAATTGTCAAAGTTTCCGGCATTTGTTCTTTAAATTTCCAATTATCAATATCAATTAATATTAAATCATCTTCTTTTCTTGCACCAATACCTACATTAAATCCTTGTTCTAATCTTTGTAATGCTTCTTCATAACTTAATCTTGCCCAATCGTTTAACCATCCACCTTTCTTACCTTTAAAATCTTTTGGAGCTTTTTTATAAATAGCTAAACCATCTGGGTCTTTATCTTCATAATTTATAGGAAAATACCATGGCATATATCCTTTAGGTGCTGTAGTCATTAAAAGATTATGAAACACTTTAAATTCTTCAGGTTTAGTTTTTATAACCATTTTTGTCTAACCTTCCAAGTATTAATTTCCCAATTCAAATCATATAATAAAGGTTGAACATCTTTATTATTAAGTATATTTGAAACTATTATTCCTATACCGGCTTGATTTTTATTTCTTAATCTTCTCCAATTAGCCCATAACATTCTTAAAAAATTTTTTGTATCATTAAATTCATATCTAGGTTCTAAATTATACTTTCTTTGAATTATTGACCAATTATCATTTTTTTCATAACTATCAATTAATTTATTATCATTAAAAAATAACTTTCCTTCAATACTATTAATTGTTGCAATACAAAAAGAGTAAATTTCTACTTTTTTATTATTTATATAATATTCAATATTATTATCAGTATAATTTTTCCAATAATCAATTATTTTTGATGCATCATAAACATCTTTTTTTATATTACCTAATTTTACTTCTATTGCAATATATTTTTTTAATATATTAGAATAGATTATTATATCAGGTTTTTTTTGTGATTTTTTTGTTTTAAAAGAACTTTCTCCTTGATTTAACCATACTTTAATATTATATCTTTCAAACCATTTCTTTAATTCATTACATATTATTAATTCTTTATGTTCCATAAAAAAATTCACCCAGTTTTTATATTAGTCTATTTTTGAATTTGAAATCTGTATTTCTTTCTCCTTTATTTTTTCTATATTCCCAGTGTTGTTGTCCTATTTTCATTGTTATTATATGTGTTTTTTTACATTTGTCACAATAGTAACTGCTTATTTCTGTGAGTAGATATCTCATGGTTCTTCTTCTACCATGTTGTTTTCGTAGTTGTTTTGTTTTTGTTTAACATTAAATACCGCAAGAAATTTTCCATGTTTGCTTTTATCCGGCATTATATATACACTTTCCGGATTACCTATGTAGTTTAGTATGTCTTTTGGTATTATTATTCCTTGACTATTTCCTATTGGTATTATTTTTTGTTCTATTTTGTACTTATCCATTTTAATCATCTTCTTCCTCTAACATTGTTTATCACCTTTAACTCATTTGTTATAACCATATTAGAACTATATTATATATAAATATTTCTCTACACTAATTAATAGTAACAAATCTAATAGAAAAGTATTTAAATATATTAATTAAAATGACTATTACCTCTTTTTATGGTGGGATAATAAACGACTAAATAAAACAATATATTTCTAAAAACACATCACTAAGCGCGATTAAAAAGTCGTTTATTATCTCAACATTTTTAAAAGTAAAAATAAGGCTATCGTGCTTCCTGTAAATATATCCCAGTTGTCTAGTCGCTTAGCATATATGCTAATACGCTTCCTATAAGAATAAATATTGGTATAAACATTATCCCTTGACTTACTAATCCTAATGCGAAACCACCTACTCCTATTATACTTATTATGAAACTGCTTCCTATCATTGCTACTATTGTGTCGTATTTTGCTTTTAGGCTTATGAATAGTATCATAAATCCTGCGAATAGGAATATTAAGCTAAATAGGTATCCGTCTGCTAGGTTGTTACTTGCTTTGAATACTGTATAAATATCTGTTGCGTTGTTGTATTCACTTAAATTAAAATGTTCTACCATTTTATACCTCTCTGCCTATTACTGTGTATATTATTATTCCAAATATAACTATAATCATTATAATAGTTGTTAGCATAGCCCAAAAGTATGTTTGGTCTCCTGATAAATCTACATCTTGACTTGCACCGCTAACCATTTCAGTAGCTAGGCTTCCGCTTGATAGTGTTAGTCTAAATGCGCTGTATCCTTGTTTAAAGTAGCTTCCTAATATGTCGGCTGTGCTTTGCTCTACATCTGCTTGTCCTTGTTCTTTTATTTGTTTGTTTAATGTGTTTATTTCTTGGATTTTATTATAAGTACTATTGTCCTTATAATTATCTTTGGTAAATGTTACTTCTCCTGCTTGTATAACGCTGTCGCTTACAAATAGCATAAAGCCTGTAAATATGAATCCAATTATTACTAGTCCTATTATTAAATTGGTTATTTTTCCCATTTTTAACTCCTCTTGCTTATCATGAAAGCCAAAGTTAAGCCTATTAAGGCTATTGTTATTGTTACCCCTCTACTTACGGGGATTAGATTAGCAAAGCTCATAAAAACTAAAGGAATTGGGGTTAGGATTAATGCTATTGTGACGTTCCATAAAAATAATAAACTTATTGCTAGTGTTAATAGTATTGTTAGAAATAAAAAGTTATTCTTACTCTTTTTTTCTGTGAATTTATTAAAATAATAATCCTTACTAGCTACTAAATACTCTTTATTATCTATTAAAACAGTTCCTTGTGCGTTATAATAATAACCGCTACTATTAACAATTCCTAACGTGATAGTTCCACTACTTCCACTATTACAACTACTATTGATTAGTGTTGTTTGTGTGTTTATTGTTCTATAAATATATAAACATCCTTGATTTAAAGTGTTTGTTGCGTCGTTATAATAATAAGTAAAAGTGTTTGTTTCATTATTAAATGTCATTGTTGCGTATGTTTGTATGCTTGTAAAATAATTATTTAAAGTATCTTCTTGAGTATTAATTCTAAGTGTTAAAGTAGTACTTCTTAAGTAATCTGCACTCGTGCTTAGTTTTTCATCTCCTAAAGGATATTCAACTATGAATTTATAAAACTCGGTGTTTAATATTCCTTGAAAATAAGCATTACCGCTTATATCTGTGGTTATTATTTCTCTAATTGTGTAACCATTAGTGGTTAAATCATATCTTAAAACTTTTATATAAGCTTCTTCAAGGTTATTATCGTCTTGGTCTTTAACATTTATAGTTATTGTTTGACTTCCATTAACTAAGTATAAATTTAATTGGTTATAAGTTCTATTGCTTAAAACTATTGTATAAGTTCTCTCTGCATAATCAGGTAAGCTTTTATATCTTAATAAATATTTGTCAGGTGTTAATAAGTCAATATATAATGTTCCGTTACTTGTGCTGTAATTGTTTGCGTATGCGTCGCTTATTGCTTCCAGTGTTATATTTTTTGTGTTTAATAATGCTTTTGTTATTTCGTCATAAAATTTTATATCAAAACTGTTAGTTGTGTATAAGTAAAATGTTTTATTAATATTACTTGACACGCTATAATTAGCTGTGTTATTGTATAAAGCAAAATTTTTACCGTCAATAGTTAAAGTATAATTATGGTGAATTACAGGTATAATAAGTGTTCCGTTTGTGGTGTTTAAAATTCTTGTATCTGTGCCGTCGGTTAAATCTGTTATTGTTATTGTAAAATTATTTATTGTTGCATTAGTTCTAATATCTTTTGCTGTAACGTTTATAACGTGTTCATAAACATATAAATCAATAGTTTTATTATCTAATGTGTTTATTGTAAAATTAGTTGTAGCTAATTGATATATTTCTTGTCCTGTATTATCAGTTATTCTTGTTATATTATAAGTTCCTGTATTAGGATAAATTGTAGTATTAAAACCACTAACATTAATAAGAGTAGGATATCCTGTTATATTAACTGTGAAATTCTTTAAACTAATATTACTATCAAATTCTCTAAGAGTTAAATTAATAACGCTTTGATAAACACTTATATTACTTATTGTGTTTTGTAGTAATGCTTTGCTTTCTGTAATATTAAAATAATCATTAACATTAGTACTAACGTCATAAGTAGCGTTTAAAGGAATATAAATATATGTTGATGTTGTATTATAATTTATTGAATTAATTATTATATTTGATGTTGTTATATTTGTATTATTCCAAGTGTTTGTTAAATATATTATTGGGTATTGGTCTTGTGTTGCTAAAAGATCAGAACTTATATTATAATTTGTATAAGTTTTATTAAACATATTATTTGAAATAATTGTTATATTTACAATATCTGTTGAGTTACTAAGATAAGGCGTTATTATTGTTCCCGTAGTTGTATTATAATTTGTTCCGTTAATTATCGCAACAAAATTAGAAATTGAAGCATTATTATAGTTATTTTTATTTGTTACTGTAAAATTAGAAACTGATGATGCTGAGGGGTCAGGACAACTTCCGACACAATGAGCAATGTTATCAATTGTAACACTTGTTGGAACTGTTCCACTTGTTCCAGCAAATATGAAAGCATTACTTTTAGCAGAATTACTTATACCCATTGTTGAACCCATTATTAACCTATAAGTTGATGTTGTTCGGTTATAATAATACCATCTAGCAGTATTATTGCTTAAAACTTCAACTTGCCACCGTGTACAACTATTATTGCCTATAGTTGCTAAAATACTTGTATTAAAATTAGCACCACCAAAACCTACTTGAAAATAATTACTTGTTGTTAATAAACTTAATGCTGTTCCATCACCTGTTGAATAAGGAGTTTTCCCAATATTTGTATGACCTACTGCTACATTTGCATTAATCGGTAAATGATTTACACAAACATCAAGACTAGTATTATAATCATTACGATTAACATTATCAAATATCTGAGTAGGAGTAGCTGGATAAGGGTTAGCACTTGTTAATAATCCTTGATTTCCACTTTGATAAATACTAGAACTATAACTTCCAATAGTCCAATTATTATATGTTGAATTATAATTCTCCATAGTATCTGACCAATAAGTTATACCAAAAACGTTTATGCTTCCAATTATTAAGAATATTCCGAGAATTAAAAATAAATAGTTTTTTTTCATTGTATCTCGCCACCGCCTAACCCGTTGCTTTTCCCGTATAATATTATTAGTGTTAGTGTAAATGTTATTACTATTAACAGTATTAGGTTATCCATTATAAACATTGTTATAGGAAAATCTGCCTGTAAAACGGTTAATTCTTCGGCTTCTATTGTGTCGTAAAATAAGTTTCCAACATTTCCAGCTACAAATATTATGAAAATAAACATTATAATACTTGCTACAAAAAATATTGGGTGGCTGTCTATTAAGAAGCTAGTTATTAATACTGCTAATAGTAATCCAAAGAATAAAAAACCTATACTTGCGTCTGCCCAGTTAGTATAATTATCGTTACTACTACTTAGCATTTCTCGGCTTTCTACTGTTAGGTCTTGATCATTAACTAGGTCAGTATTAACTTCGTTAAATATTAATTTTATAAAGAAAAATCCGATAGCTAAAGCTACTAATACAACTATGATAAATATTGTATCTATAACCGTGCTACCTTTCTTTTTAAAATTTAAATTCATATTTATTTCTCTCCTTTTTTTTGCATTTAAACACTTCGTCAAAGTTATCGTTTAACTCTTTGGTAAAATCTATAATATTTTTATTACTATTAATTGCTTCTATCTTTATTTTCTGTGCGAACTCGGGATACACCCACATTTGAACTCGTTTTCTCATTTCTTTTTCCCAAAGTTATCTTTTATTATTTTTTTTACCCAGTCTAATTTTCCATAATAATTAACCATACTATAAATAAAATATCCGAATAAGTATATTGTGAATATTCTTATAAACCATAAATAGTATTTTAAAAAGTCATAGCTTATAATATCTTGTATGTTATAGTGTATAAATCTAGGTATGAAAAGTGTTAAATATATTGCTAATAGTATTATAATTGTTTTAATTAACCAGTGTTCTTTATCGTCTAGTTTTGAGTATATCAACATCATTATTATTATTAAACCTATTATTCCTAATATCCCCCTATGAAGAAATAAGCATTATTAGGATTATATGGGTCTTTTCCGTCTTTTGTAATGTAAATATAATGGCTTAAATAACCTGCTTGAGTGTTAGTATTGCACCAAACATTAATCGCATATAATCCTACTTTATTTAATTTTGTACCATTTATAATTAGTTCTTTATCAAAATTATTAGCATTATTTGTTAAATTAGTAATTACTATATGGCTATTTGATATATTATAAACGTGTGCTGTGCAATTATATTTAGTAACTTGTAAAACGCTTGCTGTTGAGTTAGCTACGTGGTAATGTAATTCTATATCTTGATTTATTATAAAAACTTGATTTTCGGGATAAATAACATTTAAAGTACCCATTGGGCTTTGTTGAAATGGTGGAACTGCCACTACATTAAACGCTAAAACAATTATTAAGGCTAAAAATAGTATTATTTTTCTCATGGTGGTATTATGACTCCTTGTTTTATAGGATTAGTATTTGAAGTGTTTATCCATTGTAGTTGTGTGTTATTTAGTAAATATTCCATTTTTTCTAGTATTTGTAAATTAATTTGATTATTTGCATTAACTTTATCAGACATACTTAATAATGGTTCTCCCATATCTTTATAGAATATCATTAAACTAACTGTAATAATTGTTAAAGCTACAATTCCGAAAATAGGCAAAATTAACTCTTTCCAATTAACCCCGCCCTCTAGCTTTGCTTTTCTGTATTGATTCATTAAAAACTGTCTATCCTCTGTTGTGAAAGCGTCTAAATTGTTAATATTATCAGTTTTATCAACAATCCAACTTATCTCACCAGTTTCTAATAAGTAACACTCTAAAAACTCCCTACCTTGTCCTGTAATCTCTATTGCTTCAACCGGTGGTAATTTTACCAGTTTTCTAAGTTTTAAAAACTTGTAATACTCGTTATCATCACGGTCTTTAATGTATCTTACTTTATCTATCATAATCTTTTTTCTACCGTGAATTAATTTTCTAACTATGACTACTTTGTTATACTTTTTATACCATATAATTGTAAAAAATATTCCTATAACTACTACTACTAATAAAACCCAAATTAAACCGGTAACCGTGGTGTTTATTCCGCTTATCCATCCTGCTGTTGCACTAACTATTTTTAATCAACTCCGTTTTAAAATCCAAATCCTTTTTTTTCTTGTATTGGTTGTATTGTATGACTTTCTTTACTTTGCATTGTTGTTGTATAACTTTCTCTCTCTTTATTATCTAATGTTCTACTGTTAAACATTTTTGCTAATCCTATTATTCTATCTACTATTAATTCTTGTTTTTTTGGTTGTATTCCCCACTCTTTTCTATTAAGACATATTAAAAAAGATAAATCTTCTCTATTCATTTTTCGATCTAAATTGTATCTTTCGTCGTTATAATTTCCTTGCACTGCTTGTGGGTTAAACATTAATCTACAACTCATCATAAGTGCCTGTATTCCTTTTTGATTAGCTAAAGGCTCTCCTATTGCTTGGGTTTTCCAAACTATTCTCCCTGTTTTCTCGTCAAACTCTTGGTACGTACTTGTACCACTTAGAAAATCTTTTATATCACTTAGTAATGGGTCACAATCTAATCTTAATTGTAGTGCACTATTAAACTGAGAGTTACTACTAATTGTGTCTATTCCATTATAATTAAAATCTTGTTGCTGTTGTCCTTGAGAATCCATTTTTATCTTAAAATTGGTCTTAATCCTAATCCTGTTAGTGTTGCTGTTTTACTTGCTTTACCTTTAATATTAAATCCTAAAGCTGCAAGACTAGGAATATACATTTTTTGTTGCTTACTCTTTTTACCAAAACCACTAAAACCACCACCAAAACCACCCTTAGGACTTGGTAAAAAAGGAATATCTGTAATTACTTGAGTAAAAACAAAAGGTTTTGTTTGTGGTAATGGTTTCGTATTAGTAAAAGGATTAGTATAAACTTGAGATTTAGTTACAGGATAGTTTTTAGGAATATTAAAAACGGGTAATGTTTTATCAAAAACTATTGGTAATGGTGTATCTTTTGTTATTGGTTTTGTTTGTGGTAAATTATTAGTTAAAGGTTTTGGTATGTTTTTACTTTGTGAAAAAATATTAAACTCGGGTATTCTTGGTTTATTTGTTGTAAAACTTATAGCATTATTATTTATACTAACTTCTTTTGCACTTGGTAAATAATTATTAGTTATGGTTAAATCATTAGTAAAAGTTGGTGTTGTCGTCTTAGTTTTAGTTTTTGTTTTAGTATCTACATTAACAAAAACCCCAGTTCTAACTTTTGGAGTTCTCGCACCACTTGTTAAAACATCTGCAAAATCTCCCAAACCCTCTCCGATAGGGTCTAACGCATAAGCACTAAAACCACTACCTATCTCTACTCCCTCTCCACTTGCTTTAATAAGTTTTCCATAAGGTCTTAATTGTGCTGTTTGTAATCTAAAAGATTTATCATTAATTAAACCACTACTTGTTTTAGTAACATACGCTTTATTTATAATTATCTGTGCGGGTTTTTCTATTGCATATTGAACTCCAGTAGCACTTAAACCACCTAATCCACCATAAAAAGTTGCTTCTGCATAATTAACTTCTCCTTTTCTACTTGCTTTATAATTAACTGTTCCTGCAAATCCCTCAACAAATCCTGCGGGTATCATATATTGAAATGTTTTAGCTACTTTTCCCCTACTTGTTAATCCATATTTTATACTTCCTGCTAATTTATTAGATACCGTATTAATAGCTACTAAGTTAGAAAATTCTCCATACCCTCTATATTGTTGTTCGGTAATTGCGTAACCAGTATATTTATATGCTAATTCATCACTTAATCCTTTTGCTTTAAATCTAGCATAAACATCTGCTACTATTTCTTGTTTATAGTCGCTACTTGCTAAATCTCCAAAAGCAAAGTTTTTTAATCCTGCATACTCGGTATAATCCCATTTAAAAGGAGTATTTTTATTATATCTATCTATATAAAATTGGCTTCTTTGATTAATAAAACTTGCTGTATCTTTTCCAAAAGTATCTACATAATTTCTATATTCTTTTCCTTGAGTAGCATAACCAATAGTTTTAATTGTGCTAGGAATAATATTTATAGAAGCTGTAAAAGTTTCTCTAGCTAATAACTCTTTTTCTTCTTTTGAATAACCTTTAACTCTAGTATAAATCTCACTACCTAACGGGCTAACCGCTTTAAAAAACATTTCTTTTCTTGTTGGTTTATATTGTTTTTCACTATATAATAATGTTTCAAATTCTGTTAATTTTCTAGTCTTTAAATCGCTACTTGTAGCTATTCTACTTTGTTTTAATAAACTATCTTCAACTCCATAAACCGTTGTTATAGGAGTAACGCTAGAATAAGGTATGTATTGATTTCTATATTGTTGTATAGGCTCATTAGTATAAGGAGTTATTTTAGGTATAAGATTTCGTTGGCTTCCAGTATTAACTATTTCTTGATTAACTATATCTACTTCTTTATTATATGCTCTTACTTCGCTTTCATACTCTTGGGCTTTAGCACCGATAAAAACTTCTTCAGGTGTAGTTAATACACTTAAACCGCCAGTTCCACCAGTTCCACCACTTTTCCCGCTATAATTAACTCTTATTATAGCTTCTCCGCTTGGTGTTTCTTCACTAACTAATTTACCATCTTTATAAGTTTCAACATTACCAGTTTTTGCTCTAGTAATAGTTACAATATTAGGAGTATATGTGGCCATATTTGTTTTTATTTTGTATATGATTATATAAATATTTCTATTTTGTGATATATGTTATATATGTGACAAAAAATTTATATATATGTATATGCGTGTTATACTTTAAAAAAGGTTACCAAAGAGTAATCTTAAAAGGTATTTACAATGAAAATGGATAAAAAAGGACAAATAAGTGGCTCAGTATGGGCACTAATAGGAGTTGGAGTAGCATTTGTAGTAGTAACACTAGTATTAGCATTTGGATTAAACATAGCTTCAGACATTAAAGGAGACTTTACAGCAGGTTCAGTAGAAGCTAACGCAACTCAAGACGGTATTGACGGTATGGCTAAACTAACAGAAAAACTACCATTAATCGCAACTGTTATAGTAGCTGTTATTATAATCGGTCTATTAGTATCCGGATTTATGGGCTATATGAGAAGATAAGTTTTATCTTTTCTTTTTTTCTTTTTATTTTTCAATATTTTATTAATATTGGTTTTAAAAAAATTCAAGTGGTTCTCTAAGTTACCACTTAATTAATGATGTGTTCATTACTTTTAA
>Ga0172373_10004829_pt1 | contig 18781 bp, 17 predicted proteins | sample Lak10m_2_FD_114546 | JGI IMG/M metagenome (GOLD analysis project Ga0172373, IMG submission 114546) | Freshwater microbial communities from Kabuno Bay, South-Kivu, Congo - kab_092012_10m | ecosystem: Environmental > Aquatic > Freshwater > Lake | place: Democratic Republic of the Congo...
GTTAATCTCTTTCATAGGGGGTTTTATTTGTGATGTGGTTATCTTTTATAAAACCCCTTTCTGCCTACTTTTGCAACTTTTTGTCCTGTACTAAGAGTCATGCTAGTAAACTCAGCTTGCTAACCTGAGCAGGAGTTGATCGAGGTAAAACTGCATCAGCTATTGTAAGTCCTCCATCAAGAAGGCTTTTTATATCTTCGATTGAAGAAGCCACATTAACTTTTGTACCTTCGGCAGTGGGAGTCATCAATAAAACTTCTTCACCTCCAATACCTTCATCAGACAGTAAATCTGCACTATGGGTACTAAGCATGACTTGTCGTTTTTTTGATTTCTGTAAGCGATAGATTAAAGCAGGTAATTTAGAGTTAATCCCAGAGTTTAAAGATAGTTCTGGCTCTTCAAGTAATAGGAGAGAATCACTCTCAAGAAGAGACCAAAGTAACCCAATCAGACGTAAAGTTCCATCTGAGAACTGATCCTCTCGCTGTTTACCTGCTTCAGGCCGCCAATGCTCATAAACGGCTTCTAAATGGGGAATGCCCATTTCATCTTTAACGTCAGTCAATTGTTTTAACTGAGGAACAGCAATTCTTAAGGCTTCTTCAATTTTCTTTAAGCGAGATCGGCGAGTTTTTTCTGGAGTCTTAATAATACGTTCTAAAAAATTCCGCCCAAAAGGATCTCCCTGAACCACCGGTCCACTGAAAGCTTCAGGATAGCGTAATACTTGAGGTACTAAATGAATGTATAGGATTGATTCGAGAAACTTTGGAATATCTCTAAACTCTGCATTGGTATTAATTTGTTCTAAGTTAGTTTGCGTTAAACGTAAGCTGTCCGCTTGGTCTTCAAGGTCTGGACGATTAACTAACTGCTCACCATTTTTCCAAACTCTCTCATAAGAAAGAATCGGTTCGTTTTGTCCACCCTTCCTTTGTTTAATTCCGATAGCATATTTCCAAGTAGGTTCTTGTAATTCATTCTCGGACAAATGCACTTCTATTTCAACTTCAGGATACCTTCTCGCGTACAAGCATCTAATTTTTGATAGACCTCCTCTATCTCTTACAGCTTTCTGTAATCCGCCTCCATCCTGAGCAAGATCTCGTAGAAACCTTAACGCATCTAAAAAATTAGATTTTCCAGAGGCATTAGCTCCAACAAGAAAAACACGATCTTTAAGGTCTACTTCCACCGACCGAAAGTTTCTCCAGTTTTTCAAACTAATGTGAGAAATAATCATTGTTTAAAAACCAGCATCTTTCTATTTTTTATATTATCTTTTTTATCACTAGATTAAAGCTAAAAAATTGCAAAATAAAAAATATTGTCGTAAGGACATTGTTGTGAAGACAGTTTTAGAGGAGAGAGTGGGGTTAATTAACACTTACTAAACATTAAAATCAATGCTGAAAGATATTAGAATAGAACAGCAATCTTTTCGGCTTGGTTAAACACTTTCATGACTGCTCAGAAATATCACATCGTCACCTTCGGCTGCCAAATGAACAAAGCCGACTCCGAACGCATGGCTGGCGTTTTGGAAGATATGGGCTATCAGTCAACCGAGGAAAGCGAAACCGCCGACCTGATTTTGTATAACACTTGCAGCATTCGTGACAATGCCGAGCAGAAAGTTTATTCGTACCTAGGACGGCAAGCTAAGCGCAAACGTGAAAATCCTAAATTAACCTTGGTTGTAGCAGGCTGTGTTGCCCAACAAGAAGGAGAGTCACTACTGAGACGAGTACCTGAACTTGACCTCGTAATGGGTCCACAACATGTCAATCGCCTTGGCGATCTGTTGGCACAGGTATTTAACGGGAATCAAGTAGTTGCCACAGAAGAAGCCTATATTGAGGAAGACATTACCACTCCACGCCGCAATAGCTCTGTGTCTGCTTGGGTGAATGTCATTTATGGCTGTAATGAAAACTGTACCTATTGCATCGTCCCCTCAGTACGTGGTCGCGAGCAATCTCGTACCCCCGAAGTAATTCGCCAAGAGATTGAAAATTTGGCGGATCAGGGTTACAAAGAAATTACTTTACTTGGACAAAACATTGATGCCTATGGGCGCGACTTACCCGCAGGTGGGATCGGTGCAGGAATTGGTGGCAAGATTACCTTTACGGACTTACTTTATTACGTCCATGATGTCGAGGGGATCGATCGCATTCGATACGCCACTAGTCACCCACGTTACTTTAGTTCTCGCCTAATTAAAGCTTGTGCTGAATTACCGAAGGTTTGCGAACATTTCCATATCCCTTTTCAGTCAGGCGATAACGACATTCTCAAAGCAATGGCTCGCGGCTATACCCATGAGCGCTACCGCCGCATTATTGACGATATTCGTGAGATTATGCCCGATGCGGCAATTACTGCCGATGCGATCGTTGCCTTCCCTGGGGAAACCGAGGAGCAGTTTGAGCGCACAGTGCATTTGGTCAATGATATTGGCTTTGACTTAGTGAATACGGCTGCTTACTCTCCCCGTCCTGGTACGCCTGCGGCAGTTTGGGAGCATCAGTTAAGTGAAGAAATTAAAAGCGATCGCCTCCAGCGTCTTAACCATGCCGTTAATCAAAATGCGGCTTTGCGATCGCAACGTTACGCAGGACGCATCGAAGAAATCATGGTCGAGGGTACAAACCATAAAAATCCTAACCAAATTATGGGACGTACTCGCACTAATCGAATTGCCTTTACCGAAAACACGACTGGTAAATCATTAGCTGAGCTAATTGGTCAGACTCTTTCGATAAAAATTACTGAGGTAAGACCCTTTAGTTTGACTGGTGTAATTTGCTAAAGGCATGTTAGACTAACCAAGCGCGTTAAAAAACATGTGCAAGTTGTACATAAAACTTTACGTTTGCCACTTAAATGGGTCGCTAGCTCAATGGTAGAGCACTCGGCTTTTAACCGATTTGTTCCGGGTTCAAATCCCGGGCGACCCATAAAATACCTTAGGACAGCTAGCATCTAATGCTAGCTGTCCTTTTTGTGTTGTAGACGAACCACTGCATATGTAATACCAATTCACAAAAGTGTGTCTACACTTTTGTGAATTAAAAAAACAAACCCTGTAAGGGTTTTGAAAGCACAAAATGGTGTAGCCATTTTGTGCTTTGGTATAAAACAATGACATTGAAAGATATTCCCGACACTTTGCGCCGCCACTAGTTTTGGTATCATACACTTGGTAATTATGTGGTGTAATTCATGCATATTGCATGGTTAGGGAAAAAATCGCCCGCTTGTGGCAACGTGATCTATAGTCGCGAAATTACAAATGCGTTACTTGATCGCGGGCATCGTGTTAGCTTTATGCATTTTGCTCCTGAAAGTGATTCAGACAATGAGGAAATGGAAGAACACGCTCAAGAAACGCAAGATGTTGCCTTACCGTTCCTCTACAAATCTACTATTTACACGGTTCCATCCCTAAGAGCCAATAAAATCCTTGTCGATTCTTTGCGATCGCTAAAGCCCGATCTGATTCATGCTTCCCTTGCGATATCTCCTCTCGATTTTCGGTTGCCAGAGATTTGTGCCGAACTCGATTTACCCCTTGTAGCAACATTTCATCAACCCTTTGACCTCAAGAGGCGCAACCTTGCCTCTAGTACGCAGCAACTCACCTATCAAATTTATGCCCCATCTTTAGCTGACTACAATCAAGTCATTATCTTTTCTAATATCCAAAAAGAGCTGTTAAATAAATTAGGAGTTCCTAATACCAGAATTGCTGTTATTCCCAATGGAGTCGATAGCGATCGCTATTCTCCAGGGGCTTCAAATATTAAAAAAGAACTGAAAGCTGATGTACTTTTTCTCTATCAAGGTCGTCTGGCGGCGGAGAAAAATGTTGAAGCTCTACTCAAAGCATGGCGCAAATGCCGAATGCCTGAGGGTTGTAAACTGGCGATCGTTGGAACTGGCCCTTTGTTAGCAGGTTTGAAAACTTTTTATGGTAATGATCCCAGCATTGTTTGGATGGGATATATTGCCGATGAGCAAAGACGGATTGAGATTTTACGTGGGACGGATGTGTTTATTTTACCTTCGCTAGTGGAGGGGTTATCGCTATCACTGCTAGAAGCGATGTCTTGCGGTGTAACTTGTATAGCGACAGATGTGGGTGCAGATGGAGAAGTAATTGAGAATGGTGCGGGAATTATTCTTGATTCGCATAAAGTGACTTCGCAACTTTGTACGCTTTTGCCTTTATTCGTTGATCACCCAGAAATGGCGAAGATTATTGGGATGAAAGCAAGACAAAGAGTTTTAGATCGTTATACGCTGATGAAAAATATTGATCGCTTAGAAGTTCTCTATGAGCAAACTATGAGCCAGCAATGGGTTCGAGTTAGTGCTTTCTAATTACGCATTGGCTAGACGCAGTGAGGGCTAAGCCATCACTGCATTCAGACTTATATAATACCAAAGCAAAAAACGTGAATTCGATATAGCCATTTGCGCCGCGCTTAGCGCGGCACAAATGGCGCAAAATAGTAAAAATCGCTCTGCGATTTTTACTATTTTGCGAGTTCGTCGAATTGCGGTTATTTTGTCTAAGGCAAAGTAGCCGCAATTCACTGGATGTTGACAGTCAATAAGGAAACTTGTATGGATTTTAGTGCGGCATTACCGATTTTTGCAATTACTTTACGTGAGGGAGTCGAAGCGGCTTTGGTAGTTGGTATTGTGATGGCATATCTCAAAAAAGCCGATCGCAGTGTGCTGAATCCTTGGGTATTTGGTGGCATTGGCACAGGGGTTTTGGCTAGCTTTGTGGTGGGGATATTGCTGAACTGGTTTCTTAAACAGGTCGAAAGTACAGAACCAAACCAAGCTGCTTTTTATGGACAGTTATGGCAAGGAGCTTTGGGACTTACTGCGATCGCGATGCTGAGTTGGATGTTGGTATGGATGACCGAAAATGCCAAATCGCTCAAGGGCGAAATTGAGGGGCAAATCGGCAAAGCGATCGCTAATGAAAAAAGTGCTGGTTGGGCAGTTTTTACGCTGATTTTAATTGCGGTATTACGAGAAGGTTTTGAAGTAGTAATTTTTATCTCCGCAAAGTTGCAAGGTGGACTTGTGCCAATCGTCGGCGCGATCGCCGGTTTAGTGGGAGCAGTAGCGATCGGAGTAGCACTGTTTCAATTTGGGATTCGCATTAATCTCAAAGTTTTCTTTCAAGCGATGGGAGTCTTTTTGTTGCTAATCGTGGCTGGGCTGGTGATCAGTGCGATCGGGCATTTGGATAAAGCTGTTGCCGCTTTTGCTGAACTCTCTCAAACTTCGCTCTGTTTTCCTGCCGTGGCAGCAACCTCGGTATCTTCTTGTCTGCTCGGAGATCTGGTTTGGGATGTGCATGAGATTTTGCCAGACAAGGAATTTCCAGGGATTTTGCTCAAAGCCTTGTTTGGCTTCCGCGATCGCCTATTTCTTGGACAAGCGATCGCCTACTTTGTGTTCCTTGCTTCTGCGGGTTTTCTCTATTTCCAAAGCCTCACGGATAAGCAGCTAAGCCCCAATAAATAAAGACGGCGCAAATAGCGCAGAATGGACGTTATTGCTGGTTTTGGTAGTTTATACCAAAGCACAAAATGGCGTAGCCATTTTTTGTGCTTTATATTGGAAGTGGTTGCCCTCAATTAGTACGTTAAACCTCTATGTATAACAACTTAAAGCAAATTCTGGAAACAGTAGCGAAAGGAGAGCTTAGTCCAGAGAGAGCTTTAGAAGAATTGAAATATCTCCACTATGAGTCAGTGGGGGATTTTGCCAAAATCGATCACCATCGTGCTTTAAGAACAGGTTTTCCTGAAGTGGTTTTTGGATTGGGTAAAACACCTGAGCAGATTATCCAGATTATGCTTGTGATGGAGTCTAAAAACCCCTTGGTGATGGCAACCAAAATTTCATCTTCCGTTTATGAACAAATTTGGTCATCTTTACGTGGATTAAGATATTTCCCGATCGCCCAAATTTGCTGTCTCGGTGAATCAACTATGAAAAAGCAAGGCACGATCACGATCATCACCGCAGGAACTGCCGATCTGCCGGTTGCGGAAGAAGCTGCTGTCACTGGTGAGTTATGCGGATTTACAGTGAAGCGGCTTTGGGATGTGGGTGTTGCAGGCATCCACCGCTTGCTAAGTCATCGTGATGCGATCGCAAATGCGGATGTGATTATTGTGGTTGCAGGTATGGAGGGAGCGTTGGCAAGTGTAGTTGCAGGTTTGGCGGACTGTCCGATTGTGGCTGTACCAACGAGTATTGGTTATGGAGCTAGTTTTAATGGGCTTGCGCCTTTGTTGACGATGCTTAACTCCTGTGCGACTGGTGTGGGTGTAGTTAATATCGACAACGGTTTTGGTGCAGCGATGTTAGCAGGGAAAATTTTGGCATTGCATAAATAATAGAAAATTTTTGAAAGCAGCGCTTTCAAAAATTTTTGGGGTTTTCATCTGTTTGCCAGTCTCTCTTTTGCAGCGCTTCGCGCTCAAATCTAAACCAAGAAAAATCTTGAAAGTGTTACTCTGCAACACTTTCAAGATTTTTCTTGTGGTTCATTTGATCGGTAATTGTTGTAAGTATAAAAAGGAAGAGGCGCGATCGCGCCTCTTCCTTTTTAGTTTGAGCGTAACTTCTCTAATTCTGCACGTAAACCTGCTAGCTGTTCTGTGAGTTCTTTGATCTCATCCCGCATACTTGCTTTTACTGATTGATTATTTTCCGATGAACTATCCGTTGTATTGTCCTCAACAGTTTTAGCTGTTGTGGTGACCGTAGTTAAGCCTGCTGATTCTGAAGTAGTGTTAGATGAGCCGTTTACCTGTTGCGCGATAAACTTGTCTAAATAGCTACGAGCCTCAGCCTCAGTCGTTACGCCCTTTTCAGCAAGCTCTTGAGTAATCTCATCAAAACTGCGCCCCAACCTTTTGAGATTTTCTTCGCGTTTGGTGGGGTCTTGGATTACCTCAAGTAATGATGAAGTTGCACCTAGGGTGACATAGTAGCCTCGTTGAAAAAGCTTTTCTAAGTCGATGGTATCCATAAAACTCCTGCGAATGTGTAGTTTTGTAATATATTCTAACCGATATATTTGACACGAGTTTAAAAGCGAGTGGCGGCGCAAAGTACCGCCACTCGCTTTTTGGGGTTTGATTTGTCTTAATGCAAGTGACCCAAGCAAAACCAGATAATATTTTAAAAGCCTTACAAAGTAAGGCTTTTAAAATATCATTTTTTGTAAATACCATGAGTGTAACCGCGCAGCTTACTACGCAATTAGAAGAACAAGTTATTTTAGTGGATATAAGCGATCTCCAAGTGGGGATTGCGGAAAAAATGCAGGCGCATCGTGATGGTTCACTACATCGTGCTTTTTCGATTTTTGTGCTGAACTCACAGAATCAACTCTTATTGCAAAAACGAGCTAAACATAAATATCATTCAGGAGGACTATGGACAAATACCTGTTGCAGTCATCCGCGCCCCCACGAAATGACATTAGAAGCGGCTCATCGTCGGTTGCAAGAAGAAATGGGCTTTGATTGTGAATTGCAAGAGTTATTTAGTTTTGTTTATCAAGCTAAGCTAGATCATGAACTAACCGAGTATGAGTTTGATCATGTGCTGCTAGGATATTGCGATCGCGAGCCTGTTCTCAATCCTGAAGAAGCCGAAGATTGGAAATGGGTAGATTTAAAAGTTTTGCAAGCCGATATTCAAGAAAATCCTCAATCCTATACCTATTGGTTACGTGATTGCTGCGATCGTTTTATTACTGAATTAGGATAAATACAAACACTCTCTAAGTCTTTGTAGTGATTGAGGACAATATGGAAACTTATTCAGAAGAACAAGTCGATCAAATTCTCCGTTATGCCCTTGCCAAAAGAACCAATGGTCAAAATCTAACCAAACAGCAATTATATGAGATTGCTTCAGATATGGGCATCAGTGAAGCCGATTTTTTGGCATCCGTACAGGAATGGCAATCTACACAATCCGTTCGCAAAGAGCAAGTAGAGTTTGATAAATACAAAAGAAAATCTTTAAAGTCAAATATCCTGAAATATGCGATCGTTAATTCTTTTTTAGTAGCACTCAACCTGTTTACATCTGGTCGCATCGGCTGGGCAATCTATCCTCTGTTGTTTTGGGGGTTAGCGATCGCACTGGATTCATGGGTTATCTACCAGTCAGAAAGCGAAGAGTACGAAAAGCAATTTCAAAAATGGCTACGTAAACAAAAGCGCGACCAGCTCACTGCCCAAATTACAGGCAAATTAACCACTAGCCTCGAAGAATGGCTTAAGTAAAAAAGAGGTAATGCGAAGCATTACCTCTTTTTTATATGCGGATGGAGAGACTCGAACTCTCACATCAGAGATACTAGAACCTAAATCTAGCGCGTCTACCAATTCCGCCACATCCGCTCAGATCAGGTGTTTTTGCACCGAATAAAATAATACAGCAATCTTGGTAAATTACTACACAAAGTTTTAATAGACATCTAGAGGTAATAATGTGCGGCTCTCTACGCCGCACATTATTTACAGCGATTGGCGCTTGACCCCAAGTCAAGAAAAGTCTTAAAAGCTTTGCGATGTAAGGCTGATAAACAAGGCTGATAAACAAGGAGCTTAAGCCCCTTGCCTTTCTTATCAAATGATTTAGGATTGCTATACAATCATTTTAATTAGCTGCCTGATCTATATTCCTATTCTGAGCCTAACCTTAGCACCCTTGTTGAGCATTGCTGTCTAGTGCATATCCATAAGCCCCAAAAAATTGATCTAGAGCAAATTTACCCCTGTCCATGCCCTCGCAAACGCGGCAAGCTAAAGCCGATCGCACTGACTGATGCTTTTGGTTGCGATCGCTGCTCTTTGCTATTTCAGATCGAAAACGACGGCTATAGTCTATTGCAGTTAGGTGGGATTGAGTCTCAACAACATACATGGCAATGGACTGGTAAATGGCAACCTATTTATAGAAATAGCCAGCAAGCTTGGATAGAAATGGCTTTAATATATGCAGCTTCTCTGTTATTTTTTGCTTTAGTTATAGTCTGGTCGCTAAATCTCAAATCAACTTTAGGTATTCCTCTAGCCATTTTGTTGTTTGCCCTTTTAGGTTTGCTAATATGGCGATTGCTCGTGATTCGTCAGCGCGATCTTTAACAATTATTTATTACAGATTATGTCACCAGAAGACCTTACAGGCTTCATTTATAAATCCCACGCGGCAGCGCTGCAACTCATGCAAGTTTCCACCAGAGAACGGGATAGTTTGTTGATAGAAGTTGCTAATAGCGTTAAAAAGCATAAAAATGTGATTTTAGAAGCTAATACGCTGGATTTAGAATCAAGTCGCGATATGGCAGTACCTGAGTTAGTACTTGAATGGCTAAAACTAACTCCAGAAAGGCTCAACAATGCAATCGAATGTCTAATCCAGCTTGCAAATCTACCCGATCCACTCACATTACATGTAGGTATTAACGGCTATCAGCGTGTACCTCTTGGAGTAGTAGCTTTTATATATGAGGGTTTTCCACAACTCAGTTTAATTGCAGCAGGTATGTGCCTTAAAGTCGGTAATACGATTATTCTCAAGGGTGGGAATGAAAGTATAAACACGCAAGAAGCGATCGCGGCGATCACTAAAGATATCCTCATTGCCAGAGGTTTTCCTGAAGCATGTATAACCTGTGTCCCCAAAGGGGTGACGCTCAAAGAATTAATTGTTCAAGAAAAATATTTACGCTTAGTTCTTCCTTATGGTCGTCCTGGCTTTGTGCAGCAGGTGAGCAAGCAGGCTACAGTTTCTGCTTTGCCAATATCAATGGGTAATTGCTATCTATATCTATCAGCATCAGGTAAGTTGGACTTTGCCAAAGAAATTATTCTCAATAGTCGTAAGGGTGATCCTGATGCGGTTAATGCGATCGAAAAGGTTGTTGTACATCGGTCATGGCTTGAGCGCTCTCTAACTGATCGCAGTCTCGGTGAGTGGATTAGCAGTCTTAAAAAGCAAGGTTTAATAGTACGTGGTTGTGGGGAGACAACATCATATTTTCGGCAATTTTTAGAAGAATCCCATAGTGAGGAAACCGACAAACCAAGTCAAATTCTGATAGACCAATCGATCGAGTCCGAAGATATTTGGGGACAAGCGTATTTAGATGAGACGATCGCCATCAAGATCGTTAATGATACGGAAGAGGCGATCGCATGGATCAATCAATACAGCAGTGGTCATGCTGATGTATTGCTGACTGATTCCCTATCCGAGCGCGATCGCTTTGTCAGTCGTGTTAACAGCAGTACGATCTTTGTCAATGCCCATAGTCGCTTTAGTCGTTGTTCAAAAATTGGTGATAGTGGTAATGCCAAAATTGCGCTGGGGATGTCTAGCCTAAAAACGCGAGGTGCATCGAGGTATCCAGGGATGATTGATATCTATGCTCTCACCACTACAAAACAAGTGCTGACAAGTTCTTTTCAATCGCCATAACTGTTTGATATACCTTACAGGTTCCAAACTACAGGCTTGAATCCATTAAGTTGATGAAAACCAAAACCAGCGATCGCGTAACTTCTCAAAATTTACAATTTTGCCCTGAGAAAACTGATCTAAATTTGGTGATTGAGAACCTTGTATACCACCAATATTAACATCTTCGTAAATAAAGCCAGCAATACTATCAATTCCCTTAAAAGTACAAAAGAGAATGGTAGTGTTGGGATTTTTAACGATATCAATTGTGCCATCACAGGATGACATTGCATATTTTTTTGGCAAGATAGTTCTATTACTAGAATTTATTTGGAGATGATCTGACTTGATTAAGGTAACAACTTCTTCGCGATCGCGTAAAAATATCTCAAAATTGAGCTTAATCCAAATCGGGCTAAAGTTTACAGTGAATACTAGCAAAATCATTGCAGCATGAATTAAGAAAGATATGAGAGCTTTGTATTTAAACTTTTTGAATTGGGAAAGAGCATAGAAGATTGACCAAATTAGAGTAGTTAGATAGAGAATTACAATTGGATAAGCGCCCAAAAGCAACAATACAAATACTGCATCAGGAAAGAAATAAAAACCAATATCACGAAAATATATCAGCAAAAGGAAGAAATTTCTCAGTACTGTCAATTTCAATACTAAGGGGCTTTCTCGAATTAATCGACAAATTTTATGGTGCATCTTTCTATCAATTTGTATGGCTGTCGCCAAGTTTATCAGCTTATAGAAAGAAAAAGAAAGCTGTTGCACAAAGCGCAACAGCTTTCTTTTTCTTTCTATTCCAATTCTCGAAATTAACGTGACATGAATTCGATTTAGCTGTTTTCGTCATACTGACGTTAACATTAGTTTCGACGGCTATTGGGATTTGCCAGATGGGGTATTGGGGTAAAATCCCGCAGGAGTTCCAAAAATCCGATAATACGCGGTTTCTGCTTCTTGTATTAAGGCGATAAATTCAGGGAGTTCGCGGATGAGGTCAAAGGCTGATTCTTGAGAAGTGGAAATTGCATAGTTATGGATACTACTGCTTTTGCATGAAGCAATAAGACTTACACCTTCTCGAAGGTTCTCTAATGTTTGCTCGATATTTCCTTGACTCGCATAAACTAATGATTTCCCATAAAATGCTGCTTGATATTCTGGACTAAAGGCGATCGCTTGGTTATAGGAAGTAATCGCTTCATCAAAAAGTCCTGCTAATCTGAGCGCATCTCCTTTGTTTGTTAAAGTTTTGGGGTCGTTAGGTTCTATCGCAAGAGCGCGATCATAGCTTGATATTGCGGCTTCGTAGGACTTCACTTGTACCTGCGTGATCGCCAAATTATGCCAGTCATCTGCCTCAGTATCTTGAAGAGAGAGTGATCGTTTGTAATAAGCAATGGACTCTGCATAACGCTCTAGCTTTAACATGGCATAGGCACACAAGCTTAATGCAGAATATAAATTTGGTTCCAGATTGATCGCCTGTTGCAAAATAATAGCGGCTTCTCGATAATTCCCAAAGTCATTACAAACTAGAAAATTTCCCCAGCTATACCATCCTGATGCTTCTTGAAGGGATTCTAAATTAGTCCGATCATCTTCAGGATCGTTAGAGTTGCGACGAGCAAAGCGACGATGGCTCAATAATGCTTCTTGATATCGTCCCAAGTTAATCAGTGTTAGCCCTTTTTTATACCAAGCAAGGCGCTTACCTTGGAGATTTTTTGATAGATCATTTTTTGATAGATCATGTGTGTCTAAAAACTGATCATAAGCAGCGATCGCTTCTTCAAATCGAGATAGCGCAAACAACGCTTCACCCCGATCAAATAAAGCAAGAGAATGGATCGGGTCTAATGTAAGTACATGTTCATAAATCGCGATCGCTGCTTCCTGCTGATTTCTCTGCAAAAAAATCTTCCCCTTTTGATGCCAATATTCAGGATTGCTTGGTTGCTGTTCTATTACTCGGTCAAAATCTGCGATCGCTTCCTCTTGTCGCCCTAACCTCGCTAAAGCAACACCTCTTTCATATGTAATATCAGACAATTCAGGCTGAATACCCAGAATGGTGTCATAACAAGGAATTGCCGCAGCATAATCTTCTTGAGATACCATAAGTTGAGCTTTAGCGTACCAAGCTTTCCAGTCTCGCGGATTTTCTTGAATAGCGCGTTCTTGATTAATAAGTGCTACTTTAGGGCGTAACTTTTTGGCTCGTCCATTACTATCATTAATCCCACCAAACTGAATAGAACGCTCGTAACTAGCTAAAGCTTCCTCATAACGTCCTAGCTCTTCAAGAGCGATACCACGTCCACGATAGGCTCGAAGTTGCGGCTTAACATCATTCTCAGGAATTAATTGCAAAGCGCGATCATAGGCTGAGAGGGCTTCTTGCGGACGCTTAAGATTCCAAAGTAAGATATACCCATATATATTCCAAACTTCATAGTCTTCAGGTGCAATTTCTAGGAGTCTTTGAGAACTTTGGAATGCGTCTTGATCGTGCTGGAGCTTCTGCAATACCTTGATACGAGTTTTCCAAAGACTAGAATTTTCTGGAGCAATGTCTATCGCTTGGTTTATATAGTCCAGTGCATCTAAGTATGCTTGAGTACGGCTTTCTAAATCATTGTGAATACAATCTCCTTGATAAAGTCGCAACGCAGTGCGAACCTCCAAAATTTCAGGACTAACATTTGCAATAGTAAAGGTCTGCTCAAAACTGTCTAAAATTTCTTGAGCATATACCTGTTGCCATTGCTTAGATTTAGTTTCTACAATCCAGTGATTAGCATAGTCTGGTAATAATAGCTCTCGTTGAGACTCTACATTCCATGAATGTAGATTGCTAAGAGCTTGTCCTCGCAACCCTCGCAACAATACATCGTCTGGGCAAAGCTTAAGAGCACGATCAAAATCCAGAAAAGCCAATAGATAGTCTTCTGTACGCAAACGATCTATGCCACGCTGCATTAATGAAAAACTGGGATCTTCGATCATATTTGAATATACAATCTGTTTTTTTCGCAAATTTTGATAGTGCTATAGGTAAGGATGGGCGGTGCTTCGCGCCGCCCATCCTTACTAGGACTAACCAAATTTTTATATGTAACGTTGCAATAGATCTTCAAGTTTTGTAACTGGCGATCGCGGCGGAAATCTTGGTAATTCCTGTTCTTGTTGGCGATCATTTAGCATACAGAGTACAGGTATTTCATACTGATAGCGATCGAACCAGTCTGGGTTACTGTTGATATCCCTAATTTCTAGCTCGAAGGATACTTGTTTTACCTGTTGTAATTTTGTCAGCAAACCTTCACACAGGCAGCATCCTTGCTTGCTATACAAAATTAGTTTCATAGTTTTTTTGTTGAATATAACTCCACTATGTTATATTATTAATCCGTCAGAACGCATAGCTCAGTTGGTTAGAGCACCACGTTGACATCGTGGGGGTCGGTGGTTCGAGTCCACTTGTGTTCATTGTTTTTCTGGTTTTGAATTAGAGCGCTTTGCGCTCTAATTCAAAGGAAGATTTAATGCCGAAACAACTTGAAGATCTAAATAAGAGCGTCTTTAACCAGTTGACGAATACTTACAAACCCGCGCTTGAGACGGTCGGGCTGATCGTAGAGTCTGGCAATTAATAGTACGCCTTCTAGCATGGTCAGAATTTGTTCTGCTAATAAATCTGGATCAGTGCGATCGCTTAATTGCTCTTTCCCATCCCGCAACATTTGAGCAAATAAAGCTTGCCATTCATCGAAAACCTGTTGGAGATGCTTCCGAAAGGTTTCGTCATACTCGGCTAGATCGACAATTAAGTTCCCCAATAAACATCCTGCACAGTTAATTTCAGAGAGATGTTTTGCCTCAATTTTATCAATTGTCAATATGAGACGTTGAATTGGATCATCAGTAACCTGAGAAGCTGATAGAAAGGCATTTTCTCTGATTTTGAGCCACTGGAAATCAATCAGGGCATGGGCGAATTCATCCTTTGATTGAAAGTAATTATAAAAGCTACCCGATGAAGCTTGAGTAGCGGCAAACAACTCCTTTAAGCCAGTCGATTGCAGACCCTGACGATGGACAAGGTCGATCGCTGAGGTGAGAATATCTTCGCGAGTACGTTTGAGATTTGCCATAAACTAACTGATTTTCATATTAGGCATAGCGTTGAAGCTTTTGAGGGGTTGCGGTTTTCATTTTTGCTCTAAAATGAAAACCGCTATAGTTGGGTTATATTACCACTTTTTATAGGGTAGGAACTTGCCATTCATTGTAACTTTGACGCGATCGCCTTTTGGATCTTCTACTTTGTCGATATCGAGGGTGAAATCGATCGCACTCATGATGCCATCCCCAAATTTCTCATGGATGATTTCCTTCATCGGATAGCCATAGACCTGCATGATTTCATAGAAACGGTAAATCAATGGATCTGTGGGTACTACGGGGCCCAACCCTTTGCTAGGATAGGAACTCAGAGCCAAAATAATATCATCACCCAGACCTAGCACTTCAGCAATTTTAGTGGCTTGTTCCACACTGGCGCTATTTTGACCGTAAAAAAGAGAAGCAATCCAAACTTCATCCTGACCTAGTAGCTTTTCGAGGTCAACAAAACTCAAGCCTTTGGCTTTTTTGGCAGCTAATAGGGTTTGAGTAAAAGATGGAAATTCAACTGTCATAATGTTTTTGATATTTCTAGATATGTTGTATTGGGATTGCAAAAAATTTTGCAAAGCAAAATTTATTACATTTTATCTATATTCTTGCTGCTTCAACAGCACGGGTTTCGCGCATCAGATGCTCTTCCATTTCCGCTTTGAGATCATGATATCCCGATTGTTGGTCGAGATTTTCACGCGATCGCGGACGGGGAAAAGGCACGTTTAGGATTTCATCAATCCCTGCGGCAGGTCCTCGCTTCATCATCACGATTTTATCGGAAAGCAGCAAGGCTTCCTCGATACTATGGGTAATCATCACCACAGTTTTACGTTTCTGTTCCCAAATACGGGCAACTTCATCTTGGAGGAAACCACGAGTAAGCGCATCAAGTGCGCCAAAGGGCTCATCCATCAATAGGATTTGCGGGTCGATCGCTAAGGCACGAGCAATGCCCACCCTTTGTTTCATGCCTCCAGATAGCTCATGGGGATGCTTTTTCTCAGCTCCTTTTAAGCCAACTAGTTCGATATATTCATAGACACGGCTTTTGCGATCGGCGAGAGACATTTTAGGATAGACCGTTTCGATCGCAAAGTGTAAGTTCTCGGCAACTGTTAACCAAGGCATCAGCGCATAGTTTTGAAAAACTACTCCGCGATCGGGGCCTGGGGCATAAACTTCTTCCCCATTGATTAAAATCGCACCACTGGAGGGACTAGTTAAGCCTGCAATGAGATTGAGAAGTGTGGATTTACCACAACCAGAGGGGCCAATAATCGAGACAAAGGTATTGGGAGCGATGTCAAAATTAATATTTGCTAAAGCTACATAATCCTTAGAAGTACGCTGAGTGAGCTTATTGATCAAGCCACTTCTGCCACGATAGACCATTGAAACATCGCAAATAGAAATTTGCGCTTGCTCTGTTGCCATATTTGCAGATGCTTTTTCCATAGAAGACAGGCTCATACTTCTCTCCCAAATGAAACCCATTGTTGCAGCAGTCCAAATAGGCGATCGATGATTAAACCGATCGCTCCGATTAACAGAATCGCGGTAATGATGCTAGTAATACTCAGGTTATTCCATTCATTCCAAACAAAATAACCCACACCCGTACCACCGATCAGAATTTCAGCAGCCACGATTACCAGCCATGCAATCCCTGCGCTAATTCGCATTCCTGACACAATACTCGGAGCCGCCGCAGGTAAAATCACTTTTGTAATGGTGCGCCAAGGTGAAGCACCAAGGGTACGGGTCACATCGATATAGGTCAGATCAACATTACTCACGCCAAATTTGGTATTAATCAGAGTCGGCCAAAGACTGGTAATTGCGATTACAAAAATAGCTGTGCTTTCAGAATCCTTGATTAAGCCTAAACCAATGGGCAACCAAGCTAGGGGTGAGACAGGTTTAAGGATTTGAATGAATGGATCGACAGCTTTGGAAACCACGGGAAATAATCCAATCAGAACGCCTGAAGGAATGGCGATCGCTGCACCCACGCTAAAGCCAATCGCAACCCGACGTAAGCTGGTAATCAAGTGCCAGCCAATCCCGCGATCGTTCGTTCCCTTTACATAAAAAGGATTAGAAATCCATGCCCAAAAGTCGGTTAGAGTTTGTGAAGCAGAGGGCATTAGAGGAGAAAACCAACCTTTAACTGCACCTACTTCCCAAAAAATCAATATCGAGCTAAGGATCAATAGGAATAAAACAAATGCTTGCAAGTCTTGATTAGGTAATACACTCTGAATCACTGCCATGACCGGGTTTGAGCGTGGTCTAGACTTGGGCATCGAAGGAGAATAGTCCATAGTTTTCTCTCTTTTTGATTAGTATTTGATGTTTCGGTAGTGCTAGCTAAGAAATCTAAGAAACCATTTAAGAATTATCTTCTGCGTTCAACATTGCCAAGAGATCCCCCCAGCCCCCCTTATAAAGGGGGAAGAATTTAAATTCTCCCCCCTTTATAAGGGGGGCTGGGGGGGATCTAGACAATTCTTAAAATAGGTTTTAGACCTTGAACTGCTTAATCTGTTCTTCGATATAGGCTTCAGGCTTAGCAGGATCGAAGGAGTCATACTTCAACTTCTCAGTTCGTTCAGTTTCCGTTGGCGGAGTTTGTCCCAACTCTTTTGCCAACTCACGTGCCAGATCGGTCTGGTAGATTTGCTCAGCGATAGCTTTGTAATCAGCCTTATCTTTGGGCATTAAGTCCCAACGTACAAACTGCGAAGAAATCCATTTTGCGAAACTCTTCCAAGGATAGGGATCAAACCCAACACGATCGGGAACATCTAAAGTGTTACCCTGACCATCCTCAAACTTGCCAGTTAATACTGCTTTTAAGACTGGTTCAGGTTGATTGAGATAGTTTTTACCAGCGATCGCCTTAGCAATTTCTTCACGATGTTTAGGATCATTGGCATAGCCAGCACCATCAATAATCGCTTTATTAATCGCGCGGTAGGTATTCGGATTGGTGTCAATCCATTTCTGACTAGCGGCAAAAGCACAACAGGGATGTCCAGCCCAAATATCTTTGGTGAGCAAATGGATAAAGCCAATCTTATTAAAGACAGAACGTTGGACTACGTTATCGGGTAATAGGAACGCATCAAGCTGTCCCGCAGTCATCTTCGCGATCGCATCAGGTGGTGGAATTACTTGAATCTGCACATCCTTATCAGGATCGAGTCCACCCGCCGCTAAGTAATAGCGCAACAACAAGTTGTGCATTGAGAAGGCAAAGGGAACACCAATACTAAATCCTTTAAAGTCTTTAGCTTCTTTAACTTTGCCCAAGTGCTGATTGGCAACTGAGATCGCTTGACCATTTACATTCTCAATACTGGCAAGCTTTACGGGAAAGGCTGTGGAACCAAGTCCTAAAGACATGGAAATCGGCATAGGTGAAAGCATGTGATAGGCATCTAACTCACCTGCGATCGCGGAATCACGAATGGCAGCCCAGCTAGGCATCTTCACTAGTTCAACCTTCAGACCATACTTAGTATAAAATCCCAATGGTTCCGACATGATAATCGGGGTGGCGCAGGTAATCGGTAAGAAACCAACTTTTAAATTAGGTTTCTCCACTCCCGCAGGTGGGGTGTTTGGGGTATTGGTAGTGGCTCTAGATGGAGTCTCAGGAGGAGGAGAGGAAGGACATCCTGTAAGCGTTACCACGGCGGCGGCAGCGGCTACTTTAATGAGAAATTCGCGCCGACGGAAGGTGCTAGATTGCAATGTATCGGTAAAGAACTCCTGTGCTTGAGGACCAAAGGCTGCACTAAAGGCTTCCTCCACACCGCCAGCCATCTTGATCAGGTCATAGCAAATCCGCTTTTGACTCTCAGAAGCATGGGATAATGAACCCTGTTCCAATAGTTGCCACAGGTCTGCTTTCATCGCGTTAGTTTCCCATGACTGCGCCATCAACTGGGCGCGATCAGAGTAGTGACCCATCCGCATCAGGTCATTCACTAATTCCACAGGATCTGTCGGCATTCCTTCCATCACAGACTGATGCTGATCAATA